>ERZ795060.767-NODE-767-length-42139-cov-76.388200_pt1 | contig 42139 bp, 35 predicted proteins | sample MGYA00375144_ERZ795060 | MGnify/ENA primary metagenome ERZ795060 (study PRJEB30189, sample SAMN05720157) | activated sludge metagenome | isolation source: anaerobic digester from wastewater treatment plant | place: Japan | collected 2015-05-15 ... | reverse complement strand
CGGCCTTTGAGCTGCAGGGCGGTGCGGAGAAAACATCCCACCGCATCTCCGACGTCCTTATTTCGGTGCCGCCGGCGAATGCGAGCGATGACCGCTACTTTGTCTGGCCCATCTGGGCCCGGGACAGCGTGACCACCGAGGTGGCCGAGTCCCAGTATGAGAGTGCCTTCCCCACAGGTGCAGAGGCCGCAAGCCAGACCATCGGACTTGTGCGGGACTTTACCGGAACCCAGTGGCTCCGGGACCAGGATATCACCATGCAGGTGCGGGTGAACCCGGCCCTTTCGCCAGCAAGCCTTGCTCTCCATTTCGATACCAACGTGGCAGATACCTTCCGGGCCTCCGCTGTGAACGGCCCCGCGGGGCTCTGGCTCCCGGTCTTTAACAACGGGAGCCCGAGCGGGGCCGCCTTCTCTGGCATCGTGCCCTGGCCGAACGACAGCGCCCATGGGGGCGGAACAAGCCTGTACGGCGGCACCAGGCAGGGGACTGTCCTGCCAGCCAGTGCCCTCTGGAACTTCTCCATTCCCGCCACTGACCCGCGGGTTAAGAGTGTTTCCACCCTGGAATTCTTTCTTACCCTGGACAATGGCAGCAATACCACTAATCCGCTCTATGTGGCCCGGCTCGATGTTGCTCCGGGGGCTCCCATACCGGCCAACTGGTACCGGCTCGTGCGGCCCTTCAGTTTCGATATTCATGATGTAACAAAGCAGCGGAGCAATGCCACCATTTTGAACAACGTCATCGACCCAACTAAGGGTGAGCGGGTGCGGCTCTCCTACCAGCTAACCAAGGCGGGGCAGGTGACGATTCAGGTCTTTACCCTGGACGGGGACCTCGTGCAGGTCCTGTACCGGGGTTACCGCGAGGCTGGAGATTATACCGCGAGCTGGGACGGAAAGAACCGGGGCGGCCGGGTGGTAGCCCGGGGCATGTACTTTATCCGCATCGTGGGCCCTGACATCGACGAAATCCGCAAGGTAATGGTGGTAAAGGAATAGACCCTCAATCCCAGGTTTTTCTTGCTTCCCCGCCTACTTTGGGGTACACTGGAAGAACCTCCCCGGGCCCAGAAAAGGCACCGGGGATACCGCCGGGCCACTCCGACAAAGGAGCCCCGCGGATTCCGGTATTCGATTAAACCAACGGAAGGGGAACCCAATGAAAGGTATAGCTATCAATCTGAAAAGCCTGATGCGATGGTACCTGTCTATGCTGGCAGTTGCTGCGGCCCTGGGGCTTTCTCTTGCCTCCTGTGGCGCATCCTCAGTGCCCGACCCCCAGGGGGCCTGGGTACCGCCGGGTTATCGGCTTGTGTGGCAGGACGAATTTAACTACAGCGGTGCCCCGGATAGCGAAAAGTGGGGCTATTCCACCGGAGGAAACGGCTGGGGCAATGCGGAGGTGCAATTTTACACCGATAAGCGGACCAATTCCTATGTCGATAAGGGTCGCCTGGTCATTCGGGCCGTGAATGAGGGGGGCATGTGGACCAGCGCCCGCTTAAAAACCCAGTACAAGGCCGACTGGACCTACGGCTATATTGAGGTCCGGGCCAAACTTCCCCAGGGAGTGGGTACCTGGCCAGCCATCTGGATGCTCCCCTCCTTTGATACCTACGGAGGATGGCCCCGGTCCGGCGAGATCGATATCATGGAACACGTGGGGTTTGATCCCGAGGTGGTCCATACCACGGTGCACACCCTGGCGTATAACCACAAGAACGGCACCCAGAAGAATCATCACGAAAAAATCCCCGGCGTTACCACGGGCTTCCATGTCTATGCCATCGAGTGGACTCCCCAATTCATCCAGTGGTACATCGATGGGAAACCCTTCTTCCGCTTTGATAACGAAGGGAAAACCTTCGCCGAATGGCCCTTTGATATCCCCTTTTACCTTATCATGAATGTGGCCATCGGCGGTACCTGGGGTGGCCAGAAGGGCATCGATCCTAAGCTCAAAGAGGCTCGTATGGAAGTGGACTATGTGCGGGTCTATCAAAAATGAGTATCTTTTCTCTAAGGAGAGATACCTATGCTTGTACCTGCCATAGAAAACCGTCGGGCCTATCGGGCCATTAGCAGCGAGGCCCTTCCCGAAGGGGCCCTGGACGAAATTCTGCGGGCCGGGACCCTGGCCCCTTCCTGTTATAACAACCAGCCCTGGCACCTGGTGGTGGCCCAGGGTCAAACCCTACAGGCGGTGCACGAAGCCCTTTCAGAGGGAAACGCCTGGGCCCGAAAGGCCCCGGTTATCGTTGCCCTGGTTACCCGACCCTGCGACGATTGCCGCCTGGACGATGGCCGGGACTATGCCCATTTCGATCTGGGCCTCTGCGCCATGAACATGATGATCCAGGCAACCCATCTGGGGCTGGTGGCCCATCCTATTGCGGGCTTTAATCCCAAGAAGGTCCGCAGCGCCCTCGGGATCCCTAAGGACTATGATGTGGTCAGCCTCCTGGTGATAGGGCAGCGGGGAGACCCCGCACACCTCGAGGAATGGCAAAAAAAGGCCGAAACGGGCCCCCGGGACCGCAAAAGCCTTGACCAGGTGGTGCACTGGAATAAGTGGTAGGAAGGTGCGAGAGGAGGGGCGCCACATTCCCTCTGTGAATAGGGGAAGAAGGGGATCCTCCCTTTCTGTGGTGCCTTAAAAAGGGAAGGGCGCCGACATTCGGTTTATGTGCTTAGCCCCGGTTCGCAGGCGGCTCCCCCTCCAAGGGAGCGACAGAGGTTTACCATTTCGATAAGGGCGCAGGCCCCTTCAAAGCCCTTGTTGCCTGCCTTGGTTCCTGCCCGTTCCACCGCTTGTTCAATACTGTCGGTGGTAAGGACCGAAAAAATCACGGGTTTCCCCGTGGCAAGACCCACCTGGGCAATGCCTTTACTCACTTCGGCGGCCACGTAGTCAAAGTGGGGCGTACTGCCCCGGATAAGAGCCCCGAGGCACAGGATCCCGTCGATGGTAGGATCCCGGGCCAGAATCTGGGCAGCCAGGGGAATTTCAAAGGCCCCCGGAACCCGCACAAGTCGGATCTTTTCTTTTTCTGCCCCATGTCGAAGAAGACCGTCCAGGGCGCCCTCAATCAGGCGGGAAACGATAAAATCGTTAAACCGGGATGCCACGATAGCAAGCCGCATCTGGCGGGCGATAAGTGATCCTTCAATAATGGTGATGTCCATCCTGTTCTCCTTGCACGTTCCTATGGTTTGTTCCTCTTAGAGAGGAATCCGGTGTCCCATCTTGTGAATTTTTGTCTGAATATATCGATCGTTTAAGGCTGTTCGGATTCCCAGAAGGGGAACCTGACCGATCACCTCGATGCCCCCTGCTTCGAGGGCCCCTATCTTGTGGGGATTGTTGGTGAGGAGATCCACCCGGTGAATCCCGAAGTAACGAAGCATATGCACCGCCGCCCCATAATCCCGTTCGTCTCCCCTGAAGCCGAGGGCCACATTTGCCTCTACCGTGTCCAGTCCTCGATCCTGAAGTGCATAGGCCCGGATCTTGTTAATGAGCCCAATACCCCGGCCTTCCTGATCCAGGTACAGGATGATGCCCGAGCCTTTCTCCGTAATCCGGGCCATGGCCTGCTGCAATTGGGAGCCACAATCGCATCGAAGAGAACCAAGGGCATCGCCGGTGCAACAGGCTGAGTGAATTCGACAGAGAACCGGTTCCTGAAAGGGTCCGGTGCCGTACAAAAGGGCGAGGTGTTCCCTGTTTCCCGGCTGTTCCAGAAAACCAAAGAGTCGAAAGTCCCCGTATTTTGTGGGAAGCACCGTTTCTGCCAGAGGAATAAGATGCCGTTCTTGTTCTTGACGGTACTGGATGAGTTCTTCGATAGAAAGGATGCAAAGGCCATGACGGATGGCAAAGTCGGTAAGAGCATCACCTTTCAGCATGGTCCCATCGGGAGCAAGGATTTCACAGATGGCGGCCCCCAACGGGATTTCCCTCTCAATTGAAGTAGCCCCTGCGGGCCTATCTTTCTGTTCCCGGGCAAGGCGTACTATATCCAGGGCGGCCTCGGTGTGTCCCGGTCGCTCGAGCACGCCCCCTGGTCGGCCTATCAGGGGAAACACATGGCCGGGACGTCGAAAGGCGTCTCCCTTGACCTGTCTATCCACAAGATGCCGAATCGTTGTGGCCCGTTCAAAGGCACTAATGCCGGTTTTTGTTTCTTGGGCGTCCACGGAAACGGTAAAGGCCGTGCCGTGGGGGTCCTCATTCCAGGCTACCATGGGAGCAAGCGAAAGTTCCCGGGCCCGTTCTGGAGTAAGGGGGGCACAGATAAGGCCTCCTCCCTGACGGATCATGAAATTCATGTGGGTCGGTGAAACATATCGGGCATCGATACACAGATCTGCCTCGTTTTCTCGATCTTCATCATCCACGATGATGATCATCTCTCCATTCCGGATGGCCGCCAGGGCCTTTTCAATATTCTTCATACAAAGCCTCCTCGTTCTGAACGGAATCTAAAAAGCCTCCCTTTCGAAGGAGTTCTGCAAAATGGGAATTTTCGGGGGCGATGACATTCTTCTCTCTGGTTCCGCCGGATAGACTGTGCAGGAGTCGTTCCACGTAGCGAGCCAGAATGTCGCATTCCACATTTACTGGGTCTCCAACCTTTCGGTGGTGGAATGTGGTGTTTTGCCACGTATGGGGAACAAGGGAAATTTCTATCCTGAGGTTTTCTATGGCGGCTACCGTAAGGCTGACCCCATCAATGGCCACAGAACCCCGGGGTGCGAGATAGGGAGCGAGCTCCGGGGGTATTCGGATCGTTACCATATGGGCGATATCATCGGTATGGATCGCTTCGATCCAGCCCAGCCCATCGACATGGCCCGTGACAAAGTGCCCCCCAAGAGAAGAGTGAAGACCGAGGGCCGGTTCCAGGTTTACCGCTGTTCCGGGAGCAAGCCTCGGAAGGGTGCTTCGGTCCAGGGTTTTCCCCATCACCTGGGCTTCGAAAAAATCCTTCCCCCGGCGGGTAACGGTAAGACACACCCCGTTTACGGCGACGCTTTCCCCAACAGTAAGGGAGGAAAGTGTTTTTTGGCACCGAATCTGTAGCTTGAGGGAACGGGTGCCCCTCTGAATCGCTAAGACCTGTCCTATCTCTTGAATGATACCGGTGAACATAGGTCCCCCTCAATGATGATGTCTTCCCCACAGGGGGAAAGGGTGATGTTCGTTAGTCGGGAAAGCAGGGCTGAAAGAGGGCCTTCTGGACAAAGGGAAACCGCTCTACTTGCAGGAAAGGGTAGAGAAAGGGGGAGGGCCCCTTCGTGTGGCGTCCCCCTTCCTGGATGGGGTAAGGAGGGGGCCGCTGGATCGGCTATACAAAAGGGGGCCACATACAGGCGGACCCGATCCACAATCCCTGCGGTCAGGGCACTTGCCGCTATACGACGTCCTCCTTCGATAAGCAGGCTGGTAATACCCTCTTTCCCGAGGTATAGTGCCAATTCCCTGAGGTCAACCCGTTGAAGGCTCGTCCCTGGGTTTTTTGATTGCTCTGTAAATTCCTGGTCACCCTTTGGCGCCCCTGGGTGTTGTTCTGGAACAGATGTCGGATGAGGTTGAGGTTGGGCCATTGGTGGCAGGCAAAGAACGCGGATACCCCGTTCCTGTAAGGCTCGTGCCTTAGGATCTTCAGGGGAAACGCAGGTGGCCACGATGGTGGGAACCTGGTCGGCGCTCTGGACAATCCGGGAAGCCAGGGGGATCCGAAGCTGGCTATCTACAATCACCCGCAGGGGATTTTTCCCCGGATACAGCCGGGTGGTCAGCAGGGGATCATCCGCAAGAACCGTTCCGATGCCGCAGAGAATCGCCTGGTAGTGGGCCCGAAGCCGGTGCACGTCGTGATGGGACGCTTCACCGCTGATCCAGGGGGTCCCGGATTGTCGAGAAGGCTCAATGACTGAAGAAGATTGGGGCTCGCCCTTATCGTGGTGGGTGCCACCCCGGTTGTTGGGAGGGACGTCTCTGGGGGGATCTTCATTCTTCGAAGACCAGCCGATTTTTCCGTCCTGTGAACAGGCCATCTTAAGGAGCCCATAGGGGCGTCCCTTTTCGTGAAGGGTAAAAAAGAAGGGGTTAAGGCGTCGGCACTGGTCCTCCAGAACACCCACGTGGAGAGGAATGTGGCCCTCCCTCAGGGCCTTGATCCCTTTGCCACAGACAAGAGGGCAGGGATCTTTTGTTCCGATGACTACCTGTCCGATTCTTTCCTTGATGATCCGTTCGGTACAAGGGGGTGTTTTTCCGTAATGACAGCAGGGCTCTAACGTGACATAGAGGGTAGCCTGCGAAAGATCCCGGTAACCCCGCTGGTAGGCATCTTCGATGGCTACAATCTCTGCATGGGGGCCCCCATACCGGGCGTGATACCCCGTGCCGATAACCTCCCCCTGGAGGACAAGGACAGCCCCCACGAGGGGATTCGGATAGGCGTCGGGGGCCCCCTTGCGGGCAAGCTCCAGCGCCAGAGACATGTACCTGTGGTGCATAAAAAAACCCCGGAACCAAGCGGTCTCCAGGGCTTTATGTTGAATCGATGAATGGCGCTCGTGGATTAAATAACAGCGGAGCGGCCACCGGTATGGCGTTCCATACATCCAGATTCTTCTTCCATCCAGACTATCACTGTCGGCCTCGGAGTTTCACCGAATCCTGCGCAGAAAGGGACCACCGGTCCTGCTTTCCTTGCTCGCGGGCTATACCGCCGGTGGGGACTTGCACCCCGCCCTGAAGACTCTGTATGGTGTTAGCCTAACGGGGACTAATTGTTTTGTCAATTCCTTGGGAGGCACAAAAGGTGATTCGGCAGATATCTATGCGCTTACCCCCCTTTAGACGGGGTTACCACCTGATTACCCATCTTATTGAGCAGGGCCTCGAGCCCCTGATGCCCTTGCCTGAGGCGGGGCTCTTGAACCTCTTTATCCAGCATACCTCGGCGGCCCTGACCATCAACGAAAATGCGGACCCCACCGTTCGGGGAGATTTTGAGACCCTGATGAACCATCTTGTTCCCGATGGGTTTAGGGGGTTCCGTCATACCCTGGAGGGGGACGATGACATGAGTGCCCACATAAAGGCCTCTCTATTGGGGCAGAGTCTTACCATCCCTATTCAGAATGGACGGCTTGCCCTAGGCACCTGGCAGGGGATTTATCTCTGCGAATTCCGTAACCATGGGGGGTCCCGCACTATTTTGGTTACCCTCTATGCCTAGGAGAAAGCGTAAAGTCTGGGTCCTGGTAGGGGGGAAACTCTTTCTCCCTGACGGGCCCCCCGGAAGGATCCCCGGAGTGAAAAAATTAAAGCTTCTCCGCGCCCTTTTCAGAAATAGCCGACCGTGCTAGTATAAAACCATGACGATTCCATCAACGATCCTTGAACAGGAAGGCATCCGTGATGTCCTTCAGCGAATGGCCCTGGCGGCCCGGACTGCTCCCAAAGCCCGGGGAGTGGATGAAATTGTGACCCTTGCCCTCATGGGGGAAGAAAAGGATCGCCTGGCGGATGAGATGCAGCGGATCGGGGAAGAAAAGAATCTCGCCTTCTTTGTGCGGGATGCTAAGAATGTGCGGACCGCCCAGGCGGTTCTGGTGATAGGTTTCCGGAATAAGACCCGGGGGGTTGCCAACTGTGGTAACTGTGGCTACCGGGATTGTGCGGAGAACCTCCAGCACCAGGGAGTCTGCGCCCTGGGGGTGGTTGATCTCGGCATTGCCCTGGGATCGGCGGTGTCGGTGGCTGCCAGTGCCCATGTGGATAACCGGATCATGTTTACGGTTGGCAAGGCCGTGCTTTCCCTCGGGCTTTTGCCAGAGGTGCACACCGCCTATGGGATTCCCCTTTCGGCCACGGGGAAAAGCCCCTTCTTCGATCGGGGATAAATAAAACATCGTGCCTATTGTTTCTCTTATGAAAAAAAAATCGATGGGGCGAAGCTACGGTCTCAACCGTTTCGCACGATACCTGCTGGGGCTCGTCCTGGTGGGGGGCCTTTCCCTGGTTCCTCTTCCGGCCCAGTCCTTCTGGATGATCGAAGTAGGGGATCCCCTCCTCGAAGAGTACCAGGGGCTTTTTCAAGAAGCGGGGGAGACGGTCCTTTCTCTGACCCCTTCCTTCAGCACCGAGGAACTCCGGCAGGCCCTGCAAGGGCTATCCACGGAAGGACGATCCGACGCCTGGCTTCGTCGCTATGACCGACTCATGGCGGCCCTCGAAAAGCCACTTCTGTACCAGGAAGGGTCCTTTGGTTTTTCGATGCGCCCCGAGGTGGCGGTGGAACTCCAGGGGCGGAGTAACGGGAACCTCCCCTGGATAAAAAAAGAATCCGAAAGTCCCGCGGCCCTCACGGTGCCCCTGGAGTTTTTCTTTGCCCATCGACTATATGCCCGGGGAGACCTTATCCTGCGCAGCGATCCTTCTTTTTATGAGAATGAAGGGGCCCCCTGGTATACCAATCTTCCTCTGGATATTCAAAAATGGGATATGAACATGCCCCTGCGGGCCTATGTGGCCGCTGGCGATAGCTGGTGGAACCTCCAGCTGGGGCGGGACCGGCTTTCCTGGGGGAATGGCCAGACAGGAAACCTGGCCATTTCGGATAGTCCCGACTATTACGATTTTGTTCGGTTTTCCCTTTTTAGCACCAACTTTAAATATTCATTTTTAATTACCCAGCTACCCTTGTCCTTACAGGGTACCCTGTACCCTGGGGCGGTGCCGTCGGGGGCGCTCGAGGAAACAACCCAGCGTTATTTATACCTGCACCGCTGGGATTTTCGGCTCTGGAAGCGCCTTTCAATCGGAATAACCGAGGGGGTCCTGGTGGGGAATAGCGCCCTTGAGCTTCGGTTCCTCAATCCCCTTTCGATTTTTCACTCCCTTTTTTCCTGGCGGGATTACGAAAAATGGAATGGCACGGGGGACCTGAACGGTTCCATTGTGTCCCTTGATTTTGAATGGAATTTGGGCAGAGGCCTTGTCCTGTATGGCCAGGGGGTGATGAACCAGTACACCACTCCCTATGAGGCGGAACACTGGCCAGATGAGGTAAGCCCCAACGGTTTTGGGTGGCTTGGGGGCCTTTCCTATGTCCGGAATATCCAGAGTTGGCAGGGCCGTTTCTTTATAGAAGGGGTCTACACGGACCCCTACCTCTATATGCTTTCCAGTCCCTTTGCCAGCTTTGTGTGGATGCGCCGCCTTTCGGAACTTACCACCAAGGAACTGCGGTATCGCTGGATTGGCTATGAGCGGGGACGGGATGTGGTGGTGGGAGCCATCGGGGGCCACTTTAAAAAGGATCCCCTTTCGGTGGCGCTTCAGGCCCTTGTTGAAAGCCGGGGAGAACACGGCCTTACCTGGGATTGGCAGGAGGGAAGAGCCGCATGCAAGGAGCAAAGCCCCTCGGGGGTGGCTCAGAACAGCCTTGTCTTCTCTGGACAGGTGGAATGGCAGGCAGCTCCTCGTCTTTCGATCGGTTTGTTTGGGGCGGTGCAACAGATTTTTTCCTTTAACCACGAAGAAGGAAACAACCAGTGGGGTATTGAAGGGGCCCTTACCCTTCGGTATGGCTGGTGAACAAGACAGGGAATGTTGGCGGGGCTTGTGTCCCTGCGGTCATACCTATAAAAACAAAGGAGTACTACAGGATGTACAAAAAATTGAGTCTTTCGATAGCCCTGGCGCTGTTCGCGGTAGGAATGCTAATGGCCCAGGTACCCCACGATCCAAACGATCAATTGTATCGGGATATGGATCGCTGGTTTACCCAGGGGTATATCACCACCTCACTTCCGCAAATTCGGCCCTATCCGGCCCAGTTCATCCTTGTTCTTCTTGATGAGGTAATAAGTCGCGGTGATGCGGAGGCCCAGAAAAGGGCCCTGCGGTATCGGTCTGCCCTTTCTGGGAAGGATCGACCCCTTCATGTGGGGCTTACTGGCACTCTGGTAGGCGAAAACGGTGATACCACAGTATATGGGGCCCCCACGGTGGATGGGGTGCTTGCCCTTGAATCCTGGCTTACCGCGTCCTATGACCTTAGGGTGTATGGGTCCCTTCGTAAGCCGGGGGAAGAACTCCGGGTTCCCGGTACCTATTCGCCCTATTCGGATTTTATCGAAGACTGGGCCAGCGTGGGTCCCTTTTTAATACTCCAGAACTGGACCAGTAGTCTCGCCCTTGGGACCGCTTCCGTATATATGCAGGCCGGGCTCAATCGGACCAGCTTTGGCCCCTTTTATGATACAAGCCCCGTGATAGGAAGTCAGGCCGGGCGGGCAGGCCACTTTAGCGTGGAATATCGAAAAGACACCTGGAGCTTTGGGGCCCTCTTCATGGTTCTTACCGCCACCGATGACTTTGGAAATGGCCAGTTTTCAGATAAGTACCTCATGCTCCACACCTTTGACTTTAGACCTTTCTCCAATTTTGAGTGGGGTTTCTTTGAATCCGTCGTCTGGGGAGCGCGGCTAGAGCCCTTATACTTTATTCCTTTTAACCAGCTCTTTGCCTCCCAGTCTATGACAGGGTTTGCGGATAATTCTTTCTTTGGTTTCCATCTTCGCTGGCGTCCCCTCTCGGGATGGTTAGTCCGTTCCCAGGTGTATATCGATGATCTTAATTTCAATGACCTTGTGTCCTTAAAATTTGATACCAAGTATAAGCTCGCTGCCCAGGGGGGCCTGGAGTATGTTTCTCAAAAGGACTGGTTCCCCGACCTACGTCTGGAATACACCGCGGTGATGCCCTACATGTACACCCATGAAAATAGTATTTCCCGCTATACCAATGATAAACCTAATTACACTAACTATACCCACCGGGGCCGCAGTCTGGGATCTGACTTGGAGCCCAATTCGGACAGGATACGACTGGTGTTGAGTAAACCCCTCTTGCCGGAACTTACGGTAGCCCTTACTTCCTATTTTACTCGCCACGGAAATGCTTCCGAAGGAATTGCCGGTATGACGTCGGCCTACCATGATGGGACGATTTTTGATGATGGTCGCCTTGATGATGGGACCGCTACCTTCCACTATGAAACCCGCTTCCTTACCCAATCGGTAATCGATTATCGTCTTGCGGGGGGCCTTGGCTTTTCCTGGAGTCTTCCCACCGACTGGGGGGACCTGGCGCTCCAGGCCGATTACGTGGCGGAATATGGCTGGAATCGTAATCTGGAAAAGGGAAACCACGGATGGTCCCTCTATTGGAGTGTGACCGGGAGCTGGCGCTGGTAAAGACTGGTACCAATGGTGCGAAGATGCGGTTCCCTTTCCTTACCGGTATATGTCGGCGGGGCTCTCTTCATCCAGCCTGGTCTGAACGTTTTCCCAGGGCTTCCACGGTGGGAAGAAAATAGTCGGTGGCCGTAAAAAGCCCCTGGAGGCTCACTTTTTGGGCGCCCTCGATATATATCGAAGCCCAACAGGATGGGTTTTCTTCCTCTTTTTCTGGAAAAGGTAACGGCGCTGCTCCGTAAAGAGGCCCCTCTTCCTCGCCATACAGGGAAGATGGGAAGGGCCTTTCCTTTGGACCTTCCGTATCGGCGTAAAAGAAAAATCGCAGTTCCCGGAGGAGCCGCTTTTTTCTATCCTTTGGGGCAACCTCGAAAATCCGTTCTCCCCCCGGGCCTTTTCGCTCCGTGGTGGCGATTTTAAGGGAAGCAAGCCAGCGGCGAAGGCGCTGGAGTTCTTTCTCCATGCTGGATGCGGGCCAGTTAATCCTGAGGCGTTCTGGATACCAGGCCTCGGGAGAAGGGGCTTCGCAAAGGGTCACGGGGTGATGTAAAAAGGCCGCGAGGGCCCTCTGAACGAGGGCCAGATCTTCATCGGAAAGCCAGGGATCTCCCTGGGGAGTGGTACCGCTAATCCCGTATGCGCCGAGGACGGTCCATCCCGCACAGAGGGTTCCCAGGCGGTCCTCCCAGGGGCCCCGGCTCCAGAGGGCCTCTTCGATTCTAAAAAGCCGACCTATCAGACCCGGCTCCCGTTGAAATACCGCAGACAGGAGGTGGGCCGACAGGTATTCCCGGTGGATCCCCGCAAAAGAAGGGGGGAGCCGAACCATAAGATAGCGGGGGCGGCTTTTTCGTTTCTTTTTGATAAGCTGTTCCAGGAGGTTCCCATACTCACCGAAGGAGCCTTGGAACTGATGTTCTGTAAGGAAGCGTCGCTCCTCGGTGGTATGGCAGGCGCCGCAACCACCGCAGGATGCGGATTCTCCCGGTAAGCGAAAACAGGCAAAAGGATAGAACGACGAAAGGGATTGGGGCGCTTCCCTCGCTCTTTGGGCAGGAAAACGGTGAAGCGCCCGCTGACTTGCCTCATAGGCCCGCCGACGGGCCTCCGACGATACAGAAAGCTGGAGGTTCCCATAGGGAGGAGCGAGAAAAGGCCGGATGTGTCCTTCAAAACCACCCGGCTGTTCCAATGTTTCCCGATAGGTAAGGTACTGCTGTACCAGGTCTTCCCAGGAGCCCCGGATACCCTTATCGTACAGGAGCCCCCGTCGGGAACCTTCTTCCAGAAAATGGGCCACCTGGTGATTGCCTGCCACGATGAGTTGATCCAGCACATATTCATCCCATTCCATGGCGGTGCGGAATTCAAAACCCGCGGCGCTTATGATGGTTCCCATCCGGCGGGCAAGGGCTTCTAGGTGGTCCCGGGCAAAGGTACAGGGGTCAAAGGCAAGGGGTGTCCAGGGCATGCGGACCAGAAAACCCGCCGAAAAAATCACCCGCGGTCGTCCACCGTTTTCTGATACTTGGCTTTTTTCTGAGATGTTTCGAATATATTCACAGAGGGCCTGAAATTCTCTGAAATCATCCTCCTCTTCGTGGCCTGACAAAATAAAAAATAATTTGATTTCCCGAACGCCGCGGTTCCATAGTTCCCTGATAAGTCGTTTAATCTGTGCCTCTGAGAGACCCTTGGCATAGTAATCCCGCATCCTTTGGGAGATTCCCTCGATTCCCAGCGTAAAGGAACGCTTTTCCCCGATAAGCTCATAGTCCAGCATTCCCGGTAGTTCTGCCAGAATATCTGCCCGCTGGCTCATCATGTTTACCCGGTCAAACACCTGGTGGAGTTCGTACAAAAGGGGAAACAGGTCTCCATGGGCGTTAAAATTAAAGGAATAGAGCTCTACGGTGGAGGCCCCCGTGTTGGTAGCTAATTTTCGGGCCTGATCGATAAGGATCGGCAGGGGCACTTCCCGGTAGGGTTTTCGTTCCCAGCCTTCAAAACAAAAGGTACAGAAAGAAGGACAGCCCCAGGAAATTTGAAGCCGCGCCGTATCGGCCCCCGGGTGATTAAAAAGAGGATAGGCGGTTGGAAGGAAGGGGCTATCTTGTACTTCCCCCCGGGCATACTGCACAGGCCGGGGGGACGATTCTGCCTGAACAATAGGTTGATGGGGCGGTTCTGCCTCATCAGTGATGTGGCCGGAGGTAACAACCTGGCTTTGTTCTTCTCTGTTCCCCGGAATATCTACCCCTACGACGGGATCTTTTTGTCCTTCCGTTTCCCAGGGGGTGGCCACCCATAGGGCCGGAATAGCCTTTTCCAGGATCCGGAGGGTCTCTGTTTTGGGGAGCCCTTTGTGTTCAGCGAGGATACTAAAAAATTCTTTTCCGTAGGCTTCCGCCTCCCCAAAATACAGGGCATCTACAAAGGAATCGCCATCGGGATATATCAATCCCTGGCTTGCCAGGATGTTGGACCCCCCCAGAATAATAAGGGGATACTGATGAAGGGAAGATGGGGGCTCTCCCTCCTCTTTTCTTATTGACGCCCGGAGGGGAATCCCCGATTTTCTGAGCATAAGCGGAAGGTTAAGGAGTTCCAATGCGTAGGAACAGGAACAGAGGAGATAGTCAAAGGCTTCCCAGCCTTTCCCTGAAACAAGCCCTTGTACCCAGGGCTTACCCGTCTTTTCCATGGCTTGTCGCTCTTTATACGAGGGAAAGAAACAAAAATCCCCATAGGCTTTTTCGCCCAGCACCGATCGCATGAGGGAAAACAAAAATAGATGGGTATTCGATTCTTCTAGATCCTCTAAGGGGGAAAGGCGTACAAAAAGAATGCGCACCGCGGCGCTTTCCCAGGAAGGATTGTTCCATCCCGGGAAGGCGGGGGAAATTCGTTGGGCCCTCACCCATGAAAAGGTGGTCCCGGTGGTTTCTGTATCGGTGTGATTTCCTTTCATGGCACTAAGATTGCTGAGGGGGTGGTGACTGGGGGGGTGCGATAAGGCGTCCCTGATACAGGACCTTGGGATATACCGTAAGGTGCAGTTTTTTTTCGAGCCGAGCAAGCTGTTCCAGTTCTCGCTCATCACCGATGGTGATCATGATGCCCCGCTTTCCCATCCGGCCGGTCCTTCCCGCCCGGTGAAGGTAGCCTTCGGTCGTGGGGGGCACATCGAGTTCGATTACAAACTTTATATTCGGAAAATCGAGTCCCCGGCTTGCTATGTCGGTACTTATCAGCACGAGGAGAGCGCCCTTTTTAAAATCATTGATGGCCTTTTTTCGATTCTGCTTGGGCATGTCTGAAAAGAGCCCCCCCGCCGCGATATGATGATACTGTAACTGGGATACTACTCTCCCTATCTGATCAGGCCGTTCTACAAACACCAGGGCCTGCCGCTTTCCCCGCTGCGCGGGGTCGGTCACCCCCAGGGCATACAATACCGATCGGAGGGTGCTGATTTTTTTTCGCTGTTCGCTGAACACCGCCCAATGATCGATAGAAGCGGGAAGCGTCCGGCCATCGTCAGGGAGCCGTGTCGGGGTATCGGATAGAGGGCGTGGGCTCTCTGATGATAGCCCCTCAATGGTGAGGTACTGCCAGCCTTCTCGCAGATAAGGTTTGAGGGCCTCTCGTATCCTGGGGGGAATGGTGGCCGAACATGCTACGAGTTGCCGGGGAGAAGAACATCGGGCGAGTAGGGCCGTTGTATGATCCTTTTGATCCTTTGCAAAGAGCCGATCCACCTCATCAAGCACCACATATCGAATGGCAAGGGGCCTAATTTTCCCTAACTGCATGAGGTGCAGGACCCGCTCAGGGGTACCCACGACGATACGGGGTTTCTCTTTTTTAAGGGTAGTGATCTGGCGAATGATGTTGGCCCCACCGATACACAGAAGCGCCCGGAGGGGGCTTCCTTCGAGGAGCCAGGAAATTTCCTGCTTTATCTGGCTTGCGAGCTCCGCCGTTGGGGCCAGAATAAGCAACTGTACTCCATCACTGGAGGCACTGCCAGGGGAGGGGGGGCCAGAGGCTCCTCTCTCTACCGGAGAAAGATCATTCAGTCCGTCTTCAAACAGGTTGCGAAGGAGGGGCAAAAGATAGGCCAGGGTCTTACCGCTTCCCGTAGGGGCCTGGAAGACCAGATCGCTCCGCTGTCCTAAAAGCGGAATTACCCTTTCTTGGACCGCCGTGGGGGTTGCTACGTGGCGTTCCCCCAGGCGCTCAAGGAAAAGGGGAGGAACCCCCAGATCATAAAAACCTGCCATATCTGTGCCGGGCCTATTAGTGTTTCCGATAGGTTTCGTATACTTCTATCATAGAAGTAATAAAGCGTTCCACCGAATAGTTGTGGGAAAGTTCCTCGGAACGCTTACCCATCCGTTGCTGGAAATCCGGATTCTCCAGAATTGCTACCGCCCTGTCCCAGAGCTGTTTGTCGTTTTCTACGGCAAAGCCGTTTTCTCCATTAAGCACCATGTCAATAATGCTGGGGTCCGCCGCGGCTACTACGGGAAGCCCCGAGGCCATGGCCTCGATAAAGGTGATGGGATGGACCTCGCTGTGGGAGGCACTCATGAAAAGCTGGGCACCCCGATACACGAGCTTAATCTCATCGGGCCAGCGAAGATACCCGGTAAACACCACCCGGGGGGCAATTCCCAGTTCGTGGGTATAGGCTTCCAGATCTCGGCGGTCAGGACCGTCCCCGACGATCATGAGCCGGGCCCGGGGGCGGCGGGCGGCAATTTCTTTAAAGTTAAGCAGCAGCGTATTAATGTTCTTTTCAGTGCCCAGTCGTCCTACAAAGACGATAACCTCTTCATCATCCTCTATGCGGAAGCGATGCCGCATATCCCGGGCAGCCTGTTCTGTTTCACCGGAGCGATCGTAGAATTTGCTTAAATCGATCCCATTGGGGACGATTCGAATAGGTCGGTCAAATCCATGGCCTACCAGGTAATCGTAGATCTTTCGAGAAGGGGCGATAACGCAATCCTGGGACCGGAGGACAAAGTTGATAAAGTCGGGGAGCTTTTTTTTAAGGATCTGCTCGAGCATGGGCACGTAGTAGAGATAATCTTCATAGTAGGTGTGAAGGGTGTGAACTGAGGGGATCTTCAATTTCCGTCGCACCGCCCGGGCGGCCAGGTACAAACTAAACTCCGAATGGCTGTGAATGATATCCAGTTTGCATTCCCGGGCCTTTTTTACTACCCAGGGAGCGGTAAAAAAGCCAATGCGGTGCTGTGGTTCTGCAGGAAACTTGATAGAAGGGATGCGAAACACCCCTTCTTCTGCTTGTGCATCGGGGTGTTGGACCGTAAACACAAAAACCTGGTGTCCCCGTTTTTCGAGTTCTGTTTTTAAGGTTCGAACCACCGTAACTACCCCGTTTACCTGGGGGGGATAGGTGTCGGTGAATAGGCCAATTCGCATAGATACTCCTTTGTTTAGTATGCCATACTTTGTTTCTTTGGAGAAGGGGGAATTTCCTTCGGTCTAAAAGTTTAAACTTGTAAAAAATTTGTGGCAGGAAGACTAAAATTATGCTAAAATCTCTTCACTCTCTATTAAACTGAAAAGGCCGGAAACTGCAGTACGAGAGGGAGGCCCCCTGAAAATAACTTAGAAGTACTGAATAGGACCGGAGGAGGAACGGGGTATGTGGAGTGTGGTGTTATTAGTGGTGTTTTTTGTGATTATGACAGGGATAGGTCTGTGGGGCATGTTCAGAACCAAAACCCTGGGGGATTTTTTCCTTGGGGGGAGAACTCTTGGCCCCTGGTTATCGGCGATTGCCTATGGGACCAGTTACTTTTCGGCGGTATTGTTTATTGGCTTTGCAGGAAAACAGGGCTGGCTTTTTGGTCTGAATGCCCTCTGGATTGCCCTGGGAAACTGCCTTGTCGGCGCCTTAGGAGCCTGGCTTGTTCTGGGCCGCCGTACCCGGGTCATGACCCAAAACCTGGATACCATGACCATGCCCGAATTCCTCCAGGAACGCTACGGGGCCCGGCACCTAAAGCCCCTTGCGGCGGCGATTATTTTCTTTTTTCTTTTGCCCTATTCGGCATCGGTGTTTAAAGGTTTAGGACACCTATTTGAAGCGGTCTTCCAAATTCCCTATGAAACGGCGTTGCTCTTGATGATTGGCTTTACTGGCGTATATCTCGTATTAGGCGGCTACTTTGCCATTGCCATGACCGATCTTATTCAAGGTATATTGATGTTTGGAGGCGCCCTTGCCATGGTATGGGTGGTGTATCAAAGGGCAGGGGGCTTTGTTGCGGGGATCGAGAAGGTAGGAAGACTGTATCAAGAACATGTTCCTGCTTCGCAACAACCCTCGGTAATTACGGTCCTTTCCCTGGTCTTTATGACTAGTTTTGGTCCCTGGGCGCTTCCCCAGATGGTGCAAAAATTCTATGCCATTAAAGATGGGAGCCAAATCCGGCGTGCCGCTACGGTAAGTACGGTTTTTTCGGCGGTTATTGGTTTTTCGGCGTACCTTGTGGGAATTGCGGCCCACCTCTACTTTAATCCCGAAACTCTTCCCCGGCTTGCCAAGGGAGGCATCAATTTCGATTCCATTGTCCCCACCCTCCTAGTACAAGTGTTGCCCGAGCTTTTACTGGCTATCATTCTCTTGCTTGTTCTTTCTGCGTCCATGTCCACCCTATCATCGCTAGTGCTGGTTTCTTCCTCATCGGTGGCTATCGACTTGTATCCCGGTCGGCTCGATGCTACCACTGGAAAGGATCGGTCCGTGGCCATGATGCGTTTCCTTTCCGCGATCTTTATCATTATTTCGTATTTTATTTCCCGTTATCAATTTGAATTCATTGTAACCCTCATGTCCCTTTCCTGGGGAGCCGTGGCAGGTTCGTTTATAGCTCCCTATATTTATGGTCTTTTCTGGAAAGGGGGAACCAAAGTAGCCGCCTACAGTGCCATGCTCAGTGGGCTTCTCACAGAAATAGGGCTCTTTTTTATGCTGGGACCAGCTCAGTCTCCTCTGGCAGCCAGTGGTGCCATGCTTGTCCCCCTCATCGTGTTTCCGATAGTTTCTTTAGTAAGTAAAAAGCCTGAAAATACGATTATAGAAGAGGCTTTTAAAGGTGTATAAAGGGTACGTATGACAGAGATGACACTCCTTGGTGATGAAGCGGTGGCCCTGGGGGCAATCCATGCGGGGCTTACCGCGGCGTACGGATATCCAGGAACTCCTTCCACGGAGATCATGGAATTTTTGCAAGAACGATATGCGGCGGGCCTGGGACCCCTGGCCCAGTGGTGTACCAACGAAAAGACGGCCCTGGAGGCGGCGTTAGGGGTCTCCTTCGCGGGACGGCGGAGCCTGGTGACCATGAAACACGTGGGACTCAATGTGGCATCCGATCCCTTTGTAAATGGGGCCCTTGTGGGAATCAAAGGGGGCCTTGTGATTGCAGTGGCCGATGACCCCGGGATGCACAGTTCCCAGAACGAACAGGATTCTCGCTTTTATGCCTCTTTTGCCCTGGTTCCCTGTATGGAACCCCGGAATCAGCAGGAAGCCTATGAGATGACCCGGGAAGCCTTTGAGGTATCCGAACGTTTTCATGTGCCGGTGTTACTTCGTCTGGTAACTCGGCTTTCCCATTCCCGGGCCCCTGTTTCCCCGCGGCAAGAACAGGCAGAAAATCCCCTGGAAAAAACCAATGACCGGTCTGAATGGTTGCTGCTTCCTGCCTTTGCCCGGAGGCGCTATCAGTCCTTGCTTGACCGGCAAGGGGCCCTGATCCAGTGGTCTGAAAGCCACCTGGTAAACCGGCTTATCACCGAAGGTCGGGATGTACGGCGGGTAGTGATCACCACAGGCCTCGGGGGAAACTATTTTGAAGAAAACCTCGAGGACTATCGAACCGTGTCCCAACTGCCGGTGCACCTTCACATTGGGGTATACCCATTACCGGTAGACCTTATTCGGCGGGCCTGCGAAAAGGCCGCGGACGTTCTGGTAATAGAAGAAGGCCAGCCCTTCCTTGAGCGGTATCTGCGGGGCTTGTTACCCCTTCCACTTCGTATTCGGGGTAAGCTGGATAACACATTACCCCCCACGGGAGAACTGGACCCCGATGTGGTCCGGGCTGCCCTTGGGCTTGCTCCCCGACCGGTGCTGCAGGTTTCAATTCCGCCGGTGCCAGGGCGGCCACCCCAGCTCTGTACTGGTTGTCCCCATGGGGATAGTTATGCCACCCTTCAAAAGGCCGTGGAAGGCCTCGAATCGGTGGCAATCACCGCCGATATTGGCTGTTATGCCCTGGGGGCCACACCTCCCTACAATGTGCCGGAAACGGTGGTTTGTATGGGGGCATCGGTGAACATGGCTAAAGGGGCGAGCGATGCGGGAATCAAGCACTGTATCGGGGTGATTGGGGATTCCACCTTCTTGCATTCCGGAATTACCCCCCTCATCGATGTGGTGGCCCATCAAACTCCTATGACCCTGGTGATATTGGATAATTCCATTGTTGCGATGACCGGCTGCCAGGATACCATGCTTCCTTCGGAACAACTGGTCTCCCTTATCCGAGGTATTGGTATAGATCCGGAACATCTCATTGTTCTGGAGACAAAACGGGCCCTGATTGAAGAAAATGCCCGCCGACTCCGAAAGGAAATCGAATATCCGGGACCTTCGGTAGTTATCTTTAAACGGGAGTGCCTTGAGGCACTTAAGAAACGGAAAAAACAGGAGGAGGCCCGGGCCCGGGGAATTCCTGCCTGTGATGAGCGAGCCCCAGGGCAATGAGACGAAATGTGATGGAGAAGGGTTCTATGAAACGAGATATTATTCTTGCAGGTGTAGGGGGGCAGGGGGTTCTTTCTATTGCGGCTATCATCGCCCGGGCCGCGGCAGCAGAGGGCCTTTCGGTCCGTCAATCGGAGGTGCATGGAATGGCCCAGCGAGGCGGGGCAGTCTTGGCCCACTTACGGTTTTCCGATGGGCCCATCTATTCAGACCTGGTTCCCCGGGGTGGGGCGGATCTTATCATCGCCACAGAACCGGTAGAAAGCCTGCGATACCTGGCCTATCTTTCTCCAGAGGGCGTCGTGGTAACCGCCGCAGAACCGCTGGTGAACGTCCCGAATTACCCCGAGATCGATCGTATCCTCTCGGCTATTCGTTCCTTGCCCCACAGTCATGTGGTAGAAGCCCAGTCCCTTGCAAAGGAGGCGGGGCTTACGAAGGCGGTAAACATGGTAATGGTTGGAGCGGCAAGCCCCTATCTCAATATCCCTATAGAAAACATCGAACACACTATCTGTGAGCTCTTTGCCACAAAAGAGCCTACCGTTATCGATGCAAACATTCGGGCCCTGCACCTGGGCAGAAAGGTGGTCATGCCATGAACTATCAGTACTGGGATAAGGAAATAGAAACACTCCCCCGGGAAGAACTGGAAAATCTACAGCTTACCCGATTGCGTAAGGTAATAGACCGAGCACGGACAACCCCCTTTTATAAGAAAATCCTGGACGAGGCGGGAATCAAGGGTGGTGCAGATATCAGGACCCTAGCGGATCTCCGCCATGTCCCCTTTACCACGAAGCAGGATCTCCGGGATGCCTTCCCCTATGGGATGCTTGCGGTTCCCCTGGAAGAGGTGGTCCGGCTCCACGCTTCAAGTGGTACTACCGGTACGCCCACGACCATCTACTTTACCCGGAAAGATATAGAGGTATGGGCCCATTACATGGCCCGCTGTATTTATGGAACGGGGTGTACGAGGCAGGATGTGTTTCAGAACATGATTACCTACGGCCTGTTTACCGGAGGACTCGGGTTCCACTATGGGGCAGAAGAGGTGGGAATGCTGGTAATCCCCGCAGGCCCAGGAAACACAAGCCGCCAATTCAAGATGATGAAGGATTTTAAGACCACCGTGGTTCATGCGACCCCCAGTTTTCTCCTGCACCTTCAATCAAAGATGCAGGAAGAGGGCCTTCGGTCAGAGGACCTCTTTTTACGCAAGGCCTTTGCGGGGGCCGAACCCTATTCGGAGGATACCCGACGACGGATCGAAGCGATGCTCCATGTCGATGTGTATAACTCCTATGGGCTTTCTGAGATGAATGGCCCCGGGGTAGCCTTTGAGTGTCAGCACAAGGATGGGATGCACCTCTGGGAGGATGGGTATATTGCCGAAATTGTCGATCCCGATACGCTTAAGCCGGTCCCCGATGGAGAGCAGGGGGAACTGGTCCTCACGATCCTGTGCCGGGAGGCGATGCCCATTCTTCGATACCGGACCCGGGATTTAACGGCCTTTTATACTGAACCCTGTCCCTGCGGCAGGACCCACCGGCGAATCCGTCGTATCACCGGGAGAACCGATGACATGCTCATCATCAACGGGGTTAACGTGTTCCCCAGTCAGATAGAAGAGGTGCTCATGGCAATCCCCGAGGTGGGCAACAATTATGTGATTGTGGTAGAAAAAGAAGGCGCCCTTGACCGGCTTACGGTGCAGACCGAGGTGGGTCCCCAGATCTTCATGGATGATGCCCGCCCCCTTAATGCCCTTAAGGAGCGGATTCAGCACCTTTTGCAAAACACCATCTTCATCAAACCCCGGGTGGAACTCCATGAGCCGGGAACCTTGCCCGTTTCTGAAGGAAAGGCAAAACGGGTTATTGATAAACGGCCGAAGGACGTATAAGTCGGAGGAGGAAGTATGATTTTTAATCCCGAATATGAAGCAATGGATCCGGAGGTTCGCCGGCAACTCCAGTTTGCCCGGCTTAAGAACCTGGTGGAAAAACTCTACCGGCAGGTTCCTTTTTATCGTAAAAAGATGGATGAAGCGGGAATCCAACCTCGTCATATTACCTGTCTTGAGGATATCAAAAAACTTCCCTTTACCACCAAGGATGACCTGCGGGAAACCTATCCCTATGGGCTCCTTGCCTGCCCTGAGGCGGAAATTGAGGAGATCCACATGTCCAGTGGTACCACGGGGTTACCGGTGGTGGATGCCTATACCCGGCGGGATGTGGAAAACTGGGAAGAGGCCATGGCCCGCACCCTGGCAGGGGCGGGGGCTACCCGAAACGATGTTATCCAGAATTGCTACGGCTATGGGCTTTTTACCGGGGGACTGGGCGTCCACTATGGAGCGAAACGGCTTGGTGCAAACATCATTCCCATGTCATCGGGGAATACCCAGAAACAACTCATGGTGATGCGGGATTTTGGCTCCACCATCCTTACCTGTACGCCCTCCTATGCGCTGTACATGGCCGAGGAGGCCGCTGAAACGGGCTATGACTTAAAGAAAATGAAGCTTCGGGCCGGGTGCTTTGGGGCAGAGCCCTGGAGCGAGAACATGCGTCGAGAAATCGAGGCAAAGTATGGCATCGATGCCTATGATATCTATGGCCTTACGGAAATTACCGGTCCTGGGGTTGCCTTCGAGTGCGAAGCAAAGGATGGGCTCCACATCAACGAGGATCTCTTTTATCCTGAAATCATCGATCCCGATACGGGAGAAGTCCTACCTGAAGGGGAAAAGGGAGAACTGGTGTTTACCACCCTGGTCAAGGAAGGAACCCCCTTGCTGCGTTATCGTACCCGGGATGTGACCTTTCTGCGCCGGGATCGTTGTGTGTGTGGTAGAACCACCATCAAGATGAACCGCCTCTTTGGTCGCACCGACGACATGCTTATCATCCGGGGGGTGAACGTCTTCCCGAGCCAGATAGAACATGCCCTTATCGAAATCGAGGGGACGGATCCCCACTACCTTATTATCGTTGATCGGGGCCCCTCTCACCTCGATGAGGTAGAACTGCAGGTGGAGGTAAAGAAGGAACTCTTTGGGGATGAAACTCGACAACTGGAAAACTTGCGTACTAAAATAGAAAATGTGATGAAATCCAAATTAGGTATCAGTCTTAAGGTAAAACTGGTGGAGCCAAAAACGATTGAGCGCTCTATTGGTAAGGCAAAACGGGTTATTGATAAACGGAAAATCTAAGGAGGCACTATGAAGATTAAACAAATTTCAGTTTTTTTGGAAAACACCGCGGGGCGCCTTGCGGAGGTGACGCGGGTACTCGCCCAGGCGAATATCAATATTCGGGCTATTTCCATTGCCGATACGGCCGATTTTGGAATTCTCAGGCTCATTGTGGATAAAAGCGAAGAGGCGGCGCAGCTGTTAAGCAAAGCGGGTTTTACGGCCCGACTGACCGATGTTCTGGCGGTGGAAATCCCCGATGTCCCCGGGAGTCTTGCCCGGGTTATGGAGATTTTCCGGGAAAACAAGGTAAACATCGAGTACCTCTATGCTTCCCTCGAAGGAGAAACGGGGAAGGCGGTAGTTATTTTCAAAGTAGAGGATATTGAACACGGCCTGGCCATCGTACAGCAACACGGGCTGGCGGTAGTGGAAAAGTTTTAAAATTATTTCTACAATAGGTTCCCATGAAAATCCTCATGATTTCAAGTGAGGCGGTCCCCTTTGCAAAAACGGGGGGACTCGCCGATGCGGTGTCTTCTTTGTCCTTAGCCCTGGCAGAGCGGGGGCACGATGTGCGAATCCTCTTACCCCGCTACTACTCGATTCCTCGGGAAAAACTGAAAATGATTCCCGGACCTTTGGGGGTTCCCATGGGGGGCCGGGAGGAGTGGTGTGCGGTTTACGAGGGAGAACTGACTACTCTGGGCGGGAAGGCACGGGTCCCGGTGTATTGTATCGACCACGAAGGATTTTTTGGAAGGGACGGCATTTATGGTACCTACAGCGAGCCTGATTTTCGGGATAATCCCTATCGGTTTGCCTTTTTCTCCCGCGCTGCCTTTCAGGTGTGCCGCAAACTCCACTGGATTCCCGACATCCTCCATGCCCACGATTGGCCAGCAGCCCTGGTGCCGGTCTATTTAAAATACCTTGAACGGACCCAGGGCTTTGAGAATACCCATTCTGTCTTTACTATCCATAATCTGGGATACCAGGGAATTTATGGAAAAGATGCTTATCATTACTTTGGTCTTGATTGGTCATTGTTTTCGGCGGCGGGTTTTGAGGACTGGGACCGACTTAATCTTTTAAAAGCGGCCCTTACTTCGGCGGATAAGCTTACCACCGTCTCTCCTACCTATGCGGAAGAAACGAAGACCCCTGCCTATGGGTTTAGAATGGATGGGGTGTTGCGCGCCCGAGCGGCTGATTATGTAGGTATTCTTAATGGTATCGATACGACTATCTGGAATCCTCGAACCGATCCCTATATACCCCGTCCCTATTCGGCGGAGGATCTTTCAGGGAAGGCCCTTGCAAAGGAAACTCTTCAGAAAAACTTTGGGCTTCCCCAGGATCCTTCAGTACCCATTGTAGGAATGGTGGGTCGTCTTACGGACCAGAAGGGGATCGGAGAACTCTTTGGTCCCAATTACGGAGCCGCCTGGTCTATCTGTACTGAATTGCGGCTCCAGATGGTGGTGTTGGGCTCAGGAGAAAGGTGGTGCGAACAGGAACTGCGGTCCCTGGCAAGTCGGCTTCCAAATCTCAAGGTGATGATCGGCTATGATGAAAAGACAAGCCACCTTATCGAGGCGGGAAGCGACTTTTTCCTCATGCCCAGTCGCTATGAACCCTGTGGACTCAATCAGATGTATTCCCTGGTGTACGGAACCCCCCCGATTGTGCGGCGGACGGGGGGCCTTGCCGATTCGGTGGAAAACTACAACCAACAAACCGGCGAGGGGACCGGTTTTATGTTTGATGACCTTACCCCTCGGGCTATTTACGATACGGTTGGCTGGGCCATATGGGCATATTATAACCGGCCTGACCATATCACGGCCATGCGAAAACGGGGAATGCAGCAGGACTTTTCCTGGAACCGTTCTGCAAGTCGCTACGAAGCCCTGTACCAGGCCTTTTTTTCGTAAGGGTCTAAAATGTCGCGGAGCAGTTGAGCCGCCTTTGTTCCCCCCGTTTACCCCACCTCTTTATTGGCGGAGAGGAACCCCCTTATGGTTACAGGGTGCTGTTGCTGCTCCCTTTCTCCACATCCGGGGTCTCTGGGAAAGCCCCCTGTGGGGGACTGAAGCGCTTTTGATGCCCCAAGGAAAGGGATACCCCCTCTCCTTGAAGGGGAGCCCCCCTGAGGAGGAAAAGAATAGTGCTTTGGCTCCTGTAAAATGCATCTCCCCATTCAAGCGGAGGCCCCATGAAAGGAAGAGACCCCCTGAGGGGGAAAATGGCGGCGTTTTTGATGCCCCGAGAAGGTAAGGGGGCCCCCCACTAAAACGAAAGGCCCCGATGCTTATCGTTTTTCTGTTAAATCGGTGGGAACCAGGAGGAGGGGTGCTCCATCTTTTTGTTGGGTAAGCAGCGTACCGTTTCGGATTTCTACCGTCGCGTAGGGGTGCACCTCTGTCCGGGAACGGGCCTGCAGGGCCAGGTTCGTGTCAAACCTACCGAGGTAGGTCTTCCCTTCTGCTACTACCAGGGCATAGAGGTCCTTCCCGAATTTCCACAGCAAACTGGTGGCGCTGATGTCGTCTTTGCCCTGATCGATCATTTCCAGGGTGGTGGCATTGATGCGAACCAACCGGATTGCCCCGGTGCCCTGGGCCATCCCTGCAATGGCGTAGATTACGTTCTCTTCATAGAGGATGGTCCGGCCATTGATGGTGTTCAACGTAGAGGACCCCAGGATGGTGCGGGGATCATCCTGTTGCAGAAGAAGGAACCGGCCCAGGGGACTGTTTTGTTGTAAAAGCTGGAACCCCAAAATCCCCGTGGGACCTGGTTTTTTGGCTTCTTCCTGCCGGATCAGAACCTGTTGATCCCGGGCAATTTCTCGTCGATCCTCTTTAACTTCTTCCTTTTTTTGTTCCACTTCCTTTTCTAGGGCCGCAAGGGTTTCTTTCTGACGGGCCAGTTCCTGTTCCCGTTGGGCAAGGCTCGCTTCCTTTTCCTGCACTGCCTGTTTCTGTTCTGCCAGGGTCTGCTCTGAAGGAGAGGCTCCTGCCTGTCCCGCGGCAGCAGTACTTGCCGGGGCACCTTCCGGGGGTGTTTGGGGAGCGGCACTTCCTGCCGTAGCAGCTTGAGTCCCCTGAGGACCAGTCTGCCCTGCTTGTTGTTGCCCCATGGCCTGTTCTTGCTGGGCGATCCGGGCCTTCTCTGCCTCCAGTGCGGCCCGTTCTGCCGCAAGGCGTTGTTCTTCCTGTACGATGGCCTCCCGCTGCAGCGTTGCCTGTTGTTGGGCCTCCTGAATCTGCCGTTCCTTGAGATCCACCATGTCTTTCCGAGGCTCTACCCCCCGATCGCTTTCTTTGCGAAGCTGTTCGGTAACCCCCTTATCGGTGAGGGACGTGGTATCGATGGCCCTGAGGGACCCCGCCTCGCCTGTGGCAAGGGGAATGAGCATCTGGGTTTTCCCTGGCCAGTCATCGAAGCGGAGGGCAAGACCGGCCTTTCCTGGTTGCAAGCGGGAAGCAACCTCTGGCACGTAGCGGGATTGGAGATAGGCAATATCGCCCCGATACACCGCATTATAGAGGGTAATAAACGTAGCAAGCAGGGCCGCATCATTTTTATTGTATTCATAGGCTCCCTCAAGGTATCCTTGAAGGATAAGTCGTAAATTCCGTATGTGATCTACCCCTACATCGATCCCTAAAGAAAAAACATCCGCATTCAGCGTCCCGGGACTTGGCTGAGCCTTGAGTATATGGACCACATGGTATCGATTCATCGAACCTGCCTCTGTGGCTCCCGCTCGAATTGCCCGTCCAAGGGCGTAGCCGATAGCCCAGATATCGTCCCGGGTATCTATCCGTCCATGGGGGCCTTCGTAATTGATAAATATGATCTGGGCCGAACGGGCCTTTTCCAGCTCTTGTCGATCCACCGCTTCCTGAGCAAAAGCTGAGGGAATGAGATAAAAAAAGATTCCCCACCACAGAAGCCCTATGCAGCACGCCTTCTTCTGGAATCCAGAAGTATCTCCCATCGTTTTCTCCTTTACTTTTAGAGGGAAGGCCCTTCAAAGATTGCCGCTTTTTATATGCGGAATCCCTCTACTGGTTCTTCCCTGGTATCAGATGCTGTTCTTTCACTCCCAAAGGGTTCATCCCTTTTGTTTTTGCTCTTTTTTATTCCCTCTATTTTTTCATTTTATCATGTTTTTCTGGAGAACGCCATGGCTACTAAGATTTTATGATTCTTTTCGGAGATCCGCAAGATAGGTTTTTATGGTGTTTTGGAGTCCTGCCGAAAAAATCTGGTTAGAAAGTTGAACGAGGAGGTGCACCCCTTCCACACTGAGCGGGGGACCCGAAAACATGCAGAGTCGATAAATGGCGTTGGCGAGACTGGCCGCAAGTTGTTCGTTCCGATACAGGAATGGTCGGCTCAGAAGATAACGAAATGCACCCATGGCATATCCAAAAGGATCGGACCCAATAGAGCCAAGGGCGGTAAGGGCCTGGGCAATGACCAGATGTTCCGATTCTTTTTGGACTAACTGGGCAAGAAAGGGAATAAGTTCCCGGGAAGCGAAGGCCCCCAAAAGAGAAAGGGCCTGAATTCGAGAGGAAAGAAGAATTGGTTGCCATCCGGGAGGGACCTTCCCTTCTGCAATAAAACAAAGAATCTCATAATAGTCCCTTTCTTTTTCTCCTATGGATTGATTCTGAAGGGCCCCCTGAATCTCCCTGAGTTGTGTTTGGATAGCCGCTTCTTCTGTGTCAAAGGGATACATAAAGGGGGTTCCACCGGAAACAACGGCAAATCCGTAGGAACCCTCCGGAAATGGCCCATACAAAGAGGTTGTTCGTGATCGGACCCGTTCCTCTATTTTATAGGCATAGAGGATCCAATCGGTACCGCCGGCGTACAGGATTCCTTCATCGCTAAAGGCGGGGAGAGAACTGGCCCCCTTCAGGGTAAGCTGCCATAGTCGCTGCCCGGTCGGGGTAAAGCCTACCGCCCCGAGCCGACTCAGGTAGTAAACGCCCCGTTCATCAAAAAGAAGCCGGCTTTCCACCGTTGTAGTCCGGGAGGGGGAGTCTTTTACGGCCGTTCCCCGCTGGTAAAAAGGAACGGCCCCTTCCCAGAGAGTGGTATGGGACTCCAGGCTAAGGAGTACCAGTTTCCCGTTTTCAAGGAAAAGGGCAAGCTTCCCCTGCTGTTCCTTGGCATGGAGGGGTGGGGCGGGAAGGGCTGGCAAGGGGCCTTCCCGCTTTCCTCCCCTGATAATCTCCCCTGTTCCATTGTTGTAGTAGATACCCCCTCGCCAGGAGTCCTGTTCCACCGGAGGAAGGGAAAAAACAAGGCATGGGGAAGAATCACAGGTATATTGTTCAAGCCTCCCCAGCGCAGAAAGACGGATCAGGATAGCCCCTTCGGTCATCCCCAGAACACCCCCCTGGGAATCGGGGACCAACGCTTCCCGAAGGGGAAAAGGGAGTTTCCGTTCCCAGAGCTGAAAGCCCCCGGGTGTAAAACACAGGACCCTGTCCGGAAGGGGAATAAAAAGCCGGCCATCCCAGCCGAACTGGATGGGCCCCTGTAAAGGGGCGGCTAAACGGATGCTCCAGAGTTTTCTTCCCGCCCGATTAAGGGCTATTAAAAACCGTTCTTGGCTCATCACGTAGGTGCTCCCATCGGGGGCCCGGCTTACAAAGGGAAGGAGCTTCGAACGGGTATCAAAGGTCCACAGGGCTTTGCCGGTATAGCTAAAACAGCGGACGGTTCCGTCATCGCAGAGGATTACCACCGAGGAGGCCTGGCTGGTGGGTTCACCGATGATCTTTGCGCCCAGGGCCTCCCTCCAGGTGGGAGAAGTGGTAAACTCCTGGGCGTAGGAAGAAGGCAAAAATTCGAAAAAGACAAAAAGGGGAAGCAGAAAAAAACAGGCCCCCTGTAGTCCTCCATGTCGCCGTATATGCCCTCTCATTGATATTCCCTTAAAAAAACTGCAGAGCCCGCTCAATACACGGGGCCGTTCGCTGAAAGATATTCCTTCTCATCATTTTTTCCTTAAAAAGGCAAGACATTCCATATGGGCCGTTTGGGGATAAAAATCATAGAGGCTCAGTTGTTCAAGGGTATAGCCCCCTTCGGTAAGCTCTTTGCAGTCCCGGGCAAGGGTTGATCCTTCGCAGGATACGTAGACCAGAAAAGGAGACCCCTGGTAAGCAAGGTAGTTTCGCATGGCAGGAGATAAGCCCTGCCGGGGAGGATCTACCACCACAAGATCGTATCCCTGGGGTTCCCTTTTTTGAGAACTGGCCCAGGCTTCGTCCCGCATCATGAAGTACCGAATCCCCGAACCCTGGATATTCTTTTTTGCTAAAAAAAGGGATGCTTCGGTAGCTTCAAGGAGATCGAGTTCAGAAAAATATTCCCGGAGGAAGGCCCCAAAGGTGCCAACCCCACAATAGAGATCCGCCGCCCTATGTCGATGGGGAATGTTTCTGGTTATTTCCATCAGTTCTTCAATTAAAAGTTCCAGGGTTGAAAGATTACTCTGAAAGAATACCCCCGCATCTACGTATAGGGGCTTCCCTTTCAGGATAATCTTTCCCTGGGGCTGTTTTCCTTCCTGAAAAAGGGCCGTATCCCAGGAAAAAACCGTGAATCGATTCTTGCCCTGCGGTGGGCGGAGTTCTTTTTTTTGCAGAGCCCTGCGGATAGGACTATGACAGATGGGGCAATCCGTCACAGGCACCACCCGTTCTTGATGAAAGGCCTTGAATCCAACGGGGCTTTGTTTTTCTTTTGGATCTGTAGCATGCAGTTGAATCCGATGACGATATTCATAGGGCTCACTTGGAATAACCTTGATGGGAGGGATGGCTATGCCCTTTCCAATCCGTTGGAAGAGCTCAGTGAGGATCCCTTTCTTTAGGGTAAGTTGGGCCTCATACTGAATATGTTGCAGAGAACAGCCCCCACACTGGCCATACAGCGGGCAGGAAGGGGATGTCCTCAGGGGTGATGTCTCAATAATTTCTTCAATCGTAGCCCGTCCAAAAGAGCTATGATACTCCGTGATGCGGAGCGCAAGTTTATCCTGGGGTGCAGAAAAGGGAACAAAATAGGGTTTCCCCTCGTGTACCACAAGACCATCGCCGCCTGCCACAAGTCGTTCTACGGTTCCTTGAAAATAGTTATCCCTTGTTGACATACCTATCCAGTGGCACTATAGCATGATTGCCAGAATCGTGGTATAGGGATACAATAGAATACCATGCAGGAATCGAATTGTTATATCTCCATGGACGATGGATGTACGATTTTTGTTCGTCGATGGAAACCCGATGGAACTCCTAAGGCGGTTCTCCAGGTGGTGCATGGCATGGCGGAACATTCGGAGCGATATCGGGAATTTGCGGAGTTCCTTTGCAATCAAGGAATAGAAGTATGGGCCGATGACCACCGGGGGCATGGTGCTACGGCTCGTGCCATATCGGATCCTTCCCGCGGAGGACAACTCGGCCATTGTGCGGATCGAAATGGCTTTACCCGGGTGGTGCAGGACCTGATCGCCATAAGTAAACAGATAAAACAAGAATATCCCCGGCTTCCTCTTATCCTTTTTGGGCATTCCTGGGGCTCCTTCCTTGCCCAGGCGTATATTGAAAAAGAGGGGGCACTTCTTTCGGGGTGTATTCTATCGGGAACCCGGGGCCCTGGAGGGCCGGTGATTTTTCTGGGGGCCTGTCTTGCTTCTCTGGTAGCCTTTTTTAAGGGAGGGCGCAAATTTTCTCCCCTGTTATATTCCCTTTCTGATGGGGCTTACAATGTCCCGTTTCAGCCGGCCCGTACCAAATTTGATTGGCTTTCTCGGGATCCAGAACGGGTAGACGCCTACATACGGGATCCCCTCTGCGGCTTCCCCTGTTCGGCCGCCTTTTATCGGGACCTTCTGTGGGGGCTCAGGGCTATTCATACACCGAAGGCGATACAGAACATACCTTCAACGTTGCCGGTTTTAATCTTTGCCGGCGCTTCTGATCCGGTGGGAGAAATGGGGAAAAGCCCGACCCGGCTGGTTGATGCGTACAAACAGGCGGGAATTCAGGACCTGGAGTTTATCCTGTATCCGGAGGGACGACATGAAATGATCAATGAGCTCAATCGTACCGAAGTGTTTCATCATCTTCTTTCCTGGATTAATCGACATTTAGAAACGCGATAATATGTTTCGTTGAAACATCTTTATACCAACAACAACGGCTGAGGTTTCCTTGCGAATTCGCTATGCTACCACTCCCAGGGGAACACTGGAAAGACAAGCCCTGGTGTATACGAAGGAAGAACATCGGATCACCCTGAATTTGGTAGATCCCGATGCGGTAATGATTGTGACACGACTGAAATCCTTTCACTACGAGACCTATATTGTGGGGGGGGCCGTTCGGGACCTTCTCATCGGTAAGAAACCCAAAGACTTTGATATTGTTACCAATGCGACTCCTCATCAGATAAAACGGATTTTTAGGAACTCCCGCATTATTGGTAAACGGTTTCGGCTGGTCCACGTCTACGTAGGAAATAAAATTTTTGAAGTGGCCACCTTTCGTTCCATTAAGGATGGCCATACGGGAAACACCTACGGCACTATCGAAGAGGATGTTTTACGGCGGGATTTTACCCTGAATGCACTTTTTTACGATCCTGTGGAAGAGGTGGTGCTTGATTTTGTCGGCGGGGTAGAGGACATTCGAAATCGCCGGCTTAAGGCAATTATCCCTCGGAAGGTTATTTTTAAGGATGACCCGGTCCGCATGATTCGGGCTGTAAAATACGCGGTCATGACGGGCTTTTCTATCCCCTGGTACCTGGCATGGCAGATCCGGCGAGAGGCTCCTTTGCTCGATACGGTATCACCTTCTCGGCGGACAGAGGAAATGTCCAAAATCGTAAGTTCTGGGTATGCCTATCCCATTATAGAGGGACTTTTTAAGTACGGGTTGTATCATTATTTACAACCCCGGGCGGCAGAGCTTTGCAAAAAGGATCGGCTTTTTAAGCAAGCCTATTTTGCTTCGTTACAAGCCCTGGATAAAAAGGTGCAGGAAGCCGGCACCGTTTCTATGGGGGACGCCCTGGTTTTTTTGATTCGTTCCTATGTGGAAATAACGTCGCCCTGGGATAAAGAAAAAGAAAATCTTGAAGTGTACCGGGATACGTTCCGGGAGGTTCGCCAGTTTATCATGCCCCTTAATCCTCCCCGCCTTGCGCTGGAACAGGCCCTGCGACTGTTATTCCGGGAACGGGGCATCGTTGTTAAAAAACATCGCCTTCCGAAAAATAAAAAGGGGGCCCCCTCTTTCCCTGAGCTTTTTAAAGAGGAACAAGAAGGGGACCACCGGAGTACCCCTTCGCTCTCTGAACGCCCGAGAAGGAAAAAACGACGAAGAAAAGGAAAAAAGACCCCCCTCGCAGAGCATGCTCCTATTTAAGACGGGAAAGGATTTCGTCCACCTTTGTCTTATACCGCTGGGGCGCAGCCTCGGCGGCCTGAATAAGATAGGTCCGGGCCGCATCTTTTTTGTTCGCCGCCAGGGCATTAAGTCCCAGGGCGTAGTTCAGCAGGGCCTTGTCAGCGCCGTAATTCACTGCCGCCAGGTACTGCTGTTCTGCGAGATCATACAGTTTTTGTTCATACGCCAGGAGCCCCAGATAGTAGTATGGGGCATAATGGTCCTGTTTAATTCGCAGACTTTCGTTGAAAGCCCGTTCGGCCTGGGCATAGTTCTTTTCATTGTAGGCCCGCCGCCCCTCTTCTATCAGCTCGGTAAAGGTTTTCCGGGAACCGAGGTAGGCAAGGAAATCCTGACTAAAGAGTTCCTTGTCAAACCAGGGACCCAGCCGCTTTTCAAGAAGAAGGCTGTTTGCTTTTCGATCCAGGGTGGGCGAAAGGAGAATAAAGGTTTCATACAATAGGCGGCGATACTCTTCGTTATCCGTATTCAGTAAAAAGGATACCAGCGCCCAGGCGGCTCCCTGCACCTTTGTTTGAGGAATGGTCGGCGTCACATCATGGAACAAGATGTCTGTGGGTACTGGAACTTCCTTTCCCCAACTCTTTATCGTGGGAAGCCAGGAGAGATTTTCTTCATAGGTAAACTCCCCCTTTTCCTGGTTGTACAAAAGACCGCTAAAATAGATGGCCATACCTTCCTGCAGCCATGTGGGGGGATTGGGGATGAAGGCCCGGAGGAATTGAATACAACTTTGATGGGCCATGATTTTCCCATAGGGAGTGGTTGGATAGCGCAGAACCAGTTCATTCAGTGCCGGGTCCCCATAGTGTAAGTAAACTGCCCCTTCTCGAATCTGACCAATCTTACTGGTCACATATTCGTTATATTCTTTTTCCGAAGTAAAAACTCGAAGGTTCAGCTTTTGAGAAAGACTCTCCGGTGAAAAATGAAAGAGCCGATTGTATAAGGTAAATCGCCCATCCATTTCCTGAAGGAGCGTTTTTACTTCTTCGGCAGATAGCCGGCTGCTGATGCGATAGTAGGTTCCTTCGGTGACAGGAATTGTTTCCTGAGCCCAGAGGTACGGGATTCCACCGAGCGCCATACAGTAAAAGAAAAGAAGCCACCCTTTCTTTAGACCGATACCCTTTTTCATATGTACCCCCTATTCTTTATTGGATTATTTTGTCTATTATAATATTGACTTCTTCAATAAGTATACCCGTATATCGTTCAATGTTATCAATAAGATATTGCTGGAGTTCGTGAATATTCCCTGCTAGCTGGGTCCCAAAGGGAACATCAATGGTGATGACAAGCCGGTATCCCTGGCCATCTTCTTTAACAAGAATTTTTTTTAGTCGTATCTGAGGATTGTATTCATCCACGCAATGGATAACCATCTGACTTAAGGCTGCTTCTGAGATTAATACCCGCCCTCGCCGGGAGTATTCTGGACGAACCACCGATTTTTCATGAATCCTGGTAGGACTGGTAATCGGAGGGATACGGGGGCGTTTCAAAAAAACCCGGATAGCATCGTAAAAAATGGCAGGATAATTCTTCTTTACTTCGATGGAAGGAACGGGGATGACGTGCTTACCTTCAATCTGACGGGAACGGATGGCCTTTTCTATTTCTTCTTTTGTAGCGATATCTTCAATCTTTATTATTTTCTGCGGTTGGGGCAGTTGCAGTCGGGCGGCAATTTTGTTTACCATTTTGATAGAGGTCCCAAGAATAAGGATCTTTTTGAATTTCTCTGTCTGAAGTTTCCGGGCTACCTCGTCTCTATGGGCCTTATCATCAAAGAGGGCTACCTTTACGGCTGCCAAAAAGGTTTTTTCCTTTTTTGCGGAATGGCCGGCGATAATACGATTGTCGCGAATAAGGAGTCCGTCATCAATAATGAAATCGATTCCGTATTTTTGAGCAACTAGTTTTGCCCTAAAGCTTTTGCCGGTCCCGCTTTCTCCTACCAGGGCGTATACCTTAATGCCCTTGAAGAACCAGAAAAACTCTCGTAAGAATTTCCACATCATGTTTACTATACTATCTCATAATGGGTTAAGAAAAGGATTTCTATCAAGCTGAAGGAGTACTTTTTCGCCAAATAAGCGGTGTATCTGGGTTTTAAAAAGGGGTGGAATGGGCGCCCGAAGGAATGGGGGATGGGGAATGGGAAGGTTATCGGGGAACTGAATTTCATAGGCATGCAGGAAAAATCCTCCTTTAAAGGGAGCGGCGCCATACTTTACATCCCCCATGAGGGGGTGGCCATGAACGGCCGCTTGAGCGCGAATCTGATGGGTGCGGCCCGTTTCAATGGTAAGAGCCGCCAGGGTATAATTTGAGGTTGTGCTCAGGGGTACACACACAGTCCGGGCCTCCTGGGCTTTACCTTGAGGCTGGTCTTCTCTGGCCCGCTGGGTGCGCCGTTCCTGTCGATTCCGAAGGAGTACGTCACGCCAGGTTTCTGTTATGGGGAGCACGCCCTCTAAAATTGCCAGGTACCATTTGGTAAGTCGCCGTTGTCGGAACGCCTCGGTAATGACCTGGGCTCCCCGGAGACTTTTAGAAAAAAGGAGAATCCCGCTGGTTCCCTGGTCAAGCCGATGGAGGGGGCCTGGCCGGAAGGAGAGGGATGGGGGAATGGTTTTGAGAATGAGGGGAACCATCCTGGACTCGAGACTTCCTGGCCCATGAACGGGTACGCCCGCCGGTTTATAAATCGCCATAAAATCAGGGCCTTCCCAGAGAATTTCTAGGGGGAAAGACCCGGAGAAACCATCTGACTTTTGCCGGGGCCCCCCTGGTGCAACCACAGGGGGAGGGCGTTCCAGGTCTATCTCGAGCTTCATCCCCGCTTGAACCCGGTCACCTGCGAGGACCGCTCTTCCGTTAAGAAACACCTTTTTAGACCGTAACAGCCGGTGGATTGCTGAAAGGGGAAGATCCGGAAGGGCCTTGCGGAGGATCCGGTCAATCCGGCGACCTTCGTCGTTGGGTTGAATAATAAACTCTTGTATCATCGTGAAGCATTTCCTCTTTTGGCTATGCGATCCTTCTGTATACGCCCCTGTCCTGATAATCTACCCTATCCCTATTGCGTCGCCCTTTTGATGTAGTTCTGGATGTATTCTCTCTTTTTCCCGATCCGTTGGATCGGGGTGGCCCAGGGAGTATCACCTCTGTTTATAGAACACATTCTATACTAGAGAGACTTCTTGACAAAAGAGCCTATCTGGGCAATTGTTACCCAATGTCACGAATGGAAATGATGTATGTGCGGCAGTTCAGGCAGTTAGTGGTGCATCCGGTGTTTTTGGCTGCTATTACAAGCCTTATTCTTGCCCAGGTCCTGAAGGCTATTATCATTTTGCTTACCCGTCCGCGTACCCGTCCGCGGCGCTCTTTTAAAGAAGTGATGTATGCCCTCCTGTGGAAAACCGGTGGGATGCCATCGAGTCATTCGGCCTTAGTAAGTGCCCTGGCGACGTCGGTAGGATTTACCGAAGGTTTTGATAGTTCAATCTTTATCGTAAGTTTGTGCCTGGCCTTGATTGTGATTCGGGATGCCATGGGGGTTCGTCGTTCTGCGGGGCTCCAGGCCCGCTCTCTTAATATGCTGGGTAAACACATAAATGATAGGTTTGGAATTGAGTACTACCCCCTAAAGGAAATCCAGGGCCATGCACCGTTGGAGGTTCTGGTAGGGGCCCTTCTTGGCCTGTTAATTGCATCGGCGATTGTCTTATTGTAAGGGTTTTCTGTGAAAACTGACCCGCGTATGGTGGATCGGCCTATTTTCCCCTGGATACCCCTTGCTGTTTTTATTGTGGGGCTGGGATGCATGGTGTTGCTTGGTTTTCTTACGTACCAGAATGTTCCTGCAGAGGGCGTATATAAGCTGATTATAGCGGGAGACTATTCCGAAGAGACCCTTCGGGCACAATTTCCGGTACTCCAAAAAGAAGAACTTATAGGCCTTTCTCGTCAGTGGGTCTATATCAATGCCATGGGAAGTGTCGAAGCGCTCCCTCTTGAACACTATCATGAACGGATTAGCCCCGAAGATCCCCGCTATGATAGGTATGTCGAGCATCTGTGGTCCCTTTTTGTGATCCCGCAGACGGAAACCGCTGGTCCCTGGCGAGTGTTTTATCTAAGGACCGATAGGATAGAGCATATTAGGAGAGAACTCCTTAAAGAACAAAAGCAGATCCAGATAGTTCGTCTTGGGGGGAGTGCTGCACCGCCCTGGCTGTGGTGGATTTCCCCGCTTATCGGATTAGGGGCGGCCCTCTGGTTTATCATGAAATTACGGCTTCCCCCTCCCTTTTTTCTTGTGCTTCCGGTTTGTGTTTTCCTTTCCAGATTAGGGGTAGAGGGCCTTGCGGGAAGTATGGCTCTTTTAAGTCTCCTTGCCTCTGGTTATACTCCCCTGGAAGAGCTTTTTTTTCAGCGTACCCCCTATCGTCGGGTATTTCAGTGGTTTCGGACCGAACTCAGGCAGGCGTCCTATGCATTCCTGCTCTATGGGGGGGTCACGGCTTTTGCTTTTTCCTCCTGGCACTGGTTTGTTCTTGCCCTTCTGAGTTCTCTTTTACTTGTAATAAGTCTTTTCATGCTTCGTTCTTACTTCCAAAAACGTCCCGGGGTGTTTTTTTCTCCTATTCCTATTCTTTCTGATAGTAAGAGGATAGGGCAATGGAAAAAAGCCCTGATACTGTATGGTATGGGGATCCCCCTCTTGGTACTGGGCGAAGTAGTGCTAACCCCTCAGGCCCGTTTTGAGGATCTTGGAGAAGATCTTCGGCAATTGAAAGAGCACTACCAGGCGTATATAGAAAAACAGGCTAGTTTTATGTATACCTCTCTTGCGGATCCAGATCGGGACTATCAGGTGTTTGAAAAGAATCGGGATGGTTTTGCCGTGGCCCGGGGAAAACTTGCTCCGGATATCTCAGAATGGCAGCATCTGGAACTACCGCCTCTTGAGTCGTTTTTCTCTCACGTACCGAGCATGAACGGCAAAGACCTGTCTTCTTCCTTTAAAATCCCTGTTTTGTTATTGTCTCTTTTCTGGTATTCTGTCATTATACAGGGGGGAACCCGTTGGGTAGTAAAAAAGAGAAAAAAAATAGCCTTGTATGAAAGACGGATTGCAGCATGAAGATATATTCGTTTAAAAAGGGAGGCCTCGTTCTTGAGGATCCCTCCACGCCTCCGGCCACGGAGAGTATTGCCGCCTTCTTACCTTCGATTGCGGTAGTCCCGCTTATTCAACACCCGGGAGAAGCGGCTGTGCCCCTGGTGTCGGTGGGAGATCGGATAAGCGAAGGGATGCTCATAGGTCGAGGAAAGGGGTCGGGGTCTGCCCATATTCATGCCCCTATCCCGGGAAGGGTTATTCGTAAAGTTACCTGGACGTTGGCGGATGGACGGCCGACGGAGGGGCTGGTTATTCGTCTCGAGGGGGCCTTTACTACCCTGGGGCACCGGAAGGAAAGATATCAGTGGGAGACTATGTCACCCGCGGATTTGCTGCGAACCTTCGCCGATAAGGGCCTTGTGGAAATGGAGGAACCGGGTAAACCCCTGTACGATATGGTTCGGGAAGCTACTGCCAGTCAGCAACCGGTTATTGTGGTAGTGCGGATGGTCTTTGATGATCCCTGGCTTGTGGCTGATTATGTTCTTTGTAAGGAACATGTGGAAGAAATCATCGAAGGAGCCCGAATTCTCCGGAAAGCCACAAAGGGAAGTCACATTATTTTCACCATCTCTGAAGAAGAAACTGCCCTTGGCACTTTATTTGAACAGGCCGCCGCTCCCTATAAAGAATCGATTTCTGTGGTGTATGTAGGGGCCAGATATCCCCAGCGGAATAGGCGGGAACTTGAAATCGTTTTGAAACAGTATGAAAAAGTAAACAACGCCCCTTCCTCCTATCATTGTATTATTAATCCTGCTACGGCCTATGCGATTTACACGGGGGTTGTCCATAACATTCCCATTCTAGAACGGTATGTGGCGGTAGGGGGAGGAGCGGTAAAGAGCCCTCGCGTACTGAGACTTCGTCTGGGCACTACCATTGGGGATGCTATTGCCCAGTGCGGTGGTTTTGTTTCTCGCCCTGCCAGGATTGCCACTGGCTCTACCATGAAGGGTAAGTACGTGCAGGACCTGGATGAGCCCATTACCAAAACAACGGTCAGCGTGATTGCCCTTACGGAGGAACAAATCGGGGGAGAACAAACCTACGCCTGTATCAACTGCGGGGAATGTCGTCGTATTTGTCCGGTTGGACTCGACCCGGAGCGGTTATATAAATACGCTCTTCTCGAAAAGGATGAGGAGGCCCGGCGATATAATGTGGTAGACTGCCACGGTTGTGGCTGTTGTGAAGTAGTATGCCCTTCCCGGCTTCCTTTAAGCACGGTGATTCGAATTTCCATTAAGCGAGGCGCCGCAAAATGAACGTTTCCCATATCCACGTGGCTCGAAAACCCTTAATCCATATTACCCTGCCCACCTATAGTCGGATGTGGCTCGTTTCTATCGCGGCTTTGGGGGGGATTGTCCAGTCGGCGTTCACCGATGGTGGGTATTCCTTCTTGCTCGCCCTGGTTGCGGTGGCAACGGCGCTGGTGGTAGAGCTCTTAGTGGGAACCGTCCACGCAAAATATACCAGTATGGGAGATGGGAGTAGTATCGCTACAGCCCTCATACTAACCCTTATGATGCCCCATACGATACATCCTGCGGTACTCGTACTGGGAGTTCTTTTTGCCCTTCTGGTGGTTAAACAAAGCTTTGGGGGGTTAGGAGCAAATTGGTTCAATCCTGCCCTGGGGGGCTGGCTTTTTTCGTACCTTTCCTGGCCCCATCTGTTTCGGGATGCCCTTATACAATCTCATCTTGTAAAGATTCAGGAAGGAATAGGGAAAGGCATACTGGATCCAGGAGGTTCGCCCCTGGCGGTGCTAAAGTATATGGGCTTTACGACGAGTTCCCTCGATGAGGGGATTGTTTCTTTCTTGAATCAAACTCTTTTTTCTCGTTTTGATGCAGAACTACCGCGGGGCTATATTGATCTACTCTTCTATACTGGCCCGGGGATTATTGCTGATCGGGGGGCTCTGGGGCTTTTGTTAGGAACGATGCTTCTTCTGGCTTTTTCCGTAGTACGCTTCCTTGTCCCTTTGGTGTATCTTGCTGTCTATCTTGTACTGGTTCGTTTGTATGGGGCCCTTCCCTTTGGAGGAAGTTTTGGAGGAGGGGATATGCTGTTTGCCCTTCTTTCCGGAGGTACTATCCTTGCTGCGTTTATCATTCTTTCTGAACCGGTGACCGGAACAAAATCTCTTATGGGGGCCCTCTTTGTGGCCTTTATATTAGGGATATTGAGTTTTGTGTTTACCTATCCGGGGGGTATTCTTTTTGGACCCCTGTATGCAATGGTAGTGGGAGTTGTTTTCATCCCCTGGGTACGGGAGATGGAAACTATTCTGTTGTATAAAAAAGCACGAAGGATTCCATAATGGAGCATCGCACACTGCGCCGTGATGTGGTTTTGCCTTTAGTAATAGGAGTGGTTTTTCTTATCCTCGGGGGACTTAGTTGGTACCTGCTCGCGCCTCTGAAAAATGCTTCTTTCAAGGAAGCGCTCCAGTATCTCTTGAAAGAAAGAGGGTACACCTATACGCTGGAAAAAGAAATACCCGGGCCGGGGATCTTTAAAACTTACCAGTTGAGTAAAAGTTCCCATATCCTTGTGGTATTTCCGGTGCTCTACCAGGGGCGGATTTATCTTTATGGAAAGGTGATAAACGGAGAAGGAACATTTGTGGATACCTGTCTTCTTTCTTATCATGATACTGCTATGGCCCTTCCGCCAACGCGGCTTCTCTATGTCTACGAGAACAGAATACTGCATCATTTACGAAGATTGGGGGCTATACAATGAGCAGCCAGAATCGCCATTTAGATATGCATCCTTTTTGGGGATATGCCTCTCCCCTGTATTCCTTATGGGCTGTGGGTTTCCTTGTTTTTTCGAGTAGTTCCCTGGCGTATGGCATTATAGCTTTTCTTGATATTTTGGGAGTTTTTTTGGCCTCTTCGGTGGGCATACTCTCTTTTCTTTATTTGTTTAACATAAAAGAGCGCGCGGCCTGGCAGATTCTTATGATACTTGTTCCTGCTTTTGTTCAGTATGTGTTTTTACTGGCCCTGTCGTTTATTTCTCCGATCTTGTATCTGGAAACCTTTTTCTTTTTGTTGATCGTACCCTTTCTCTTTTTATCTTCCGGTATTCCGATGTTGGACTTTTCCTTTCCCCAACGGGTTGTGGGACAGAGTATCATCAAGGCCCTCATCGTTGGTTTGTTGGGACTTGCCCTATCATGTATTCGCGAGCCCTTTGGGCATGGATCTCTTACGATCCCTACTCGATATGGGGCGGTGAATTTCCTTTCTTCTGAACAATCTGCGTCGATAGCTATCCAGCTTCTTGCCAGTACTGCGGGGCTTTTGATTTTGTTTGGTTATGTGGTAGCCCTCTATCGTTTCTTTAGAAGGGTATACCGTCATTACCTGGAACAAAAGGAAGGGGAGTGATGGAATATCTCATATATGGTCTTGTGAGCGCCCTCTTTTTTAATGGAATATTGTCCTGGGGAATGGGCTTTAGACTCTTCCGAGAGGCTACTGTGGCATCCTCTTTCCCTCGACCTTTTATACCGCTTCTCCTTGCCGGAGAATCCCTTGTTCTCTGGATCTTGTATACCTATCTTTTTGGATTTATAGACAGGGAATTTTTGATACTTTTTGCTACTGTACCAGTTCTTGCAGGGGTTCATGGGCTTTTCATTCTCGTATATCAAAAGATGCTACCAGACGGCCCACTTCCGGAGGAAGAAAAAAATTTCCCTTTTTATAATGGGTTTGATGGTCTTAGCCTTTTTTCAGCCCTTATCGTGTTTTTGGTGGCCCCCACCTTTCTTCATGCGCTGGCTATGATTGGAGGGATCACCGCTGGTATATATTGCGCCTTTATAGTTGTCAATGGTATAGTACGGCGCTTAGCGGTGGAACGTTCGGTAGGAGCCCTGCGGGGGGGCGCCCTGGTACTTCTCATCGGGGGCATCCTTTCGATGATTATGGGAGCTGTAGGTTATTTTATTCTTAAATAAAGAATTATAATATAGGGCGATAATGTTTTCATAGAAAAAACAGCCATGCCCTGCTACCAATGAGAAGGTTTCTGTCGGGTTAATAAGTTTTAAGGGCTTTTCTTAATAGAGTTTTTACAAAAGCGCAAAAA
>ERZ795060.766-NODE-766-length-42229-cov-6.089131_pt1 | contig 42229 bp, 41 predicted proteins | sample MGYA00375144_ERZ795060 | MGnify/ENA primary metagenome ERZ795060 (study PRJEB30189, sample SAMN05720157) | activated sludge metagenome | isolation source: anaerobic digester from wastewater treatment plant | place: Japan | collected 2015-05-15 ... | reverse complement strand
TAGAGGGAATAAGAGATCAGGCCGATGAAGACTAGCGGGCGAACAGATAGGGCCTTGCCGAGGAACGTAGGCACATCGCCATCACGACGCTGGTTTGCCCAGATTACAAGTGCCGTGCCCAGGCACGGCGGTATGGCTGCCGGCCCAGGAAAGAGAGTCTCTGGGCTGTATGTGAAGACGGCGAATAGGATGAGCAACATTCCCGCGATTGCAACGAACTCGCGCGCATGTCCGCGGGCCAAGTGCCGCGGGGATACTGGGAGAAAAGCGACAAGTGCTCCCAGCAGTAGTTCCCAGGCCCGGGTCGGCAGAAGGTAGAACGTGGCGTCTCGGCGGTAATGGACGCCCCATACACTCGTAGCAAAGCTGATAACGAACCCGGCGAGAAGCACAGACAGGACCGCGGGCCGGCTGCGCAACGCGGGAAAGCGAAACATCCCCCAGAGGATGAATGGGACGATGAAATAAAACTGCTCCTCCACCGCCAGTGACCAGGTGTGAAGCAGCGGCATCTCATCGGTATTGCCGCCAAAGTAGCCGGTAGTGCGCCAGTAGTAGATATTCGCGCCGAATGCGGCCTGTGACGCCGCTGCCCGGCCGAGAGCCTCCAGGTCTGGAGGCAGAAGCAGAAACAAACCTGCCGCGACAACTACGGCCATGACGACTACAGAAGCTGGGACGATGCGACGAGCCCGCCTTTCCCAGAACTGCGCGAACGTGAAACGTCCGGCCTCGAGATCGTTCCATATCAGTGAAGTGATGAGGAAGCCAGAGATGACGAAGAACACGTCAACGCCAACGTAGCCACCGTGGCAACCGAAGCCCGCGTGATAGAAGAGCACGGAGAGGATTGCGACGGCACGGAGGCCATCCACCTCAGGCCGGTACTGTAGTTTGGGGATGAGTGTCTTCAGTCCATCGACCTCAGATCGGTACTGTAGTTTAGGGAAGAGTGTCTTCATGAGTTCACTGCGCTCCTGGACCGCCAATGAAAAGTGCCGACGGTCTGGTACGATCATCTCCCGCCTTGTAGCAAGGTCCGAAACACCCTCACGAGTGTGCGTGAGGTATATGCTCACAGTGGTGGCCGGCGGTGCCGACCCTGTGACTGGCAGGATGCCCTGGTCTCACCATCTCGGCGGTCACGCCGGAGGAGAGCTGCACCCCATCGAATCCGAACTCCCGACAACCCTCGACCATCACCCGGGCCATCGTCTCGGCGGAGCTGAAGAAGTCGCCGAGGGGCACGCCAAGTATCGTGGCAAACCCCGTGTGCAGGATGGGGAGCACCGGGAGCCGGTCGATGCTCTCGCCCGCGAGGGTGCAGGCCACGCGCTCTCTGCCTGTCATGGGTTCTTCTTTCTCGGGTCGTGTGAAGAGCGCCCGCCGGCATTTCTCTGGCGGGCGCTCGTAACTCCAGCGAAGCGTGCCGGAGGATGGGTTATTTGCTGACCAGCTCCAGTACCTGCACCTCGAGCGGCGCCAGCTTCCCGGTGAGTTTCCCTGCTTGCAGGGTCAGGGTTGGCTCTTGGCCGGGCAGGAACGCCTTGATGGTCGTTCCTGCGCCTGTCGGCAGTTGGATGGCGACCTCACGCGGCTCCTTCTGTGAGGTGCTCACGACACAGAGGATGCGGCGCTCGCCGAGCTGCCAGATGCCGGCCACCATATCCGGCTGCGCCACTTCCAGCGTGCGCAACGTGCCGTCTAGGAGGAACGGGCGCAGGCGCTCGATCTCCGGGGGCAGGGTTTTCATCTCTGCCCAGAGCTGCGGGTGTTTCGAGACATCGAAGCCCTGATCGGCGTAAGTGTAGTAGATAATCCCCTTGACCCCGGCGAGGAGCGCCTGGTAGGTCATGTTGCGGCATTCCGCGAAGGTGGGCACGCTCCAGGGGCCCTTCTCGTAGCCAAAGCACTGCAGGACGCCCCAGATGGGCCGGCCATGCTTTGCGGCCTCCTGGCGCGCCGAGGTGAGGCTCTGGGTTACCAGAGAGATGGGCGATTTCGGAATAGGATACGGATCCGGCGCGATGATCTCCGCGCACCCCGCATAGCGCTCGTACGTCGAAGGCACGCACAGCACCATGTAAGTCGGGTGGTCGGGATCCGCACGCTTGAACCGGTCGTACCGGGCGAGCATCTCCGCGGGCGAGACACCGCTCCCGTCCGGCTCGTCGCCCGGGTTCCAGGCCAGCACCGCCGGGTGGTCGCGGTAGCGCATGATCACCTGGATCGGATCCACCCCAAACTCGGTGATGACGCGCACGCCGAGCTTCTCCGCTTCGCTGAGAAACGGCTCCCACTCGTCCAGCTGCTTGATTCCCGCATGGACCGTGTTGAATCCGCCCGCGGCGATATCGCGCAGGAAGGCGAGGCGCTGCTCCGCCGTGAACGGCCACGAGACGTGGTACCACCCGAAGGGGAAGAACGGCTTCTCATCGACCAGCAGCGTGCCATCCTCGCGCGAGCGCACCTTTGCCGGCCGGTGGCGGTAGAACACCTCCTCCGTGGTGCCCAAGACCGTGTTGCCGCGCACCAGGCGCAGCGTGGCTTTGTGCTCTCCGAGCGGAAGCGCGGAGACATCGACGATGTAGCTGCCGGCTGCCTCGGCCGGTTCCCACCGCCGGGCCACCTGACCATCCAGGAGCAGCTCTGCGGCGCACTTGGCGAGGTCAACGCCCGCGTCCGGTACGATAGTGGCGGAGAAGGGGAGCGTGGTGGCCGGCGGATAGAGGTGCCGGTCCGGGATCGTCATCGCGAGCATCGGGGGCACCGCAGCCGTGCGCTGCATGGTGAGCAGCGTCTTCTCGCCACTCATGATGTCGATGGCGAGGCGCTGGCTTCCGCGGCGGGTGACCGTGTAGGGGAGCGAGAAGCGGGCGGAGGCACCAGGAGCGGCCGTCGCAGTCAGTTGCGCCACCTGGTCGGGCGCCTCCTTGTCGTAGCCGATGCGGAGCACGGCGCGGTACGTCGCCGCCTCTTTGCCCGTGTTGCGCAGTTCCAGGGTGGCCTGTCGGGGACCGGGCAGCGCGGCGCCCGCGTTGAAGGCGGTCACCGCGACTCCGGCACGCAATCCGAGGACGCGCGTCCAGAGGTTCTCCAGCAGGCCCTTGGCGAGCGCCTGGTTGGCATCACCGCGGAGCGCGAAGTAGCTGGTGACGGCGACGCACCCCTTGCCCACATCGCGTGTGGCGAAGAGGCTCTTCTTATCCGCGCAGGTGACCAGGGAACGCCACCCATCCCCCCAGGCATCGACGTGTGCCCAGATGCTGCCTCGGGCCTCGAAGAGTGGCGGGAGCTCGTGCGGCACATGGAGCAGGGGATCGGTCGGATCACACTCGATGGCGGGCGAGCCGCCATGCTTCTTGGTGTAGGGCGCGCAGCCCGCGGTGCGCAGCATGAAGTCGGGCCCCAGGCGGCTCATCCAGAGGTCGAGCACTGAATTGTAGTTGGCATCGATGATCAGGATTCCGCCGCCGCGCTCCAGGAAGCGCAGCCAGGCATCCTTATACGGCGCCATATCCTGCGGCTGGTCGTAGTTGGCCACGCTCGTGGCCACGATCAGGTCAAACTCGTCGAGGCGACCGATCCATTGGGCCACCTCCCGGTTATGCAGCTTCTCGAACGGCCACCCTAGCGTCTTGAGGTGCTGATCGAACTCGTTCTTGAACGCGTCGTTGCTCCAGGAGCTGTAGAGAACGCCGACCTTCGGCGCTGCCTGGGCAGACGAGAGAGCGCACACAGCGCAGAGGAAGGCGGCCAGATAGCAGAGCCTCATCGGTTCCTCCCTCTAGAAGTGGAACTCGTTGTCTCCCCAGATCGTTTGCAGGTAGTCAATCTGCGCGGCGTGCTGGCCCATGTGCGAGCCGAACAGCGTCAGGAAAAAGCTCATCGGCGCCTTGAGGAAAGGCGTCTCCACAATCTTGTCGATCTCGTCCGGCTTCACCTTATCGATCGCGGCAAGAACGGCCTCGGTGCTCTCTTCGATGAGCCGGACCGCAGCCTCGCGGGTGGTGATCGCCTTCTCGGCGGCATCCCCCATCGCCGAGAGCTCGGCGGGGTCGTTGGTGGGCAGGGCCTCTCCCGCGATCGCCCCGGCGAGCGTCTGGTTGGTGACGCCTACGTGCGCCGCGATGCGCAGTGCGCTAAGGGCTGTCGGCGAGGGCGTCCACGTCAGCTTGTCATCCGGCACAAAAGCGAAGGTGTTCAGGAAGCGGCTCTTTCCTTCACGGGTCCACTGCTTTGCTTGCTCGATTGGGTCGATCATTGTTCTCTCCTTTAGCGGTACCAGTTGGCTGTGAGATACTCGATGTAGCGGTCCATCATCGCCTTCGGAATGTTGGGCGGGAGGTGGTTGCCGACGGCAAAGATCACGCCCTTGCATTTGCGGGCCACCTCGAAGGTACGGTCCATCGACGCGCGCACCTGATCCCATGTGCCGAAGGCCATATCGCGGCAATCGGTGAAACTCCCGACCAGGCAGTGCGAGCTGCCAAAGCGCTCTGCCGCCCAGCCGAAATCGACGAACGGCTCGAAGATGAGGCCGTCGGCGCCGGCCTCGACGATCTCCTCCGCGAACTCGGTGTAGTCGCCATCCGAGCAGAAGAGGACCTTCTTGCCGGCGGCGCGCAGCGGTTTCCAGAGCTCCGCGTAGCGCGGGATGATCACCTTGCGGTAGATATCCGGGTGCATGAAGGCGCCTTCCGCCCAGACGAAATCGTCGTGCTGGATCACCACCTCGACGCTTGTCTTGGCCCAGGCCTCCATGTGGTGGCGCGTGTAGCGATAGAAGCTGTCGAAAACGGGCTCCATCCTGGACACGTTGGCCGCACCGAGCAGCAGCATCTCCCAGCCGAAGGTAGCGATGGCGCCCGAGACGATCGTCCTGTAGTAGCCGCCCGCGGTGAGTTGGTCCGGCCACGCCCGCCGGGCGTTCTGGACGAGCTGCTCGTAAGCCTGCACCTGGGCATCGAAATCCGGCAGCCCGTACTCGGCGACGGCATCAAAGGCCCACACCTCCTCCACCGTCTCGAAGGGACAGCGCGCTGGCGCGCGCCGGTCGCTCCCATCGGAGGCGTACACCGCATGCCCCATGTCTGTCACGCGACCACGCGCCCCCCAGTTCACGTGAAGGCCATCGTTCGTGCCCCATAGGAAGTCCATTCCCCAGAAGTCATAGAAGCGCCGGTGCGCCTCCTGCGACGCGGGATCCAGGCCCGTTTTCTCACGAATGTACTCTGTGTGGTAGCTCAGGCTGTAGTCGGTGTGGGCGAGGCGTGATGTCGGCCTGAGATAGATGGTATCGAGCGCCAACTCTCTGCTCACGAGCACCTCCGGCCGAAGCATGTTCGGACACCGTTGCGTGGGCGGGCCCGCCGCCAGCACTCTGGCATAGTGGTTCGGCCCGTCATGTGACGATTCCCCCCGGCGATGACATGCCGGCCCCGCTCTCGAGGCACGCGCGGGTATGGTCATACGTCGAAAACGACGGTGGCGGTCAGATCCTCGCCATCGCGCTCGATTTTCAGGTCATAGTAGGTCGCGGCCTTCACCGAGTGGATCGCGGAGAGGTCCGGGTCGGGATAGGCGAGGGCCTCCACGCCGGCGTCGCAGGAGTGGCTGAGGATCTCAACGTCAGTGTACACCTCGGCGTGGGTCTCTGCCAGGTAGATGAGCTCATTGAGGAAGGTGACCAACAGCCCCTCCTCATCGGGAGCGCCCTCGGAAACGACACGGCGTGGGGAGATGCCGGGAACACGGTGCGGCTCCAGGCTCTCGCGGCCAAGAGAAGCGGCGGTGACACCGAGAGCGGCCGCCCGGAGGAGGGCGGGCAGGTCGCGGCCGCGCGCGCGAATCGCAATATCGGCTGTGTGCGGAACGAATACGAAATCGGCCATCACTCAGGTGCCCCTTTCGCCTGCTTCTGCTGGAACCCATTATACCCGGCGTGGGGCGGGCTCGGCAAGCCCTGTTCCATCGCGCAAACGCCCATACTGCAGGCGTGCGCGGGCACAGACATCCGCACTGCACGGGTCGCGCGGGCGTCAGTACCCGCGCTGCTTGTGTCTCCAGGCTCGTGCCTGTTGGCCTGGGAGAACGCCGCTTGCCTGCCAGTTGACACCAAAGAATCGGCGTGGTAAGATGAGATTGGTCGGGTGAGTGGTCGGAAGCGATTGCTGGCCTGGCTCTTTTGCTTGCGCCCATTGTCTTGAGGAGGATCGCATGGGAGTATTTCTTCTGTCGATGGTAGCATCAAGCCTGCTGATCACGGTCATGACGCTGCGCCCCCGCATGGCCCCTGTGCGCGTTCGCGCTGGTCGCCCGGCGCGCCTTTCCCGCACCCGCTGATTCCCAGGTTTCCCTTCCTAAAGCGGCGCTGTCGCACCGCTTCTCCTCCCGCCCCGGGAGAAGGGCAGGCGGTGGCCGTCCGCGTTGCTTCGTTTGCTTTTCGTCACGGGCGGCTCGGGCCGTTGTCTCCTCCTGAGGCCTGAGCTGACGCCGATAACCGATCCCGCGCTCACATCTCCCCTCGCACGAGCGCCCACTCCTGCGGCTGCCTCTCGTGGTTGCCGCACGTCTGGTCGTGGATCACCCCCTCCTGCGGTTGTTCAACCTGCCAGGCTACCCTATAGATCCGTTAGGCATCCGCCATAATCGAAAATAGAGACGCAGTAACCACCAATAACCATCAATACCACGGGTGGGCCAGATGACGGATGTGATGACGATCAAGCAGCTCGCGGAGTACCTGCAGCTCCCGGTGACATCGCTCTACCAGATGGCGCAGAGCGGGAGGCTGCCAGCCGCGAAGGTGGGAAAGCATTGGCGATTCCAGCGGCAGATGATCGATGAGTGGCTGCGCCATCAGAGCGCTTGGGGAAGCCGCCGGGTGTTGGTGGTGGATGATGACGACCTGGTCCGACAAACTTTCAGAGACAGCCTGGAGGTGATTGGGTGCCAGGTGTGTCTGGCGGCCGATGGCGATGAGTGCCTGGCGCTCGCCGAGCGCGAAACGTTCGATCTCATCTTCCTCGATCTGGTGATGCCGGGCAAAGATGGTGTGGATGTGCTCAGCGCCCTCCGCGGGCGGGGGTGCAAGACGCACGTGGTGCTGATCACTGCGTATCCAGAGAGCGACCTCTTGAACGAGGCGCTCAAGCACGGACCGATCACGCTGATTCGCAAGCCGGTCGGCATTGCCGCGGTGCAATCGACCGCGGAGATGCTGCTCGATCTGCGCCGGCCAGCGATGCACTCTTAGAGGAATGCCCCCGGGAGGTACGCCGGGGGCCAGAGTTTCCCTCAAGACGCCCTGCCGGGGGCGGGCCAGAATCCGGCGCAGTGGAAGGCCCGTAGGGTCCTTCTCGCATCGTGGGGTGAGGGCTCGGCAAGCCGAGTCCGTGGGGATAGGAAGTGTGGTTCGATGACGAAAAGGCAGGGCCTGCTGCTGGCGCTGGTGCTGGCGTGCGGCTCAACTCTCCTCACCTACCTGTGGTATCAGGGCAAGGCGCCCGCCGCCGAAGCGGCCCGGCCAGGGGCGGAGGCGCGCAAAGAGACTTCCTCGGCGGTTGCGATCCAGCCGGCCTCAGAGCGTACCACCGCCGGGGGTTTCGCCGTGCCGCGCCATCAGCGCGCGGTCGTGATTACCGTCGATGCGACCCAAGGCGCCGGGGCGCTGGCTCAGCCGTCAGACCACGTTGATATCCTCTTGGCGGCCAAGGACCTCCAGTCGCACTATCTAGCCGAGACGATTCTCCAGGACGTGCCCGTTCTCGGGCCGACCGGTACCGAGACGAACGCTACCGCTGCCCCAGCCACGCGCGACGGCAAGCGGCAGATCGTCGTCGCTGTGAGTCCGCACGATGCCCAGCGGCTCATGGCCGCGCAGCTGCGGGGTGACCTCGTCATCACGCTCCGCAATCCCGGAGACCGCGAGTACGCGTACGTGCGCCCGGTGGTCAACCCGGCAGCGCCCAAGCCGGCGCCTGCCCCTGCGCCCGCGGCAGCAGCCCCCGCGAAACCGGCTACGCCGCCGGCCGCAAACCCGGCGCCTGCGCGGCGCACGGCACCGCGTCCGGCACGTCCGGCGCCTCGCCGCCCCTCGATGGCGGTGGCTGGCATCCCTCCCGAGCCGGTCCAGGTGCTTCCTCCGCCCACGCGCCCGGTAGCGCCGCTGGCTCCTGTCTCGCGGCCGGCGCCGGCAGCGCCTAGCGCCTCGGGCTCGCGCTCCGCGGATTCCCCCGCGCCGAAAGCGATTGAGGTGGTCAAGGGCACCTCGGTACAGACGGTTCTGGTGAAGGAGTAGGGCCGTGGGAGACAAAGGCCAGATCACCCTACTCATCGCCTGCCGGGAGCGCCCTGACCTGATCGGGCTGGACCACGTGCATACCGCCCAGGGAGTCATTCGGGTGGTGGGCCAGGTGCACGACTCCCTGGAGGTTCTCCAGGGAGTCGTGGGGATGCGCCCCGATGTGCTCCTGATCGACGGGCAGGCGCCCGAGTTCGACGCTCTCAACACCACGCTCGAGGTGAGCGCGTCCACGCGGAGCACCGGCGTCATTGTGCTAGGCGGGGAGGACTCTGCTGACTACCTGCGCCGGGCAATGCGCGCCGGCGCGAAGGAATGCCTCACTGCGTCGGTGGATCTCGACACCCTCGCCGATGCGATTGCCGAGGTGGCGTCCATTCAGAGGCAGCTCTTCCCGGTGGATGGGCCGGCTGCCAGCGGCGATGGCAGCCACCTCTCCCGCGTGATCACCGTCTGTGGGGGCAAGGAAGGGGTGGGCAAGACCACCATCGCCGTCAACCTGGCCGTGGCGTTGGCGCGCGTCTCCGGAGACCGCGTCGCGCTTCTCGACCTGGCCTTTGGCGACGCCGCGGTGATGCTTAACCTGACCACGCACCACGGCTTCGCGGAGCTGCAGGCGCAGGAAGGCCGGGTGGATCCCACCAGCCTGCGCGAGCTGATGCGGCAGCATGAGGCGGGAGTCAGCGTGCTCCCGCGCGTGGCGCGGCTGCGCTATCTCGAGCAGGATCCGGTGGATGCTTACGTCGTTCAGGACGTGGTTGGTTACCTGCGCGAGCAGTTCCGCTACATCGTCGTCGATAACCCGCCGATGCATCTGGAGAGCGAGCTCCAGAGCCTATCGCTGGCAGATGAGGTGCTGTGCGTCACCACACCGTGGGATATCCTGACCCTTCGCAACACCCGCGCGTTTCTGGATGCGGCGGTGGGCACCTTTTGCCCGTCGGATCGCGTGCGCCTGGTGTTGAACCGCAGTGACGACCACGCCATGGTGAGCCGGGCGGATGTAGAGAAGGCGCTGCAACGCACGGTCTCCATTTACATTCCCAATGATGCGCGCCTGGTCGCCTCCTCGATCAATGTGGGCGTGCCGTTCGTCATCAGCAAGCCGGAGAGCCCCGTTTCGCGCGCCATCAAGCAGTTTGCTGCCAGCATCGCCGGCGTGGAGAAAACGTCGGGCTCGGTCCGACGGGCATTCGCGCTCTTTCGCTGATCGGGGAGGAGGTAGAGGGTGGTAGATTCCCTGCGCCTGCATGACCTGCGCCCCGGACTGCTGGACGGTCGAATCCAAGGGGGGACTGTGGCGCGGAAGGACAAGGTCACCTTCGGGGATCGGCCTGCGCTACCAGAGCATATGCTCTCGTTGCGGGCCAAGATACACCAGCGCGTGCTTCAGGAGATGGATGCAGAGACGCTCCGCTCGGCCACGCGATCCGGGTCGGACCGCGACGAGGTGCAGCGGCGGGCCCAGCAGGCGATGTTGGCGACGCTGACTGAGGATGGCATCCAGGTCGTGCCTAGCTTGCGAAACATCCTCCTGGCAGAGGTGATGGACGAGCTCCTCGGGTATGGGCCAATCCAGCCGTTGCTGGATGATCCGGCGATTACCGAGGTGGTGGTCAACGCGCCCCGCGAGGTCTTCGCCGAGAAGGCGGGTCGGCTGCGGCGCACCGACCGCATGTTCAACGACAATGCGCACGTGCTGCGGATCATCAACAAGATCGTGGCCCCTCTGGGCCGGCGCGTTGATGAGAGCTCGCCGATGGTGGATGCCCGTCTGCCGGATGGCTCTCGCGTCAACATCGTCGTGCCCCCGGTCGCTCTCAGGGGTCCGGCGATCACGATCCGCAAGTTCTCGCGCATTCCGTTCACGGTGCATGACCTGATCCAGAAGGGGACGCTCACCGAGCCGATGGCTACCTTCCTGCGCGCTTGCGTAGAGGCCCGGCTCAATATGCTCATCTCTGGAGGCACGGGAAGCGGCAAGACGACGACGCTCAACGTTCTCTCCTCCTTCATCCCGGACCACGAGCGTGTCGTCACCATCGAGGATGCCGCGGAGTTGCAGCTTCACCAGGAGGATCTGGTGGCGCTGGAGGCGCGCCCGGGCACCGTGGAGGGGAAGTGCGCGGTCACGATTCGCGACCTAGTGCGGAACTCGCTGCGCATGCGCCCGGATCGGATTGTCGTCGGCGAGGTTCGCGGCGGCGAATCGCTCGACATGCTTCAGGCGATGAACACGGGCCATGATGGCTCGTTGAGCACCATCCACGCCAACTCGCCGCGCGACGCCCTGGCCCGGTTGGAGACGCTGACGCTCATGTCGGGCGTCGACCTGCCGATGCGCGCGATCACCAAGCAGATCGCCAGCGCCATCCAGGTGATTGTGCAGCAAGGCCGTCTCCAGGATGGCACGCGCAAGGTGACGCACATCACGGAGGTGCATGGGATGGAGGGCGACACGGTCCTCCTGCAGGATATCTTCGTCTTCGAGCAGACGGGAGTGAGCCCGGATGGTCGGGTGATTGGCGAGCACCGGCCGACGGGTCTCCGCCCGCGGGCACTCGCGCGCCTGGAAGCGGCGGGAATCCGCCTGCCGCCCTCGCTCTTCTTGCGCTAGGAATGAGAGCCGGAGAGATGCCTCCACTCCTCTTAATGGCAACGGTCTTCCTCGGAACGCTGGGGGGCGTGCTCGTGGCCCAGTATTACGCCACGCGTGCCCAGCGGACCGTAGGGCAGCGCATGCGCACCGTCATCGAGGGCCTTCCCGACCAGGCGAGCGTCCCAGGCGCGCACGGGGTGGGTGATTACTTTCCCAATGTGACCGCGCGGTTGCAGGAGACCTCCTACTTCCATCGGGTGGAAAGGCGGCTGGTGGCGGCGGGAGTGCCTCTGAGGGCGGCGGAGTTTATCACGATCTGTATTCTGGTGGGGGCTGCCGGGTTTCTGACCGCGGCTGTGTGGAGCCACCAGCCGGTGCGCGCGCTGATCTGGGGCGCGGTCGGGTTTGCCTCGCCGCACTTGGTGCTGAATGCCTTGGCCGAGCGCCGCCGCCAAGTCCTGGAAGCCCAGCTTGCCGACACCCTCGTGATGATCTCCTCCGCGTTGCAGGCAGGGTTCAGCTTCTTGCAGGGTGTTCAGATGGCCGCGGATCAGATGCCCCAACCGATTGGCGGCGAGCTGCAGCGCATGGTGCGCCTGGTGCAGCTTGGCATGCCCCTGGATGAGGCGCTGAACCAACTGGGCGACCGCGTTCAAAGCTGTGACTACGACCTGATGATCGCGGCCACGACGCTGCAACTGGCGACCGGCGGCAACCTGATCCGTCTCTTCAAGACGATCACGGAGACGATTCAGGAGCGCCTGCGCATTCGCGGCGAGATCCAGGCAACGACCGCTGAGGGACGGTTGAGCGCCATGGTCCTCGTCGCCCTCCCGGTGATCATGCTGGTGGTCCTGATGGTGATCAAGCCGGACTATGCCCACTCGATGCTCTTCCACCCGACGGGCGTTGCCATGCTCAAGGGTGCGGGGCTCCTCCAGATCGTCGGCATTCTGGCCATTCGGCGGATATTGAGCCTGGACCTGTAGCCCGGCAACACGCCGTGGGTAGCGGCAAGCCGGGGAGCGTGAAGCAAAGGACGGGGCCGCGCGTTGGGAGCGGCCAGGTTTCTTCGTCACCAACTTGGGCTGGGGAGATAGACAATGTGGATCGCGGTACTCATCGCCTGGACAGTGACGCTCGCCGTGGGCCTCTTCTTCCTCGTGACGCGCACCGATCGCGACATCGCCCTGGGCCGGCTGGAGGAAGTGACCGAAGGCGAGATTGCTCGCATCGCGCGGGAAGAGCGCGCGCGCGATCTGAGTGGCTCTCCCGCGCGCCGGCTGATGGAGACGCTTTTCGCGCCCATCGGCGAGTTTGTCAAGCGCATCTCCAGCATCGGCGGTGATGTGGAGGGACGCCTCATCGGCGCTGGGCTCACCGGATCGCTCACCGTCGGCGAGTTCGTGGGGATCAAGGTGGTGGCGCTTCTGGTGCTGGGCGCCACGGCGCTGATTGCCTTGCCGTACGTGCGCGCGATGGGCGAGCAGTCGCTTCTCCTCGCGCTGTTCGCGCTCCCGCTGGCCGGCTTCGTGGGGCCAGACCTGGTGCTCAACTACCTGGTGCGCGCGCGCAAGCGCATGATCCGGAAGCGATTGGTGGATGCACTCGACCTGATCGTGCTGAGCATGGAGGCGGGTGTGGGCTTCGAGGGCGCGCTGGCGCGCACGGCGGAGAAGATCCGCGGGCCGATCTCCGAGGAGCTCAGCCAGATGCTGGGAGAGATCAACCATGGGAAGGCGCGTGCCGATGCCTTCAGCGATATGGCGGCCCGGGTTCAACTCGCGGAACTCTCTCTCCTCGTTGCCGCCATCAACCAGGCGGACCGGCTTGGCACGGGGATCGCCGATTCGCTGAGGGGCCTGGCCAGCAACCTGCGCGAGCGCAACATCCAGATCGCTCGCGAGGCGGCGGCCAAACTCTCGGTGAAGATGGTGTTTCCGCTGGTGCTCTTCATCTTCCCGGCGCTCTTTATCGTCATCCTGGGCCCCGCCATCATCTCCGTGATAGAGTCCGGGGGGCTGTTCTGAGAGTCTGGGCAGCGTGCTCGCCGTCGCCGGCCACGGCGAGCATTGGTGACACATGAGGGAGCGATGATGCTGCACGTACTCTGCGCTTTTGCACCCGCATGGAAATGCGCGCCGCGCGGCGCAATCCGCTGCCGCCAGGGAGATGAGCGGGGCGGAAGCCTGGTCGAGCTCGCCATCGTGTTGAGTGTGCTCTTGCTGTTGCTCCTCGGATGCGGCGAGTTGAGCGGTATCTACAAGGATTCCCTGGTGCTCTGTCAGGCGGCGCGCGAGGGCGCGCGCATCGCCGCCGTCGGCGCGACAGACAGTGCGATTGCAGCTCGGGTGCGCTCGGCGGCGCCCACCCTGGACCCGGGTCGGATTACCGTCGAGACGCGTTTTAGTGCCGATGACGGCGCGACCTTCCACGGAGTGCCGGGGGTATCGGATGGGCGCAACGATATTCCCGCCGGCGCACTCATCCGGGTGCGTGCCACCTACCCACGGCGGCTCGCCACCCGGGTAGTGCTCCCGGGGTGGACGGAGGTAACGCTGCGATGCAACATGATCATCCAGCGGCAGTAGGACGGCGACGGCGCGAACGTGGCGCCGCGCTGGTAGAGTGCGCTTTGGTGGTGCCTTTTCTCGCGCTTCTCGTCCTGGGAACGGTTGAGATCGGGCGGCTCACGCGGAGCCAGCTGGCCCTGGCGCAGGCCGCTCGGGAAGGCGCCCAGTCGGCCGCGCGGGGATATTCCATCGAGCGGTGCGCGGCCCGCGTGCTGAATACGGCGGAGCACAGTGGGTTGATCCGCGCCAATGTGCACACGATTACTTTAGAGTGGAGCACCGATGGTGGTACCTGGGAGACGCTCGCGAATAGCCCGAGCGGCACGGAGAACGCTTCTCGCCGGGGCCACCTGGTGCGTGTCCGCGTGCGCTACCGGCACCCGCTCATCAGCCGGCTGGTCTTCCCCGGAAGCCAGCGCGAGATGAGCCAGGTGATGGTGGCCCGAAGGCAGTAGCCACAAAGGCGGGGGCGGCGCGGTCTGCCGTGCCCTGGCGGCACCGCGAACCGCGGGAGGCACGTGCCTCCGAGACGAACGGCACTAGAAGACGAGGGCTCGAACCAGCCGTTCGTCTCCCGCCCCTGATGCAGGGGGGGACGGGTGACATCCGCCCCTAATCGCGTAGGACGGCCGCCTTTTCAGAGAGGAGCGGCCCATTTCCGGGGCTGAATGCCAGAAGAGAGTGGGAGGGAGACGAGGATGGTTATTCTGGCTATCATGCCGTTGGTTCTACTGACGATTGCCATTCTGGGGCTCACCGGGATCATCCAGGTGGAGTTCATGCGGGACTGGTCGCGCGATATGAGGCGTGCTCTTCTGGCGGGGACGATTGCTGTGGGGTCAGTACTCTACCTGTACCATGGCTCCTACTGTGAGGTCGTCTCCCCGGATGGTCATTATCGCGCCAGCATTCGGTATAACGGCTTGCTCCTGCGCGCCGGCATGGAGGATCCCGAGGTGGTGATCGAGGGCGCCGGCCGTGATGGCCTCTACGTGGTGGCTCGCCAGAAGCTGGATGCAACAAACGGTTGGCCGCAGCGCCTGGTGTGGCATCCGGATGGCCGGCGCGTCGCGTGCGTGCAGCAGCAGCAGGGAATGCCTCCCTATTGCCGCGTCGTCCGCATCTCTCCGCACGTCGCTGTCTCGTGGTACCAGCGCGTGGAGAGCCTGGAGAGACCATAGCCGCAGGCGGGGGCGGGCATTGGCGCGCCGATGCCTGCCCCTGCCCGCAGTTCCTGTTAGCGATGCACGTTGGGATCGGTCTGCGTCACGCGCAGGCGGATAGTGTAGACGCCATCCCCGGTCAGAATGCCCCCGCGCCCGAAAAGCCGTCCGAACTGCCAGTTGGAGAGGCCCAGCTCCGGGCGGCGCAGCGCGTACTGCCCGTCCACCCAGCGGGTGAACCCGTTGCCCACGAAGGGGGCGTTCACGATTCGGAAGAAGCGCGCATACGCCTCCTCGCTCTTCGTGATCAGCGAGGCGACGAACTGCGGGCTCTGTGCGTTGAAGTGGGCGACCGCTTCATCGACGTCGCGCACGACCCGTAGCGTGACCTCCGGAGTCTGCTCCCACTCCCACTCATGGCCCATGCGGTCGGAAGCGATCTTCTCCGCGACGAGCTCCTCGGCCTCGCCGCCAGCGCGCAGCATCTTCGCCTTCGTCTGGAACAGCTCTGCCGGAACGAACTCCTCGGATCCCTCTACGACGTGCAGCTTGTAGCCATGCCCCAGTTTCTCACCGCGCTCGCGCAGGGCTGCCAGGAGTGCCGGCACCAGATCGCCCGCTCGTGCCTGTGGAATGCACACCGTGTTCACGGTGTTGCACACCTTGCGGTCAAGAGAATGGAAGAGTGCCAGGCGAAACTCCTCGGCATCGGCGGTCTCGTCCGCGATGATCCAGGCGCCGCCGGTGCCGTGGAGGCTGACGGGCACGCCGGCCTGGCGCGCGATGCTCCCCAGTTGGTCGACGGCGCGCCCGGATCCGCGCGCGACCGCGAGGCCCAGCTTGGGATGCGAGAAGAGCGCCCACCCGGCGGAGTGCTCCGGGCTCTCGATGAGGACCACGCACCCCTCGGGAAGGCCAGCCGCCGCGAGGGCGGGTTCCAGCGCGTGCGCCACGATCGCCTTGGCGGTGCCCAGGGCGTCGCTTCCAATGCGCATCACCGTGGTGTTGCCACTGCGGAGCACGCCGGTTGCGTCGGCAAAGACGTTGGGCCGGCCTTCAAAGACGAAGCCCACCACGCCCAGGCCGCTGAGGACCTGTTCCACCTTCCACCCGGGGTGGGTGATGGTATCGATCACGCGGTCGCGCAGCGAGGGCGTATTCCGCCAATCCTTGAGGCCCTGGATCATGTCCTGACGCATCTTATCGCTGGCGACCAGGCGGGTGGTGGAACGTCCGCGCGCTCGGGCGCGTTCCACATCGGCGGCGTTTGCCTCGGCGATCCGGCTCCAGATCTGGTCGTCGGTCAGACGGGCTGCCAGTTCATCATAGAAGCGGTCAATGGCTGCATCCGGCACATCGCCGAGCGCCTGGAAGGCGGCATACGCCCGGGTCACCGCGGCATCGACCAGGTCGTGCTGCTCGCGCGGGATCCGGAGGACTTCCCCCGTCCCCTGCAGAACGACCAACTGATCGCCGGGTTGGTACTGCTTCACAATCTCATCTGGCACCGTCGTGATCCCGCCGCTATACAACACCTGCATTCCCTGAGTCAGCTTCATCGGAGCGTCCACTGGCATCCCCCCAAGAGCAATCTCGCGCCGGGCGCATCCAATCTGCCCGGCCACTACTCTGTTGGCGGCGGGCGCCCGTTTTCCCTGCGTGCCAGCGCGCCGGAGGCCCTCGGGAACTTGCCCCGTGCGCCGGCCGGCCGCGAGCTATGGGCTGAGAAGGACCCAGATCACCGCTACGATGGAGAGGACGATAGGAATGAAGGCACATCCGTAGAGCCGTCGCGAAATGCGGAGACGTTGGGGCGCCACGCCTGCGTCCTCCTTCCGCTGGCCTTCTTCGAGCGCGAGGAGACACGCGGCGGCCAGCTGCGCCCGATGCTCGGGGTCATCTCCGATAGTCTTGAAGAGATCGATGAGGCCCAGGACCAGGTCGCGGGCATAGGGATCGACGGTCATGACCATGAGGGTGCGCCGGGCTTCTTCGAGCTGATCACCCGACATCGTTGCTGTCGTCAACACCAGTTTGCGCATGGCTTCCACGCTTGCGGCTCCTTACCGTCCGATAGGGCGGCTCCTTCGGGAACATACCACGCGGGGGGCGTTGGGAAACGCGCTTATCAGGCCCGGTTGCCGGATCCGGCTGGCCCTGTGAGGCCGATCAGTACCTCGCTTGGTTGACGGTCCTCAGGAATGCTGGTATGATACGAGCGTCAACCTGCAGATGCATCCGGTCGATAGACCCGGGTGAGGGGAGACGGCGAATGCCTCTAACGGACAGAGACCTACTCGCGCAGTTGGCTGAGGTGGAGGCCGTGGCGCGACACCTGCGCGAGCGGCTGGGCGAGATACGTACCCTCGCGGCGGTGATCCAGCGGGCGATCCGCGCCGGGCATAAGGTGCTGACCTGCGGGAACGGAGGCAGCGCGGCGGAGGCGGCGCATCTGGCGACGGAGCTGCTGGGCCGCTACAAAGGCGACCGGCCGGCACTACCCGCGGTGGCGCTTAACACGGACGGCGCCCTCCTCACCTGCATCGGCAACGATTTCGGCTACGACGCTCTCTTTACCCGGCAGGTCGCGGGTCTCGGCCAGGCGGGGGATGTTCTGGTGCTCTTCACCACGAGTGGCAACTCGCGCAACCTGGTAGATGCGGCGCGCGTGGCGAAGGCGCAGGGCCTTTTCACCGCTGCGCTCCTGGGTAAGGATGGAGGCGCGCTGCGCGGCATCGCCGATTGGGAGCTCTTGCTCCCGTTCTCAGAGACGGCGCGCGTGCAGGAAGGCCATCTGATGGTCATCCATCTCCTCTCAGAGCTACTGGAGGAGTATCCATCCGGCGGCAGTGAATAGGCTTGCGTCCCAAGCGTATCAGCCCTTGAGAGCTGCCGGCGCCTCCAGCCACTCCGGTGTGCCCGGAGCCGGGACAAACACGGTGTGCCCCTCCAGCCGCGCGCGCTCCCTTCGGATCGCCATCAACACGATATCATCGCGCAGCCGGTTGTGGCTGTACGCGATCACTGAGTCGTAGAGGACGCTCAGGATCACCTCCGGCGGGCGGTCCGCGTTCCGGGCCACAAGGTCGCTCACCCGCTCCAGTCCCAAGAGACCATCATCGCCACACGCATCCGGCAAGCCGTCCGTGTAGAGGAAGAGCAGGTCGCCCTCCTCAAGCCGCGTATCGATCCGGGAGTAGGTGCCGGCTGGAATGCCGAAAAATGCGGGCCCATCAAGGGGCAGGACCTCCATTCGCCTCTCGGCGGCATGCCACAAGAGCGGTTGCTCGTGGCCTGCACTTGCGCAGCGGAGCCGGCCGGTATCGCGTTCGAGAACGCCAAGGAAGACGGTGAGGATCCGGTCGGGATCCAGAGCGGTGATTGGGCGGCGCGCCTCCGCGAGGACGCGCTCGGGGTGCTGCGGGTCCTGGAGAAGCAGTGCCATGAGCGTATGCTGCGCCTGGGCAGCCAGGACCGCCGCGTCCAGCCCCTTACCGCCCACGTCGCCCACCACCACGCCAACCCGGCGCGGATCGATCTCGATCAGGTTGTAGAAGTCACCGCCAACATCGGCCTCGACGAGCGCGGGACGATAGCTGTGCGCGATGGCATAGCCCGGCACCCGCTCTTCCTCGCGAGGGAGCAGCGTGCTTTGGAAACGCTGGGCGATCTGCTTCTCGCGGTGATACGCCTCTTCTGCTTGCCGCTGTGCCTGGCGGAGCGCCGCCTCGGCCTGCTTCCGCTCGGTAATGTCGCGAATCAGCCCCGTGAAATGGACGTGGTCCGCGAGGCGGACTTCGCTGACCGCCAGATCCATTGGGAAGAGGGTGCCATCCTTGCGCTGCCCGATGACCTCCCGGCCGATGCCGATGATGTGTGCCTGGCCCGTGGCAAGGTAGCGCCGGATGAAGTCGGTATGCTGGCTGCGGTACGGTTCCGGCATCAGGATGGAGACGTTTTGCCCAATCGCCTCCTCTGGCGCGTAACCGAAGATGCGCGCCGCCGCCGGGTTGAACGACTCGATGATCCCCTCTTCATCGATGGTGATGATCCCCTCGACGGCGGTCTCGATGGCGGCGCGTGCCTTCATCTCGCTCTCAATGAGCTCCTCATCGGCATGTTTATGCGCGGTGATATCGGCGACCAGGAGGGCAACGGCATGCACCACGCCATCGCGGTGCAGGGGGCCCAGGCGGATCTCCACCCAGCGGTTCCCGGCTTCCGGCACCCGGATCTCTTCGCGAAGGGTCGCGCCGGCGGCTGCCCGATCCAGGAGGGGGAGCAGGGATGCGGTCATGCTGTCGCTGAGGCACGCGGGCAGCGGGGCGTTCAGGGGGCCGTCTATCCCCAGGAGCTGCCCGAACAGGCTGTTGGCTGCTGTGACATGGAACGAGGGGACACTGACGATACCGGCGCCCACCGGCGCTTGCGTCAGGAACTCCTCTGCCGCTTCTGGCGGAAAAGAGAGCTGCTTCCTTCTGTCGTCCTCGCTCCGATCTCCCATATTCCCTCGCGGTATACGCTCTGCGTTCCAGAGAAGCCGCGCCATCGTAAACGATTATACCCGACGGCGTGCTGTGCGTCAAAACCGAGGGCAGGGAGGGCAAGCGCGGGTGGGGACCAAATCTGAAGGCGCGCCTCGTGAAGGGGGAAAAAGCGCACCGCGGCCGGCTCGAAAGGGCAAGCCGACCGCGGCGTCAAGTGGTTTCCAGGGTCCGCTGGGATTCCGAGATAAGGAGCAGGCTGCCCGCACGCGCGGAGCTCGAAGCTCCGTGCTGCTTTCCGGCAAAGCCCTTTCAGGGCTTCCCCTCCCAGCCACCGCCGTTTTGCAACGTCTGGGAGTATCCCCAACCCAGCCCGGCAGGGCCTCGCTCACAAGCAGCGCGGTGACTTATCGCCGCGCGCCGGGTTGCGTGCTGCCTCCGTGGCTTCGGATTCCTTATCTCGGAATCCCAGCAGGGTCCGCGAGATCAGTAGACGACCATGGTGAGGGGATAAGCAGCAATTCCCTCTGCGCCCGCGCGCTTCAGCTCGGGCACCAGATCCCGAACTTTCCGCGGGTCGAGGATCGTCTCCATGGCGACCCACTCGGGGTCGGAAAGCGTCGAGATCGTCGGCTTCCGCAAGGCAGGCAGAACGTTGATCACCGCATCCAGGTCGCGCCGGCGAACATTCATCTTCAATCCGACGAGATCCTGGGCATTGATGGCGCCCTGCAGCAGCATCGCCAGGTTTTCTGCCTTCTTCCGCTTCCAGGGATCCTCCCAGGAGCGGTGGTTGGCAACAAAGCGCGTCGTGCTCTTCATCAATTCGAAGGCGATGCGAAGGCCGTTGGCCCGGAGCGAGTTCCCCGTCTCGGTGTTGGCGACGATGGCATCGGCGAGATCGGGCACCTTCATCTCGCAGGCGCCCCATGAGAACTCCACCTGAGCGTCCACCTCATGAGTGGCCAGCCACATCTTCGTGAGCTCGACGTACTCCGTGGCGATGCGCTTGCCCTGAAGCTCGCGCACATCCTGGATCGGATCATCCTTGTGCACGGCGCAGACAATGCGCACAGGGCCGAAGCCCACTTTGGCGTAGACCAACTCCCCAACCTGCACCAGATCGGCGCCAGAAGAGAGGATCCAGTCGTATCCGGTAAGGCCGCAGTCAATGATGCCATCCTCAATGTAGCGCGGAATCTCCTGCGGGCGGATGAGAAGACCGGACAGCTCAGGGTCGTCCATGTCGACATGGTAGGAGCGACCGTTCACTGACAGGTTGTATCCGGCTTTACGGAAAAGGCCAAAAGTCGATTCCTGCAGGCTCCCTTTTGGAAGCCCAATCTTGAGCACGCGTTTGTCCACAGCAGTTAGTCCTCGTTCACAAAAGTAAGGGCAGAACCACCCAACACCCTCTGCTTTCGCGGTGCAATGGCACGTCTCCTCCCTGATACAGGAACAAAGGGGGCTTCCACTGGGGGTTTTCAGCCGCGTGCAGTCGTGGTATACTGCAGAAGGCGCCTGCCTGCCAGGCGTGTTAGGGAGTGAGGCTTAGATGCAGCACAGGAGCCTAGTCGCATTGTTCTTGGCCGCGCTGCTGGGTGCAGCCGTGGGAACTGGAGTGACGCTTAGGCTGACTCGAACGGCTACACCGGTTCAGACGCCGGCGCCGCCAGTGCAGCCGCCTCTGCAGCCCACGGGCACGGTCGATCCGGTGGTGAGCATCGTCAAGCGGATTGCGCCGGCGGTCGTCTCGATCCAAACGCTCACCCCCGGGGAGCAGACCTTCTTCGGAGTGACGCCACCGCGGGAAGGGCAGGGATCAGGAGTGATTGTCACCCCCGATGGCCGAATTCTGACGAATAGCCACGTGGTGGCCGGCTCGGCCGAGATTCGCGTGCGCCTCTCCAATGGAGAGACGCTGCCTGGCAGGCTTATCGGCCAGGATCGGCGCAGCGACATCGCAGTAGTGCAGGTGCAGGGTCGCAACTTGCCGACTGCGCCCCTGGGCGACTCATCCGCGCTCCAGGTTGGCGAGGCGGTGGTGGCGATTGGCAACCCGATGGGCTTCCAGAGCACGGTGACCACGGGCGTGGTGAGCGCGTTGAACCGGACGCTGGAGCCCCAGCCGGGGACCGTGCTGGAGGATATGATCCAGACGGATGCGGCGATCAACCCGGGCAACTCTGGGGGGCCGCTGGTGAACTCCCGTGGCGAGGTGGTCGGGATCAACACGCTGATCATCTCCACGGCGCAGGGGCTTGGCTTCGCCATTCCGATCAACGGCGCGCAGCGCGTGGCCGAGCAGCTTGTCGAGCGCGGGCGTGTCGTCCGGCCGTGGCTTGGAGTGGCCACGGTTCCCCTCCCGGAGGAGATGGCGGCCGCGGTGGGCCTGCCTGTTGGCACGGGGGCCTATGTGGCGGAGGTTTTCCCCGGCAGCCCGGCGGCTCGGGCGGGAATTGAGCGTGGCGATATCCTGGTGCGCGCGGGCGGTCAACTGCTTCGCGGTACCGATGCACTGCGAGAAGTGATCCAGAGCCGGCAGGTGGGGGCCCAAATCACCGTGGAACTCCTACGCGACGGCGAGAGGATCGAAATACCGGTCCGCCTGGGAGAAGCACCAGTACCCTGATTTAGTAAGCGAAATGATGGCACCGATGGGGAAGAACGGAATCGGAGCCCGATGGTCCCCTCAGCGGGGCGTGCGCAAGGAGAGAGATAGATGGCGGATGTGAGTGGAGTTGAGGAGCAGGTTGAGGAGACGGCGCAGGCACAGCCGGCGGCCGAGGGGCAGGGAGAGGCCAAGCCGCATCCAGGCGCGTTGCGAGAAGCCGAAGTCGTTGCGGAGATGGAGATCGGGCGAACGAGCAAGCTCGTTTTCCAGGTAGGCAAGCGACGCACGGGCGACATGGCGTTTGATATTCGGGAGTATGTGGACCGCCCGGCGCGCGGCAACAGCCCGGGCTACACGGGCCCCACGCGCAGTGGCTTCCGACTGCACGAGGAGAACTACGAGGAGTTCCTGGAAGCGGTGAAATCTATCGGGCGCGCGCTGGGCTATCACGTGGATTGAGCCCGGAGGGTCCTCCGGAGGATGCCCGGGGGGCCAGGGATGCGAGTGAGGCCGGCCCGGAGCTCGCCATCGCGCCGGCGAGAGCGCGTCTCAGGCAGGGAGCCCACCGCGGCGCGTTGAATAGATCCCTCGTGGGTACATGCGCGGCTTGCCCAAAGCTGCCAGGCAAGCGGTATGGGAGGGAGAGCGGTGGAGCAGTACCGGAGACAATGCATCGGCATCCTCACCTCTGGCGGCGACTGCCCGGCGCTGAACGCGGCCATTCGTGGCATCGGCAAGGCGGCGCTCGGGCATTACGGCATGGAGGTGATCGGCATCCTCGATGGCTTCCGTGGCCTGGTGGAAAACCGGGCGCGCCCCCTCGCCGCGAGCGACCTCTCTGGCATCTTGACCAAGGGGGGCACCTTTCTGGGCACCAGCCGCGACAAGCCGCACCGCATCCCCGTCGCCGATGGCACCGAGGTGGACCTCTCCGCTGTGGCGATTGCCAACTACCGCCGGCTTCACCTCGATTGCCTCGTCTGCCTGGGCGGGGGCGGGACCCTGAAGAACGCCCACCGCCTGATGAAGCAGGGCGGGATCAACGTCGTCCACCTGCCAAAGACGATCGACAACGATGTCTGGGGCACCGATGCCTGCTTCGGTTACGATACGGCCCTCCAGATCGTGTCGGAGGCGATTGACCGGCTGCACTCCACGGCGGATAGCCACCACCGGATCATGGTGATCGAGACGATGGGGCATAACGCGGGGTGGCTCGCGCTCGGTGCGGGCGTGGCCGGCGGCGCGGACGTCATCCTCATCCCGGAGATCCCCTATAACCTGGATTACGTCGCCGAAAGCCTGGTGGCGCGTTTGCGGAAGGGCCGACGCTTCAGCATCGTGGTGGTGGCGGAAGGCGCCGCGCCGATATCGCCGGACGCGGAATCCGGTAACGGCGGAAAGAAACGCAAGAAACGCAACTCAGGAGAGCTATCCGTTGCAGGCGCCGGGTTCACCGGGATTGGGGCCGAGCTGGCCGCGGAGCTTCAGGCCCGCACCCATCTGGAGGCGCGCGTCACCGTCCTTGGCCACTTGCAGCGCGGCGGAACGCCCAGCCCAGCCGACCGCATCCTGGCCACCCGCCTGGGGACGGCCGCCGCGGATCTGATCGCCCGGGGGCAATATGGGGTGATGGTCGCCGTGCGCGGCGGCGAGTGCGTTCCCGTACCCATCGAGGAGGTCGCCGGCAAACTGCGAACGGTGCCCCTCGACCATCCCCTGATCGACACGGCGCGCAAGGTGGGCACCTGCCTGGGCGACCAGCTCTAGCCAGCGGCGCGATGCGCGCAGGAGCGAGCCTCGCGTGGCCGCGAGCGCGCGATTCGGAGCACCTCTTCCACCACCTGACCCAGGGGGAGTTGGGTGTTGATCTCGTGCCCGGCTCTCCTTCGGAGAAGCGGCTCCACGCTCTCCAAATGGCCCAGCACGCGCGCCCGCTCTTCCGGATCCTTGCCGTACGGGTTGTTGGTTCGGGTGATCAACCGCTCCACGATGAGATCGGCGGGCGCGCTCAACAGGATGATGTGGTCGAACTGATCGAGGAACTGGCGCATGTTGCTCGCGCACCCGCTCACGAACAGCATCTCGGCGTCCTCCGTGGAGAGAAGCGCCTGAATCCGATCCTCCCGCCACACCCATTCCTGTTCCGGATCGCCAGGGACCTCCTTCACGCCGGGAAACGGAACGAACGGAACCCACTTGGACCACTCGTCGCTATCCAGATCCACGGCCTTATGGCCGCGTGCCGCCAGCTCGCGGATGACGGTTGACTTCCCGGTTCCAGAGATGCCCGTCAGAAGCGTGCGAATCATGGGATCCTCTCGTCAGAGTGGGCGCGTCTACGGCGCGGGCAGCAGCCGCCTCGCCTCCTCGTCACTCAGCCCGACAATGCGAAAGAGCTTCTCGCGGGCGTGGGCCCCGGAAGCAAGGGAAATAGCAGATTTGGGAACACCCAGCGTGTCGGCCAGGAGCTCGATGCACGCGGCGTTGGCGGCGCCTTCGACCGGTGGGGCCGTGAGGCGCACCTGGAGCACGCCGTCGCGCCAGCCGACAATCTCCGAGCGCGATGCGCGTGGCTGCACGCGCACCCGAAGTGTCGTGGCCGGCAGCGCCGAGGGCGCTTTGGATGGTTGTCTCTTCATGGTGTCCTTACCACCGCCAGGAGCAACAGAGCCACGCCGTTGTTCAGCATGTGCGCCACGATGCTCGGGATGAGCGAACGGCGCAGCTCGACGACGATCGCGAAAACGATCCCCAGGACCAGGATTGGGAGAAACCCGAGCGGGAGTTGCGGGTGGACGAGGGCGAAGAAGAGGCTCGTGACGGCGATGGCAGCGCCCGCCCCGGCGTGCCTGCGGATCGCCCCATAAAGTGCCCCGCGGAAGAAGATCTCCTCGAAGATGGGTGCCATCACAACGACCACCAGAATGAGGAACGCCCAATCCCAGAAGCTTTGTGCCCTCAGAGCGAGCGCGATTCCCGGGTTCGGCGGCGTGGGGACGTTTGGCAGGAGCCGGCCCAGGACCCCCGCGGTCAGGAGAAGCAGCGGGAGAGCCGCCAGGTAGGTGACCACGCCGTAGGCAATCTCGCGCGTCGCGATTGGAGACGATGGCGTGGCGGAATCGGATTCGGCAGATCCGCTCTCGGGGGCATCGCCGGAGCCCTGGCGGCGCGCGCCCGCGAGGAGGAGGGCACCGCCCGCGGCCGCCGCGACGATCTGGGTGAGTAGAAGGAGGCCGATGGGCGCCGCCAGCGGCCACTCGCGCGGCAGATCCAGAGCCGCCAGCAGCTGCCGGAGGCCCCAGCCGCCCGCGATAATCGCGAAAAACCACGCGACAAAGGCTTCGATGAGAGCGCGCGGCCTCACCGCCGTGAAGGGCTGCGGCCTATCCGCGGGGCGGAGGAGCCCCTGCTGGCGGAGGAGCAGCGCCGCTACCCACACTCCGGCGCCAAACGGTACCGCGATGAGCGCCAGGGAAGAGAAGAGGATAGCACCCATCACCCCAGGGCGCAAGCGCCGCTGCAGGCGCGCCAGCGTCTCCTGGGCTTGCGACGCGGCCCCTGCCTTCGCGTAGATCCGCGCGCGCACCAACTCGCCATACCAGGCCAGATTCAGGGCTTCAAGGCGCGAGAGTGCCGCGTCGCGCGCCGCCGGTGAGAGCGCGCCGGGAGCATACGCGGCTTGCCATAGCATGAGGTCTGGCCCCGACGAGCGCGCCCGAAGCCATTCCCAGGCGGCTTCCGGACCCTCGTTCACGCCCAGGAGAATGCCGATGCGCTGCTGGAGAACCGGGGAGCGCGGATGGGCCCGGAGGAGCACGCGATAGCGTTGGATCGCGGTGCGCAGCGCGCGGCGGGCCAGAGGATCGCTGGTGGGGAGCGCGGGATCGCGCAGGTGGACGATGGCGATGCGCGCGACAAGGTCAGCGTTGATTGCTTCGAGGGGGTCGCCGGCCACCGCGGCCTGACGGTGCTGCTCGCGCGCGTTCACGGCGAGGAGGAAAAGCGACGCCACGAACAGGAGCCCGAAGAGAGCAGTCCTAAGGGGATTCACCATCTTCCCGCGTGCCGTTCTCCAACGCGGCGAGGTGAGACCGGAGGAGCGCGGTGAACTCGAGGACGAAGCGCTCACGCTGCTCGCGTAGTTTCGCGCCCCGCTCCTCTTCCTGGCGAACGAGCGCGTGCGCCTGCTCCTGAATCCGCGCCGCTTCCTGGCGCGCTTCCTGGATGATCAACTCACTTTCGCGGCGCGCGTTGGCCCGGGCTTCGTCTGCACTGCTTTGGGCGAGGACCATCGCCTTGCGGATGCTCTCCTCCAGGCGGGCATAGTCTGCCAGGCGCTTGCCCATCTCCTCGACTTGCTGGCGCAGCTCCACATTCTCGCGAGTGAGGGCTTCGTAGTCGCGGGCCACTTCCTCCAGGAACGAATCAACCTCGCCCCGATGGTAGCCACTGAAAGCGCGGGAAAACTCTTTGTTGTAGATATCTAGCGGGGCAAGGCGCATCTAGTTCCCTTCAGGTTGATCCTTTCCACCGCGGCTGGATACGACCGGCCGCATCCTGGTAGTGCCGGTGCTTCTCCCGCGCGATGCCTGAACATCAGCCGATCAGCGCGCGCAGCAGCAGCTGCTGCACGAGGCTGAGCGCGAGCATCAGGAAAACCGGGGACAGGTCGAGCCCGCCCAGGTTCTCCGGCGGGATGATCCGGCGGAACGGCACGAGCATTGGCTCCACGACCCCCCGGAGGGTGCGGAACCACGATTGACGCTGCAGGCTAGGAACCCACGATCCCAGCACATAGATGATGATGAGCAGCCACAGCGCGTCGAAAAAGAGCTTCACCATCTGGGCTAAAGCCATATCGCGCTTGACCTCCTCCAATTCGCAGGCAACAACTGCATGAGATGGAGGACGCTATTTCGCCGCAGCACGTTCCAACTCGGCGGCTCGCGTGACCGCGGCATCCACCGCGTCCATCAGCGCGGCACGCAGCCCAGCGCGCTCCAGCGCCCGAATCCCGGCGATGGTGGTGCCACCCGGGGACGAGACCCGGTCCTTCACCTCGGCGGGGTGCTGCCCTGATTCGAGAATCAGCTTTCCCGTGCCCATCACGGTCTGGGCGGCCAGCTGTTGTGCGACCTCTCGCGTCAGCCCGGCCTGAACGCCCGCATCGGCAAGCGCCTCGATCACCAGGCAGAGATAGGCCGGGCCGCTCCCGCTGACCCCGGTGACCGCGTTGAGCAGTCTCTCCTCGACGCGCACGGCGGTGCCAACGGCACCGAAAATCCTCTCGGCGCGCTCCAGATGTTCCGCGCCAGCGGCCGAACCGGGAGCGAGCGCCGTTGCCGCCGCGCGGACGGTTGCCAGCAAATTGGGCATCGCGCGCACCACGGGGGTGCCTGGGGCTAACTTACCCTCCAGAGTGGCGAGCGAAACGCCGGCGGCGATAGAGAGGACCAGCGTATCGGAAGAAAGATGAGGGCGCAGCCCCTCGAGCACCTGACCGATCACCTGGGGCTTGACAGCCAGGAGAACGGTCTCCGCGCCCGCCACCGCCTCGGCATTCTCCTGAGTGGTGCGCACTCCCAGAGTGGCGAGGACGGCCAGGCGCGCGGTGCTGATGTCGCTGACGCAGACCTCGTCAGGGGCGTAGATACCCGCGGCCAGGATGCCGCGGATGAGCGCCTCGCCCATAAACCCGGAGCCGATGCAGGCCAGCCGTGTGTTGCTCATCTCATTGCGCATTCATGTAGAGGCCCTGCGAGGAGCTGAACTCCGAGTTCTCATCGGTGGCGATGAGAACGTTGCTGGGCGTGAAGAGGAAAACCCGCTCGCCGACGCGCTCGAAGTATCCATCGAGGGCATAGGTGGCGCCGCTGACGAAGTCGATGGCACGCCGCGCCATCTCCTCATCCGACTGCTCCAGGTTGAGGATCACGGGCCGGCGTTCCTTAAGCATGTCGGCGGCATAGCGCGCATCCTCGAGCGACCGGATGCAAATCTTGTGAATCTGGTGCGTTCGCCCAGACTGGAGACGGAGGATTTGCCCCTTTCGCCTGGAGGGGGTAGGCTCTGGCTCTTCCTCTTCCTCGTCCTCATAGGTGCCCAGTCCGATGAACTCCTTGAACCGAGTCCAACGCCCCGGCTGGGTCTCCTCAATCTCCTCGTCCTCGAGCGTAAAGCGTTTGGTCATCGTGGGCTACTCCCTCCGTGTGGGAACAGGTTATGGCTGGCGGTCGTGCGTGCCCGTGGCTCGCGCCCGCCGTGGTCCAAAAATCGCACTGCCCACCCGGACCAGGGTGGCTCCCTCTTCCACCGCCACTTCAAAGTCACCGCTCATGCCCATCGACAGATGGCGGCGATACGCGGGGGGCAGCGCCTCCCACAGCGCCCGGAGACGACGGAAGTAGGGTCGGGCTTCTTCGGGGTCCGCGGAGAAAGGCGGCATGCCCATCAACCCGGATGGGCGGATGCCTGGCAGGGCACCCAGGGCATCCATAAGCGCACCTGCTTCTTCCGGCGCGACACCAAATTTGCTCGCTTCGCCGGAGATGTTGACCTCCACGAGCACTTCTAAATTGCGCCCCGCTGCCACTGCATGGCGCGAGAGACGCTCGGCGAGATGCAGGCTGTCTACGGTGTGAATGATGTCGAAGAGAGCAGCGGCCTGGCCTGCCTTGTTGGACTGGAGGTGTCCGATCAGGTGCCAGGTCACTGGGTCGGGAATCTGAGCGCGCTTCTCCCGGGCCTCTTGCACGTAGTTCTCGCCGATGTGTTCCGCGCCAGCGGCGATCGCCTCTCGGACGACCTCTGTCGGCCACGTCTTGGTCACCACCACGAGGGTTACCTCGTCAGGCGACCGGCCCACCCGGCTCGCAGCCCGGGCGATGCGTTCTCGCACCCCCTGAAGATTTCGCGCTACCTCCCCTGGCACCCCATAACCCCCTTGTTGGTCGCGCGCTTGAGTATTATAGCACATAGGTCCTCTGCCTGCAAGCCCGTCCGTGCCACCTTTTGCCACAGATTTCCACCGGACGTGGCCTCACCAGAGTGGTTCGCTGGACGGCTGGCGCTTCCTCCCCACGCGAGTCACAGCCAGGCGCCGGCCCAGGTCCCTGTGCGTGCCCTATTCCAAAGGTGATTCCCAGATGCGGGAGATGCTCGCGTGATACCATCCTGCCGTCCGGTTTCACTTGCGCAACAGCGTTCCTCGGAGGGGCCAGGAACCGGCGCGCGAAGCACGAACCAGATTGCACCGAGACTGGTTCGTCGGAAAGGCCAGATGGATGAGACAGATCTCGCTCGATGGCGATTGGGAGTTGACGCACTTCGTTGAGGGGAGCACTTCGGTCCGGCACCCGGATGATCTGGCGCGCGCCGGCGGAGAGACACTTCCCGCGCGCGTGCCGGGCAACGTGGAGCTGGATCTCCAGCGCGCTGGCCGGCTGCCCGACCCCTTCTATGGCGATAACGTGCACCTGCTGCGCCCGCTTGAGTTCCACGAGTGGTGGTACCGGCGGCGTTTCGCGGCGCCAGAGCTTGCTCCGGGGCAGCGCGCCGTGCTCTGCTTTGGTGGCCTCGATTGCATCGCGACCATCTGGGTGAACGGCCAGGAAGTGGGCTGGGCGGAGAATATGCTGATCGAGCACCGCTTCGATGTGACCGGCATCCTGCGCCCGGGGGAGGAGAATGAAGTCGTGGTCCGCCTCGGCTCGGCGGTGAACGCCGCGCGCCACCACGAGCCGGATCCCTGCGAGGCCCACCTCCCGACCAACTGGGAGCTGCTCGCGGCGCGCAAAGCCGCGCACTCGGGTGGTTGGGATATTGCGCCGCGGATACTCTCGGCGGGCATCTGGCGTTCGGTCACGCTGGAGCTCCATGAGCCAACCGAGATCGTCAGCCTCTACTATGCCACCCGGCGTGTCTCGGAGTCCTCGGCGTCGATCAGTGTGCACTACCATTTCCGGACGGATCGCCTGGATCTGGACGGCTTCTCGTTGCGCTTCTCGGGGGTGTGCGGTGAGAGCCGCTTCGCGACTGAAGTGCCTGCGCGCTTCGTCTCCGGACAGTGTCACATCGAGGTGCTCCATCCCCGTCTCTGGTGGCCGAAAGGCTATGGCGAGCCGAATCTCTACACGGTAACCTGCGAGTTGCTCCATCGGGGCGAGCCGGTCGACCAGCGCACCGACCGAATCGGCCTGCGCACGGTGCGCCTCCAGCGCACGGAGGTCACGGGCGAGGCCGAGGGCGAGTTTCGGTTCGAGATCAACGGCACGCCGATTCTGGTGAAGGGCGCCAACTGGGTGCCGGCCGATGCCTTTCACTCGCGCGATGCCGAACGCTACGAGGCGTGCCTGTCGCTCTTCGATGACCTCGGGTGCAACATGGTGCGTTGCTGGGGCGGGGGCGTCTACGAGGACCACGCCTTTTTCGATTTCTGCGACGCGCACGGCATGATGGTATGGCAGGATTTCGCTTTCGCCTGCGCGCGCTATCCGCAGAACCCGGAGTTCCTGGAGAAGGTCCGTCGCGAGGCGGAGGCGGTGGTGCGCAAGCTGCGGAATCACCCGTCGCTTGTCGTGTGGTGTGGCGATAACGAGTGCGACGACGCCTGGCTGTGGGGTGGAGACGACCCGGGCCGCAACCTGATCACGCGCGAGGTGCTGCCGCGGGTTGTTCACCGGTGTGATCCCGGACGGCCTTTTGTGCCAAGCTCGCCCTACCACGCCCCGGAGCAGGTGCGCCGTGGCGAATCGCGCCTGCTTCCCGAGCAGCACCTCTGGGGCCCGCGCGACTACTTCAAGAGCCGGTTCTACACGGAGACCACGGCGCACTTCATCAGCGAGATCGGCTACCACGGCTGCCCCAACGTCTCCTCGATGCGCCGCTTCCTGGATGAAGAGCACCTCTGGCCGTGGCAGGAGAACTCCCAGTGGATCACCCACTGCACCGACTCCACGCCAGGCGGCGGGCCCTACAAGTACCGCGTGCGCCTCATGGCAGACCAGATTCGCGAGCTGTTCGGGTTCGAGCCGGAGACGCTGGAGGAGTTCGCACTCGCGTCTCAGATCTCCCAGGCGGAGGCGAAGAAGTTCTTCGTGGAGATGGTCCGCCTGCGCAAGTGGCGGCGCACAGGGGTCCTCTGGTGGAACGTCATCGACTGCTGGCCGCAGTTTTCTGACGCCGTCGTGGACTACTACTTCGGGAAGAAGCTGGCCTACTACTACCTCCGCCGGGTGCAGGAACCGGTGTGCCTCATGATCGATGAGCCGGAGAACTGGCACGTGCGCGTGGTGGCGGGAAACGACTCGCGCTCGCCAGCCGAGGGGCCGTTCCGCGTCTGGGATGCCGATACGGGCGAGACGCTGCTGGAAGGCGAGTTTCACACCCAGGCAAATGCCAATCAAGAGATCGGGCGGATCCGGGTTTCCCACGGCGAGCACCGGCTTTTCCTGATCGAGTGGAGCGTGGACGGGCGCAAGCGGGGGAACCACTATCTGCTGGGCAAGCCGCCCATCCCCTTCGAGCGTTACCGCGAATGGTTGCGGGCGATTGCCGCCCTCCCGGCTGGCTTCAACCCGGACGAGATCGCGCGCTAGGCGAAGGCGGCCGGGTATTCCTCCTGAGGGCGGGCGGCTGTGGATGAGCACGGGAGGTGGCCGATGTACGAGCGTATCCTGGTGCCGCTGGATGGTTCGGACGTCGCAGAGGAGGCGCTGGTGCACGCGCGCGAGATTGCGCGCTACTTTGGCTCGCGCCTCTACCTGCTGCATGTGGTAGAGCCGCTCCTGGTTCCGTCGCTGCCCTCCTTCGCGGGACCGGAGCTGAGCGCGCGGGAACACCCGGGAGATGCGGAGGCCGCGAGCAACTACCTTCAGGGGTGGGTGCACGCCCTCAGCGGCGAGGGCCTGGCTGCCGAAGGGCTGCTACGGCATGGCTCCCCGGCGGATGAGATCCTGGACTGCCAGGAGGAGCTTGGTATCAGCCTCATCGTCATCGCCACGGAGGACCGTCTCGGTTTGGGGATCTTCGCGGGTGAGCGCACATCGGATGCCGTCCTGGCGCGATCCGAAGTGCCGGTCCTGGTGGTACCGGTCGGGTGGAAGCCCGATGAGGGGGCGCGCGCCTGAAGCCTTATCGGTCGGAAGTGTGGGGTATGAGGAAACGGTGGTTTGAGAGAGGGGTGGGCATCAGCCTGGCGCTGTTGTGGATCGCCTGGGGAGCCGGGGCGGAGTCGGATGCGGCATCGTTCCCCGCTTATTCCATCCGGCGGGTGGTTTCACAGCGTCCGGCGATGGAGGGCGCGTTCAGCCCCGATGGGAGCCGGTTCGTCTTTGTTCACCGGGATCGCCTCTGGCTCTGCGAGGGCGGGCGAAGCCGGAGGGTCGGCGCGCCGGCCGTGGACCGCGTCTATCGCGCGCGGTGGGCCGCGGATCACCTTCTGGTTGTGAACCACGTCATCCCCGGGGAAGGCGATGCCCTGGGCGTGCTGGACCTGCGCGCCGGGCGCTACCGGCGGCTCGCGGTCCGGGTCCAAGAGGGCGATTTCGCGACGTCGCGCACCGGCGGCGTCGTGGTCTGGTGGCGACAGCCGCGTCCGCTTCCCGTTGCCCAGGCCCTGCGGGATGCGAGCCCGGCGGCCGGCGCCTGGATGGCGGTCTTGGGTGAGGGTGTTCCCTCTCCCGTGAGGCTGGCCTCGGGCGCGTACGCCAGGCTGGCGGTGCCGTCGCCTGACGGCCGGAGCATCCTCGGCCTGGCGTATGGAGAGAAGCTGTGTCTCCACCGGGTGCCCGCGGGGGGCGCGCGGATTCTGACCGGCGACACGGAGGGCACGCCAGTCGCGGCGGCGTGGTCTCCCGACGGGAGTGGTGTCGCCTGCCTCTTTGTCTCGGACGATGGGGGAGAGGAGCGTCGGAGCTTGCGGGTGTACCGGGTGGGAGAGGATGAGCCCGCAACGCGCCCCGAGATTCCCCCGGGGTGCGTGGAGATCGCCTGGGATGCCGCCGGCGAGGGCCTCTTCTGCCGTGTCGCGGGGGAGGATCCTGGACTGTGGTACGTGGCCGCAACCGAGGGGAGCCAGCCGCGCCGCGTCTATGCGGGCCGGGTGCTCCAGTTCGCGTCACTTGCCGGCGGTCACGCGCTCCTCGTCGTTCCCGCCAGGGAGAAGCCGTGGCTCCACCAGCTCTATCTCGCGGGCATCGCCGGGGAGGAGGCACGACGCGTCACCAACACTCCCAGCTTTGACCACCTCGATTCCGTGTCGCCCGACTACCGAAGCGTGCTCATCACGCGCCGGCCGCGCGACGACCGGCAGTCGCTCTTCCCCGAGGCAACTCTTTGGCGGTTCGATCTGCGGGGGGAGTGATGCGGCCGGGCGCGCCGGGCAGGCGGGACGCTGCCAGGAAGGACGCGCCCTTGCGAGGCTCCACTGGAGGCGTTCCCTCTACGTCTGGGACTGCGCGCATGTCTCGAGGGATGCCGCGAGCGACGCGTAGAGTTCGTGCGCTTGCGCGACATCAGCGGCGATCTGCGCGCGCAACGCCTCGGGGGTGGGGAACTGCTCCTCGGTGCGAAGCCGGTCGAGGAAGCGCAGGTTCAGCTGCTTGCCGTAGAGGTCGCCCTCGAACCCCAGGAGGTGCGCCTCCACGGTGATCCGCGTGCCATCGAAGGTGGGGCGCCGGCCGACATTCACGGCGGCGCCGTAGCAGGCGCCTTCCACACAGGCCTGACACACATACACCCCGAGCGCGGGCAGGACCTTTTGAGGCGGATAGGCGATGTTGGCCGTGGGGAAGCCCAGGCTGCGTCCGATCTTTTCGCCGGAGACCACCTCGCCCGCCATCTGGTAGGGGCGCCCCAGCAGGCGGCGAGCATGTGCCACCTCGCCCGCTGCAAGGACGCGCCGGATTAGCGTGCTACTGATCGGCTCGCCATCGGCAGTGATCGGATCGACCGCCTCCAGCGTGAAGCCGCACTCCTTCTGCATCGCGGTCAGGAGAGCGATATCGCCCTGGCGCCCTTGCCCGAACCGGAAGTTGCGGCCCACGATAACCGCACGCGCGTCCAACTCACCGCGAAGCGAGCGCATCACAAAGTCGCGCGCCTGAATCGAGAGGAAAGCGGGCGTGACGCGCGCGACCACCACGAGCGAGATCCCCAGCGCGCGGATCAGGGCGAGCTTCTCCGGGAGCGTGGTCAGGTAGGGCCTTGCCCGGTCGGGCCGCAGGACCTCATCCGGGTGCCGGTCGAGTGTGAGTACGAGAGGTACCAAACCCCGATCGCTGGCAATGGCCATCGCCCGGCGGATCAGCGCCTGGTGACCACAATGAACGCCATCAAACATTCCTATCGCGACCGCCGTGGGAGAAGGGATTCCCTCTGCCAGGCGTCCACCTTGCAGTAAGTGCATCGGTTTGATTGCTCCATCCGCACTCCAGTTTCGCCGCGCTCTGTTCCAATGCCTGCCCCTGAAGCGCCTCGATCCTCTCTGGCATCGCTTGTGCAAACCCGGCCAAAATACCAGGAGGCTGGACGAGCAGGGGGGCGGTCAAGGGATGGTGACACCATGAGCCAAGCGCGACCATCAGACGTCGCTGAACGCATGCCGCAGAACACCATTCTGGCGGCAATCGCTGCGGGCCATCGCCTCTCGCTCCTGAGCGACCTGGTGTGTCCGGCATGCGGGCGCGAGATGCTGACGGAGGTTGCCTCCCAAGGGGCGAGCCCCACGAGCCTGGCGTGCAACCACTGCGGCCGGAGATGGCCGGTCCGCCAGCGGACGCCCGCGTTCCTGCCGCCCGTGGAGACGGCGATCCCTTCGGGTGCCGAGGCGCTCCTCCACGCGCCGGATGTGGAGCGTTGGGATGCCTTCTGCCACGCCGTTCGAGACGCGGACGCGGCGTTGGGCGCCGAGGTGTTCGATTTCAGCCGAGACGATTGGCGCTTCCTGCTGCCTCTCCCGCCCGATGCGCAGGTGCTTCTTCTGGGGTGCGGATGGGGGCGCCTGGCATCCTCGCTGGCCGATATCGCCGGGCGTGTCTATGCTGTGGACCAAGACGAGGCCAAGACACGCTTTGTCAATGCCCGCGCCTTTGCGGAGGGCCGGTCAAACCTTCTGGGAATCACCGCCGGGATCCACGCGCTTCCTTTCCGCCGCGCCAGCTTCCACCTGGTCGTTGTTGCCGACCCAACGGTCATCGAGCAGAAAGTGACCGGCCGGAGCGCAGTAACCAACCTGGTATGTCTGCGCGCCTTTCTGGCCCAAAACGGCGTGTTGTTGTTGCGGGCCAGCAGAGGGGTGCCGGCGGGCATGTTAGCGGTAGATGCCTGGCGGTGGGAACGCCGCTTGCGGCACGCGGGCTTCAAGCGGATCGAGGATCTCCTGGCGCTTCCCGATGCCGATACGTGCTCCTACATCGTGCGCACGTGCGCGGAAGTGCCGCCGGGCACGGCCGTGCGGGCGTTCGCGGGCCACTGCCTGGAGCCAAAGACTGCCTCCCGCAGGGCCATGCGCCGGCTCGCGAGCGTGCTGCCTGTCCCGAACGCGGTGCGCCTGGCCGTACCGGGCCATTGGCGTCTCGCCACGGGCGATAGCTCCTGCTGCCCCGCCGTCCTCGCCGATCCCGGGCTTCCGAGGGGCGAGTGGGGGATCGTGGCGGCACGCAGCCGGCCCTACCAGGGAGCGCGTGCCCACTTCGTCGCCATCGATCCCGGCACGGCACGCCCCCGGTTCCTCGTCAAGGTGGCGCGCGATGCCGCCGAGTCGGCGGTGATCGACCGAGAGTATCGGATGCTGGGGGCGTTGCGCGAAGCCCTCACCCCGGAGATACGCGCCACCATCCCGGAAGCACTGGCGCGCTTCACCGTGCATGGGCATCCGGCAGCCGCGCAATCCTACCTGGAGGGGCGCCACCTGGCGGCGCTTCTGGCGGAGACGCCTCGCCGGCATCGACCGGAAGCTGCGGTGGACCTCTTGGGCCACGCGGCCATCTGGTTGAGCCGTTTCCACCGCGAGACGGCGCGCGAAGTGATCCTGACTCGCGACCTCCTCGACGAGTTGCTGCTATCGGATCTGGCGCGCGCGCTCGAGACCTGCGCTTTCACCGATCAGGCGCGCTCCTTGCTGGCGTCGCTCAAGGAGGATGCGCTGCGATTGGTCGGCCAGCGGGTGCCGCTCGTGTGCGAGCATCGCGATTTCTGGGCAAAGAACATCCTCATGGATGGCACCACAATCCGCGTGGTGGACTGGGATCTGGCGGCGCCGGATCGCCTGCCCTTGGGTGACCTGTTCGATCTGATTCATTCACTGGCGTTCATCCTCACCGGAGACCAGGAGAAGCTGGAACGGCCGGGAGAGATGCTGACGACGGCCTATGGAGGGCACGGCACCTTCTCGCGCGCTGTGAGGCTGTCGCTGGATGCCTACTGCGCGCGCCTGCGCATTCCCAGAGAGTGGGGGCGGGTTCTGCTGCCGCTGCTGATGGTGCGCAAGGCGGTGCTGCATGTGGACCACTTCCGCTCGGGAATGGCGCCACGGTGGCTGACGATCGGGGTTCGTTTCCTGGAGGCGCCGACACGTTTCCCGGTGGTCCTCGGACTGGCTGGCTCCAGGATCGCGGAAGGAGGGAGTCGATGAAGGTATCCGTGGTCACCTGCACTCGCAATCGGCCGAACCTGGTGGATCGGGTGGTCCGCAGCGTGCTCGCCAACACCTATCCGCAGTTCGAGTACCTGATCGTCGATCAGAGCGACAGCGGCCTGACCGCGCGCGCCGTTCGGGGGGCGGCCGGGGGTGACTCACGGATCCGTTACTTCCGGCATTCGGGCCGGGGCAAGTCCAGAGCGCTCAACTTCGCCGCCCACGAGGCGGGAGGCGACGTCGTGGCGGTGATTGATGACGACTGCGAGGCCCGGCCGGATTGGATTGCGGCGCTGGTGGCCGAGCTGGAGAACGGCGGCGCGGATATTGTCTGCGGCCAGGTCGAGCCGGGGCCCCACAATCCAGCCGAGGGGTATGTGGTTAGCTTCCAGCCGAGGCAGCCTGCGCTGCTCAAGTCGCACTGGTGCAGCGTTCACCACCTGGGCCGGGGCAACAACATGGCGTTCCTGCGCAGTGTTCTCCGGCGAGTGGGGCCGTTCGACGAGCTACTTGGTCCTGGTGCTCCTATCCCGACTGGCGAAGACCGCGACTTCCTCTATCGGGCTTTGCGCAAGCGGTGTTTGGTGAAGCTATCGCCTGCTCCGGTGGTGGTACATCACGACTTCCGGCCGTGGGACCAGTCTGATGGCCCCAACGGAATGACCGCTTCATACGCGGCCGCATCCGCGTACTGGAAGCATATCCGCGGCGGCGATCTGGTGGCGTTACTCTGGTATCTGATCGATGTTGCCGACGACACGCGGTATGCCGCCGGGCGCGTGCTGCGCGGGCAACGCCCGCTGGGGTTGAATCGATTGCGGCATTTGCTCGCGGGCGCGGCACACAGCATGCGTCACCCCGTTAACCGGCAGATGGGCGTCTATCGCCAGGGCCCCGAGCGTGGAGAGGGAGGCCAGAGGAGGCAAGAGGCAGGAAGACCATGAAGGTATCGGTCATCACGTGCGCGCGCTACCGTCATGAGGGGATCGGCAGGCTGGTGCGGAGCATCCGCGAGAGCACCCATCCCGATTTTGAGCTCCTGATCGTGGATCAGAGCGGCGGCGAGATAGAGACCGAGGTGTTGGCCGCCGCCGAGGGCGACCGCCGGGTTCGCTTCCTTCGCCTGAATGAGCCGGTGAGGAGCAAGGCGATGAACCACGGCGTGCGCCAGAGCACCGGCGCGGTCCTGGCCTTCACGAATGATCTGTGCGAGCCACGGCCGGATTGGCTGGAGGTCCTCGCGCGTCTCTTTTGCCAGACGACCGCTGACATTATCTGTGGCAAAGTGAGTGCTCCCCCTTATGACGTATCCACGGGCTACATCTGCGAGTTCGATCCGGGCCGCCCCTACCTGGTGACGAACCAGTGGTGCAGCCTGCGTCAATTGGGAGTTGGCGCCAACATGGCGATGCGCCGGAGTGTTTTCGCGCGTGTCGGCTACTTCGATGAGTGCATTGGGCCCGGCGGAATCATCCCGTCTGGGGATGACCGTGACTTCCTCTACCGGGCGGTCCGGGTCGGCTGTCGGGTGCTGGTGACGCCGGACCCTGAGGTGATCCACCATGATTACCGCTCGTGGGAAGAGGACGGGCGGGATGCCGGGCGATCCCACAGCATCGGGCTGGCGGTTCCCTATGCGAAGTTCATGCGCCGCCGCGATCCCGCCGCCTTCTACCATTACCTGAGTGACTTTCTGGGCGATGCGCGCCATGCCGCCAGCCGGGTCGCGCGCATGCGCCGCCCGCTAGGGATCAACCGCCTCCGCTACTACCTGGAGGGTGCCGCGCAGGGCTTCAAGCCCCCGCTCGATCCGGGCACGATGGTCTTCCGCAAGCACTCGTAAGGGGCGCACGAGACTACCCGCGATGTACGTGCCCAGAAACCCAGGATTGCCGCCACGCGCGCTCTTCACGCCTCCGGGTGGGATGAGCGGCGCGCTCGATTGCGCCGGACTGCTCCTCTTTTCAAAGGCGCGCATGGGTATCCGGTATGCCCTATCTGCCCTTGGGATCGGGCTGGGGGAGACGGTTCTGGCGCCGGCCTACCTCACCGGGAGCGCTCTCGCGCCGTTCGATTGGGCGGGCGTGGCGTGCGCGCTGTATGACGTGGACCGGACCACCCTGGCGCCCGACTGGGGAAGCGTGGCCGGGGTGCAGACGCGCGTCAAGGCGCGCGCGCTCCTGCTCGTCCACTACTTCGGACTTCCGTGTGATGGTGGGATAGCTCGCGCCTTCTGCAGGGAGCATGGCCTGGCGCTCATCGAGGACTGCGCGCACGCGCTGCCCCCTGCGCCAGGGGAAGTGGGACCCGGCGCTCTGGGCGACGCCGCGATCTTCTCCCTGAGAAAGCTGCTCCCTCTCCCGGATGGCGGCGCCCTCCGCCTGGGTTCGGGCAGGAGGGCGCCCGCGTGCCTGCCTCCGCGCAGCGATTCTCCGGTGGCGCTCGCTCCGCTTCTCGCCCGATACGTGGCACAGCGTCTGGGCATGCACCGGCCCTCGCGCGCCGCCCGGCCACCGCTCCCCGTTCCCGATACGCGCCCAGAGGAGCCGGCGGTGGGGATCAGCCGCTGGTCGCGCTGGCTGCTTTCCTGCCTGGACGCGAAGGCTGCCCGGCGCACCCGCCGCGAGAACTATCGGCTCCTGATGCAAAGGGTGGCTGGGATCCCGGGCCTCCTCCCGCTCTTTCCGGAGCTGCCCGATGGCGCGTGCCCTCAGGTGCTTCCCGTGCTGGTACCCGCGGCAGAGCAGGTCGCGGACTCGTTGGCGGCGATGGGAGTGGGCGCCTACCGCTGGCCGACGCTCCCGCCGCGATGCGCGCGCGCGTCTGAGACCGCGCGCTGGCTGGCCGGGCGGCTTCTCGCGCTCCCGGTGCACCAGGGCCTAGACCCCGTTCACCTGGAGTACACAGCCGATTGCCTGGAGCGCGTCCTCCACGCTCGGTGACCGCCTACCGGGCCGACCAATACTCCTTCAGGAAGCGTGCGCCGTTGGCGACTGCCGCTTCCAGGATCCGCCGGCCTGTCTCCGCCGTGGCTACCGTGGGGTCGCCGTAGGTGCCGGTCTCGCTCGGTTGCAGGTACCAGGTCGACCATGTCACGCGCTGCCGACCCAGGAAGTTGTCTCCTGCGATGAACTCGGAGTGGTAGCGCATCGTGTCCACGTTGGTGGCGCGCGAGAGATCGACCACTTCAGGGGCGAGGTGCAGGATCAGCGACGTCTCCCATTCTCCGGCGTGGATCGCTCCCCCTTGCGGAGAGCGCCGGATGGCGTTGAACTCGTCGCGCGAGAGGGTAGCCGGGCTCAGGATGGCGATCGCCTTGTCGCACGCGTCGCACAGCTCGCGCGAGACGGCGTTGAGCAGGCCGCTGTGATGCCCGTGGCAATCGAGGATCGCGAGCTTCGAGAAGCCCATATCGAGCACCGACCGGCAGATGTCGAACACCATGTCCATGAAAACGCGCGTGCGCACGACGATGGTGCCCGGCCACTTTTTCATGATCTTCATCGAGTAGCCGTAGCGGATCGTGTCCATCAGGAGGACTGGCAGCTCGGGCTCTAGCGCCTCGGCCAGGCCCAGGCCGTATGCTTCGGCGATCCGCGCGTCGGTATCGACCGGGAGATGAGGGCCGTGCTCCTCAGTGGTGCCCACCGGCAGGATCAGGAGCGACTGCTTCTCCAGGTGCTCTTGAAGTTGAACCCAGGACTGATCGCGAAAGAGGAAGGACATCACCGGCTCCTAACGAGGCAGCTCTTGCCAGGTGCGAGTGGCGGCCGAGTGCGCCGCGGCGGCCAGCATCCGCTGGATCTGGATGCCGCGCTGCAGAGAGGGCTCTGCGGGCTCGCCGGTGGCGATGGCGCGCAAGAAGCTGTACAGGCAGTGCATATGCCCGCGGACCCACCCAATCCCCGATTTGGAGGAGGGGAAGAAGCCGGACGGCTTCTCGTAGCGCTGCACAGTGGCCAATTTGCGCCAGCCGCGGTGGCCGCCCATCGGAGAATCGGGCTCACGCAGGTCATACGCCTCCAGGTAGTTCAGGTCCATCAGGTTGAAGCGGAGCGCCCCCCGGTCGCCGTGGATTTCGAAGCGGAGTTCATCCTCGGTGCCCGTAGCGATCTTCGTCGCTTCAATCGTTCCCGTGGCGCCATTGGCCAGCCGGGCGAGCATCACCACGTGGTCGTCAGCTTCCACGGGGACGAACTCGCCGCTCGGCAAGGGCCGCTCCGGATAGAGGATTCGCATGTCGCACATCACGCTGGTCACCGGTCCGATCAGGTGATCCATGAGGTCGAGCACGTGCGATCCCAGGTCTTGCAGAACGCCGCCGCCCTCGGACTTGAGCTGCTTCCATCCCATCGGCCTGTTCGGGTCCACGCTTCCCGAATGGAGATAGGATGCCCGGAAGCAGATCACGTTGCCGACGAAGCCCTCATCGATGAGCTGCTTGGCGCGCAGGGTTGGGGGATAGAAGCGGTACTGGAGCGTGACCTGCCCGGTGCCCCGGTACTCGCGGAGCGCCGCCTCAACCTGCCGGGCCTCTTCCGCGGTGACGACCAGCGGCTTATCGCAGTAGATGTGCTTGCCAGCCGCTATGGCGGCAAGGAGCTGCTCCGCGTGCTGGCTGTTGGGCGAGCAGATGTTGATGATCTGAATATCATCGCGCGCGATCAACTCGCGCCAATCGGTGGTCGCGAACTCGAAGCCGCCTTGCTCCTTCGCCTTGCGCGCTGTCTCCTCGCGCGAAGTGGCTACGCCCACCAGGCGCGTGCGCACGGGAACCGGGTCGTAATAGAGCGGCATATTTAGGTAGCCGTAGGTGTGCGCCTTCCCGATGAAGCCGAAACCGATGATCCCAACACCCAGTGTCTCCATGAGTATCCCCCTATATCATGCGGGAGAGCAAAGGGCGGCGAGGCGTGTCTCTCTGCCGGGCCATGTTCCCGAGCCCGGTGCCTGGGCCTTCCCGTGGGGCAACTCCCGCAATCAGTTCTCATCCGTACAGCTGTTGATAGAGCGCGGTATACCGTTGGTAGACCTCCTGATACGCCGCGTGCCTGGACGCGTCTGGCTCGAAGGTGATCGCCGCCCGATACCATGCCTCGGCGGCCTCGCGGATGCTGCGGAAGGCGCCTGTTCCGGCGGCAGCGAGAATCGCCGCTCCGAGCGAGGCCGCGTCCGAGCACACCGGGCGCTCGACCGGGATTCCGAGGAGGTCTGCCTTGATCTGTAGCCACAGGTCGCTGCGCGCCGCGCCCCCAAGCGAGCGCACCCGAGTAATCGCCGTCCCCTGGTTCCCCACCTCGGCGATGCATTCCTGGAGGATGCAGGCGCACGCCTCCAGAATGGCCCTCGCCAGGTGGGCCCGGGTATGCGCCAGCGTGAGCCCCGAGATGGCGCCGCGCGCATCCGGGTTGAACGAGGGCGTCGCCGTGCCCGCGAAATGGGGTAGCAGCGTGAGGCCGTCGCATCCTGGCGGCACGGCGGCTGCCCCGGCCAGGAACGCCTCGTAGCTTTCGCCCGGCGCGGCCAGGTCGCGCAGCCACTTCAGAACGATACCGGAGGTGTTGGCGAACGCCATCGCGAAGGAGAGCCCGGGAACGGCATGGTGGCCGACGCAGAGACCACGCCCCTCTCGCAGTGTTTCCGTGGTGGCGACGAGCGCCAGTGCAGTGCCAGTCGTCTCGCTGGCGATTCCTGGGCGCACGTTCCCCGCGCCGACGGCCCCGACGATCTGGTCGTTGGCCCCGACGCAGACCGGCACTCCCGGTGGCACCCCGAGCTCCGCGGCCGGCCCGGGCAACAGCGCGCCGGCCACGCTGCCCGGCTCCTGGATGCGGGGGAGCTGCTCCTCCGTGA
>ERZ795060.759-NODE-759-length-42408-cov-15.404316_pt1 | contig 42408 bp, 45 predicted proteins | sample MGYA00375144_ERZ795060 | MGnify/ENA primary metagenome ERZ795060 (study PRJEB30189, sample SAMN05720157) | activated sludge metagenome | isolation source: anaerobic digester from wastewater treatment plant | place: Japan | collected 2015-05-15 ... | reverse complement strand
AAAAGTTGACGTTATAGCACACTCAATGGGAGTTACACTTGCAAGAAAGGCAATAGTTGGTGGCAATGCTTACAATACTTATGACAGGAGTGGTACTGCAGTTAACTTAGGTTCAAGTATAAAGACATCAATTGATACTTTTGTTGGTATAGCAGGTGGTAATAGAGGGCTCAATTCCTGCGGATGGTGGGATGGTGGAACAGCTGTTGCAACATACACATGCTGGGCTAATGGACTTTCAATTGATAACCCATTTATAGATGATCTTACATATGGTTCATCAGGACAGGTTGCAAGTTATATTTATTCAATAAAAAGCTGGGTTGATGAGGTTGTATGTTATCCAAGCTTCCCAACATATTGTTATGTATGGTATGTTCATACAAGTGATATAAATGGACAGACTGGGACTAAAAGTTATAGTACTGTACCTTACGGGCATTTTGGTGTAAGGGATTATACAGGTTCAGTTCAAATTCAAATGGTATTGAATCATACAATACCATGATAATCGGATGAGTATATTTGGTATTTAAAGACTTATAAAGTTTCTTAGGTTACATTAAAGGAGGTAAAGGGGGTAAAATACCCCCTTTTTAATTAATAGATCTGTTCTAGAGTAAAGTCTATTGTCTCTTTGTTAAGGTTAAGTGATATTAGCTTTACTTTTACACGTGTTCCAAGAGTAAGAGATTTATTACCATCCTTGAAACCTATATTTTTTTCATATTTAAATGAAGGTAGTAATGTCCTTGGGATCATACCCTCTATTCCCATATCATCTAATGAGACAAAAATACCTTTCTCTATAAAACCGCTTACGATACCAGTAAAACTTTTATTTAATTTATCTTTTAAAAAGTGTATTGCCTTTCTTTTTACTATTGCTCTTTCTGCTTCTGCTGCTATTCTTTCCATTTTTGATGTGTATTCCCCTATCTTTGATAACATTAAAGTATTTTTTCTTACTTTTGAAGATTCAAAAGAGATAATATCTTTTATTATTCTATGAACTACAAGGTCTGGATATCTTCTTATAGGGGAGGTAAAGTGTGTATAGATGTCAAATGCAAGACCAAAATGCCCAAGATTTTCATGATGATAGTATGCCTGTTTCATCGACCTTAAAAGTAATGTATTCAGTATGTAGTTGTAATTAGTGTTTTTTATTTTTTCAATGAATTCTTGAAAATGTTTTGGTTTCTTAAGCCCTTTAGTATCAAAACCTAAAGAGTTTGCTATCTTTTTAAAGTGGTTTAATTTATCCTCGTCAGGGTCTTCATGTACTCTAAAAAGTCCTGTATTATTTTTTTGCATAATTTCTGCAATAACCCTATTGGCAGAGAGCATAAACTCTTCTATTATGTAATGCGAGAATAATCTTTCCTGGATTTTTATTTTTATTGGTCTTGACTTGTTGTCACAAACTATTTTTGTTTCAGGTATATCAAAGTCTATTGATCCTTCTTTAAACCTTTTTTCTCTCAAACCTCTTGCAAGTTTTTCCATTGATTTTAAAATATTATAAAGGTCATCCTTTTTTTTATTATTTATTATTTCTTCAACCTCTTCATATGTAAATCTTCTGCATGATTTTATTATCCCTGGTTCTATTTTATAATTGGTTATATTAAAGTTTTTATCAAATGTTATTTCAACAGACATTGACAGTCTATCTTCATTTGGATTAAGCGAACATATTCCATTTGAGATAATTTTGGGTAACATTGGAACAACTCTGTCTGCAAGATATATACTTGTTCCTCTCTTGTAGGCTTCTTTATCAAGCAATGACCCTTCTTTTACATAGAATGAAACGTCTGCAATATGTACAAATAATGTAGTATAGTCTGTATCTTCATATATACCAACAGCATCATCTAAGTCTTTTGCATCTTCTCCGTCTATTGTAAATACTATATGATTTCTGTAATCTTTTCTATTTTTTATCTCATTTTCTGGGATAAAGGCTATAACCTCAGCTTCTTTTAAAACTTCATCTGGGAAAGAGGGTTTAATTTTAAATGTTTTGCATACTATATAAAAGTCTTTTATAGGGCTTTTATAACCGATTATTCTGTTCTTTACTGATTTGATTTCTTTTTTATCTAGTAGGAAAAATATTCCATTTTCTTTTTTAATATTTTCATTTTTAATAAGTTCTTTTATAGACTTCTTTAACAGTTTTCTTTCATTTTTTGTTTTAATGCCAAAATATTTATAAAGTCCATTAAGGTTAAAAGATGTTATATTCTTCTTTTTTAAGAAAAAAAGAATATCTTCATTACTGAGATTCATTTTCAGACTTTGCAAATTTTCTCTTTCTTTCCATTATTCTTACAAAATCCTGTAAGTCTTTTACAATTATTGAATCTGGTTTTATATCTATTTTACCTGCTCTCTGAAAATCAAAAAGTAAGGCTTTTGTTTTTTTTTCATCAATTCCGCACCAGTTTCCCAATTCTTCGATTGTAACTGCAATTGTTATCTCTTTTTCATTAATTATATCAGGGTCTTTTTTAGCTATATTTTCTACAAGCATAAGGATTGCATCTATTAGTTTTGATTCTTCATCTTTTAATTGCATCACAGAGAGCCTTCTTTTGGCTTCAAATATTCGTTTTGAAAGAATTCTTATAAGGGATGCTAATAAATCAGGATATTGTGATAAAAGGTCTTTAAAGTTTTCTTTTGTAAACTCTATCAATGAAGTATCGGTCTCTGCTATTGCTGTCGCACTTCTTGGTGCCTGTTCAAGTATAGCCATTTCCCCAAATATTGAACCTTCTGTAAGAACGTCAAGTATTTTTTCCTGCGTTTCTGAGATTTTACTTATTCTTACCTTTCCTTTTCTTATCATATAAAAAGATGTACCTGGCTCAAACTCACAAAAAATAACTTGTCCTGCTTTATAATCTTTATTGTATGTTTTTTGTGTTTCTCCCATTGTGTCCTCATTTTTTAAGCACAGGGTGGTAACCTGTTTTCTGTGCCTCTTTTACTTTTTCTATATATTCATTTACTTCTGGTATTTGGGTATGATTTGGGAAAAAGTTTTTAAACCTTTCCCAGATACATAATGCATTTGTATAGTCTTTTTTATTAAAAAAGTATAATCCCATTTTTATCATTTCATTACCAGGGTCTTCAAATATGTTTTGTGTAAGTAGTCTTTTTTCCTCTTTCCCTATAGCTCTTAAGTCAGAACTTAATGCTTTTAATATTTTTAAACCTACATTAGGGTTGGACTTTATAAGATTCTCAAACTCTTTTATTGAAAAAAGTATTATTATACTATCTTCAATAACATTTACTGTTTCCTCTTTAGGATAACCTGCTATTGCTGATTTAAGACCAAAAAACTCTCCTGGTCCAAGAATTGCTCTTATAGTTTCATTATAAAAACCTGTTGATTCACATAATACTTTCCCTTCTTTTATAAGGAAAATCTCTTTTCTTGGGTCACCTTTAAAGTATACAATTGAGTCTTTTTTATATTTTTTTATTTCTGGCATGTTTTTTACTTTTTAAAGTTTATTGGTATAAATGGTAAATACTTAAAATATTCTATTTTTGTTTTAAGGTCTTTTAAAATTTTAAGTGCTCCTCTTATTGCAAGGAACTTATTTTCGCATTCTATTTTTAATTCCATATATTGTATTTTTAAATATTCAATTATATTTTTAAATCTTATATCACCATAAACAGGTTTACCGTTTATTACAACAAGGCTTATATCAGATAGTTTAAGGCACAGTATATTTTCATATGGGTCATTTTTTACTTTTTTTGTAATTACAAAGTTTGCAGGTGTACCTTCTTTTAAATTACCTGCAGGAATTCTGAAAGCTTTTGCAGGATTTACAGTTATCATGTTAAATACAATTCTTGGGTCAAGCTTCTGATCGTAAAGTTTGTTGTATATATAACTTGCAAAGTTTATCTCTTCTAAAAGATTCATGCCACCAGACATTGGAGAATCTGTTCCAAGACAAACATTTATGTTGTTTGAAAGCCATTTTTTTATATCAGCTGTCTTTTCAAACATAAACCAGTTAGAGGTTGGACACCAGACAAGGTGTGCTTTTGATTTAGCTATATCCTCAATGTCTTTATCAGATAAGGCAATACCATGAACCATTACTGTGTATTCATCAAGTGCATTAAATTCTTTAAGGTATTCAACTCCTTTTTCAGACTCTTGGTCAAAGCCTTCTTCAATATGGGTTATAAAAGGTATTTTATTTTTCTTTGCTTTTTCATGCTCAGTTGCAGGGTCACCCCACTTCAGGTCATAAGATGATACTTCATGTGCTAAAGTATAATCTTTTATTATATTAATTGGTAGATGCCCTATAAACTTTTCATTAACACTGTGTGGTATGTGGTCAGAGACCCATGTTACCCCAGAGATTATGTTTCTTATTGATGAAAGAAAATATAGTTCATAGTTTGTAAAAGTACCTCTTTCTTTATAGATCATAGCATCTTTAAGATCATTATCCCATGGAAGCCAGTTTATATAAGGCCCTTTCCCAACTCTTGGGAAGTATGTTCCTAACATGTGGTCATGAGAGTTTACAAATCCTGGATATAAGAAATAATCTGAGCCAAGTTCAAATACTTTTGTGTCTTTGTCCATTTTATATGATATTATATTCTCATTTACACCTATTATACCTTTTCCTTGAGATGTTGACTCAACTTTATAAATATTGTCTAAAAAGTATTTCATATAATTTCCCAAAAGGAATTTGATTTTTATACTTATTAAGTTTCGATTTATTAATTTAATAAATTAAACAATTAAATTTAAATTCTAAAATTTTTTTAATTAAAATTTTATGAGGAGATTTTATGAATGCATATTTTAGGTGTATAAATGGTTGTGAAACCTATCCATTAAATGAAGTTATATATCAATGTAAAAAGTGTGGTGACCTTCTTGAGGTAGTACATGATGTAGATTCACTTAAGGGAAAATCAGCTGAGTACTGGAGAAATACTTTTAGAGAAAGAAGGGCAGGATATAAATTCCCTTATACATCTGGTATATGGAATAAAAAAGAGTGGGTAAATCCATTGATGGATGATAAATATATAGTAAGTTTAGGCGAAGGATACAACCCGCTTACTCCAATACCAGCAATTGCTAATGAGTTGGGGCTATCAAACTTATGGATAAAACACTGTGGGAATACTCATACAGGTTCTTTTAAAGACCTTGGAATGACTGTTTTAGTATCTATGGTAAATCAGATGATTCATAAGGATAAAAAGAATATAAAAGCGATAGCATGTGCGTCAACAGGTGATACATCAGCTGCATTATCAAGTTATGGGAGTTATGCTGGTATACCAACAATAGTATTTCTTCCTCATAATAAAATATCAATAGCCCAGCTTGTTCAACCTATATCAAATGGTTCAATTGTACTTGCCCTTGAAACTGACTTTGATGGATGTATGAAGGTTGTACAGGAGGTTACAAAAGATAACACTATATACCTTGCAAACTCTATGAACTCACTTAGGATTGAGGGGCAAAAAGTTGTTGGTATTGAAACTATTGAACAACTTGATTATAATGTTCCTGACTATTTTATTATACCTGGTGGCAATTTGGGGAATGTTTCAGCACTTGGTAATGGTATTTTAATGATGAAAGAGCTAGGGCTTATAAACAAAGTGCCTCGAATAGTACTTGCTCAGGCTGAGAATGCTAATCCTTTATATCTTTCCTATAAAAAAGATTTTAAAGAGTTTAAACCAGTTCAAGCAAAAAAAACATTGGCCTCTGCTATTCAGATAGGTAACCCTGTAAGTAGAGATAAAGCTATAAAGACTTTAAAAGTTTTCAACGGAATTGTTGAACAGGCATCAGAACAGGAACTTGCAGATGCATCTGCAAAATATGATAGATATGGTATGTTTACATGCCCTCATACTGGGGTTGCACTTGCTGTTATGGAGAAGCTTGTTAAAGATGGTAGAATAGAAAAAGGAAGTAGTGTTGTTGTAATATCTACAGCACATGGGTTAAAGTTTGCAAATACAAAAGCACTTTATCATGAAAATAAACTTGATGGACTAGTATCAAAATATGCAAATACTCCTATTGTGCTTGAACCTGATCCTGAAAAGGTAAGAAAAGTATTATATGAAAAAATCAAATAATATTTTTCTATTAACTTTTTTGATTTTAATAATTAATCTATTTAATCCTTTATATTCTGCTATAAGTACCTTTGAAATTGGTTTATCATATAATTATTTTAATTCTGTAGATTATAATGGGTATAATACCTCATTACCAGTTGTAGGTGTATCAATAAGTGGCAGTGATGGACTTAATCCAAGGTTAAAAATAGTTGGTGGCTATAAGAATATAAAACCAATATTACCTGATTCATATGTTAAGGAAAGTTCATATTTTGTATCTGGGTTTTTAGGGGGTGAATATTTATTAGATTTTAACGATTTTATCCTTTCATTTTCATTTGGTATTTCTTATAAACATAACGAAATAAAGATGAGACTTACCACTTTGGTAGACTATTTTTATAGTTATAAGGGCTACAGAAAAGTTGGAGCCCCATTTTCAATTAGCATTTTAAAGATAATTGATTTTTTTGTACTTGGCACAGAAATTGAATTAGATTTAATTAAATTATATTCACAACATTATGAGGATTTATTAACGGCTGCCTCTGGCTATGGTAGTTATGAAAGAATAAATTATGGTGGCTATACTGACAATACTTTAAGCATTTTTTTTAGGGTGGGAATATATTATTAGGAGGACAAAAATAGACAAAATAAAAGTTATAAGTAGAGTAATAGACCCTCAAATAGAGGAGCCTTTATCTTTTGAACTCACAATAAGAAACTATAAGTTTGCAATAGAGGAAGAAAAAGGGATTACAGTACTTAATGTATATATAAGATATTCAGATAATGAAAAATATGTAATATCAGATCTTTGTTCTATTTTTGATAATTTAAAGAAGTTTTTTACAATAACATCACCTGAGTTTTTAGTTAAGGTTCTTGAAGATAAAGATTGGTTATACAAATATAAGGAGTTTTTTAGACCAATAAAGATAAAAGATTTTGTTATAACTCCTCCGTGGGAGGATGTTGATTGTGAGAAGAAGATAATTATAAATCCTAAGATGGGTTTTGGTACAGGACATCATCCCACTACAAGACTTGTAATGGAAAATATGGTTGATATTGATTTTAAAGATAAGAATGTTATAGATATTGGTTGTGGGTCAGGTATATTGGGTGCTCTTGCAGTTAAGTTAGGAGCTAAGTATGTTGCTTTTGTTGAAATAGATCCTATGGCCATAGAGTCTTGTGAAGAAACGGTTGAATTAAATGGATTAAAAAAAAATGAGTATGATATATATAACATTGATATAGTACAAGATTATAAAAAAATAGATCTTTCAATTTTTGATTTAGCACTTATAAATATTACTTATGATGTTGTAGAAGAGATATTTAATGTTGTAAATTTTGATAATATTAGTTATTATTTAATATCGGGTATTTTAAGAAATAAAAAAGAGGATATAAAAAAATTTTTTAATAAAAAGGGTTATGAAATAATTAAAGAAGATTATTTGGATGACTGGTTATTTATTAAAATTAGGGGGAAAATATGAAAAAGATTTTATTTTTTATTATTATTACACTTTTGATTTTTGGATGTGGGAAAAAAACACAAACAGTTGAGCAACAAAATAAGGCAAAAGTTATCTTTATTCAAGGTATGGCATATAAGTCATTTGATGGAAATAAATGGGAAAATATTAATGTTAATGAAGAATTAACAGCACCTGTAATTTTAAAAACAGATAAAAAGTCTGTTTTAAGGATTTTTTTGTGGGAAAATACTACATTTACTTTATATTCTGAATCTATTATTAATCTTTCTGAACTTGATTCTCAAAAAGTTAACATTGATATGAAGAAAGGTACTATTATAAATAATATTGAAACTCTTAAAGGAAAAGTCTATTCTTGTAAAACACCTGCTATCTCAGCTGGAGTAAGGGGGACTGTGTTTAAAATAGAGACTGATGGTAAAAAAGATACACTTATAGTTAGTGATGGAAAAGTTTGGGTTAAGAGGAATATTGAGAATGCACCAGAAATTATAGTAGAAAAAGGGAAAAAGGTAGTTATTACTGTTGATGAAAATGAAAAAATTAAACAGAAAATAAAAAATCTAAAAAAGGAAGAAGCAAATAAAATACTTGAAATAGAAACTGAAGATGTTGGGGATGATATAATAAAAGAAGAACTAAATAAACAGGAAGAATATATTGAAAATGAGACAAAAAAACAGCAGGAGTTTACAGAAAAGAAGTCTAAAGAGATTGAAGAACTAAAAGAAAAAAAGAGTGAAGAAATAGAAAAAAGTATTGAGAAAAAGAGTAAAGATATTGAAGATATGATGAATAAAGATATAAATGATATGGATAGTTTATTAAAAAAGGCAAAGGAAAAGAAGCTTAAAAAATAAAATAATTTTATTGCTTTATTTACTTATAAAACCGATAATTATAATGTAAACCTAATACAAGGAGGTTTATATGATTAGCACAAGAATTTTAGAATTATGGTATGATATACCCTCCTATTTTATGTTCTGTAATGTTATTGAACCATCCTATTACAACAGTATTATTAATAGAGGAATTGCTCAGACTTTTAATAAATTTCTTATTAATAATTTTTCAAAACCTATTGAACTATTATGTCTTTTATCTGAAGATGTTGATTATGATTATGTTATGAACCAGGAAGAACTTATGGATTATAATAAAGCTCAGATGGAAAAGATAATGGAACTTAAAGCCTATCTGGATAAAAGAGATAATAAAGATTATTCGATTGATGAAGTTTTTGAAATCTGGGCAAAGAATTATTCTGTTAAGTTTAGGAAGTACTGGCATTTAAAAAAAGTTATTAGTTTGTTTTAAAAATATAAGAAATAAAAATATGTAAATATGAACCCAGTTTATGTTGATATCTAACTAAATTTCAATAATTGAACTAAATCAGGATTGATATCTTCTTTAATAAACCTTGACGTGAAACAGTTTTCAAATGTACCGTAGCCTCTTATTTTTAATGGTGAGCTTAAAAATAGTCTCTTTTTAGCTCGTGTTATAGCTACATAGAAAAGTCTTCTTTCCTCTTCAATGTTGTCTAAAGTCTCAGTTGACAATTTATGGGGGAAAATATCTTCAACAAGCCCTATAACAAACACGTTATCAAACTCAAGTCCTTTTGCAGTGTGACATGTTGTAAGGTTAACCCTTACATTTTTATTTTCCTGCCAGTGTTCTTCGGATGAATCAAGTAGTGATATTTTTGTGACAAAGTCTTCTAAAGTGCCTCCTTGTTCTTCAAAAAAAGACTCGTAAAGTTTTTTAAACTCAAGTACGTTCTCTTTTCTCTCCTCCTCTTTGTCAAGATTTCCCAGGTACTTTATATAATCTGTTGAATCTAATAGAATATCAAGTAGTTTTTTGGGCATGATTTTAAGGTCTGTTATTTCTGTTATTAGTGCATAAAAGTCTTTTAGCCCTTTTAGTGTTTTATCTGAAAGCCTGTATTCTTTTGGGTTGTCTAGTATTATTTTTATTGCTTCTATAAATGTAATATTGTTTTTTTCTGTAAGGTCTATTATTTTTTTTATTGTTATCTGGCCTATGTTTCTTTTAGGTATATTAATGACCCTTTTTATTGAAACATCATCTTTTGGGTTTACAATTATTCTAAGGTATGCTAATATATCTTTTATTTCCATTCTATCATAAAATGGTCTTGAACCTAAAATTCTGTAATTTATTCTGTTTTTTATAAGTTGTTCTTCAATAAGTCTTGATTGTGAGTTAAGCCTGTATATTACACCTATGTTTTCATTTTCATTTTTATTTAATAATTCTTTTATTTTTGAGACAACAATCTCAGCCTCTGATTCATTAGTATAGGGTTTTATAAAATAGGGTTTTTCATTTATAGATGGGAGTTTAGGTATAAGTTCTTTGCCTATCCTGTTTGTGTTTTTTTTAATAACATTATTAGCAAGTTCTATTATTTCAGGTGTTGATCTATAATTTTTTACAACTCTTATTATTGTTATTTTATCATATGAGTCTATAAAGGATTTTGAGTGATGTGGGTCTGCTCCTCGAAAACTATAGATAGATTGATCATCATCTCCAACAACAGTTATATTTTTTTTGTCAGTTAATAGATTTATTAGCAAGTATTGTGCTTGATTTATATCTTGAAACTCATCTACAAGTATATATTTAAATCTTTGTTGCCAAAACTCTCTTGTGTTTGGGAAGTAATAAAAAAGTTTTACAGTGTTTATTATCAGGTCATCAAAGTCCATAAGATTTTTTTTGAATAAAAAATTATTGTATCTTTTGAATATTCTGCCAATGTGAATATAATATTCCTTTAATTCTGATTCACCCTTTTTTTCAAGGTCTTTATCTTCTAAAAATAGGTTTTTTGCTTTTGAAATTTCTTCCATTACTTTGCTTACTGGATAATTAAGTCCCTCTTCCTCTATTATCTCTTTTAATATTTTTGCTGTATCTTCTGAGTCAAGTATTGTAAAATTTTGTGTATATCCTAGCTTTTCTCCAGAATGTCTTAATATTTTTGCAGAGTTTGAATGGAAAGTCCCAATCCAATGGTTTTTAAAATTGTCTTCAATACCCAGTTTGTTTAATAAATTGTGAACTCTTGTCTTTATTTCATTGGCAGCTTTATTGTTAAATGCTGCTGTAAATATTGAGTTTATCTTATAACCTTTTAGGACAAGATATGCTATTTTATATGTTATTACTCTTGTTTTACCGGTACCTGCTCCTGATAATACGAAAACAGGTTTATCAATTTCTGTTACTGCTTCACTTTGTTCCTCATTCAGTTCTTTCATTATTTCCATTATTTGCCTTTTTTGTTAAGATATTGATTGAAAAATTATAGCTTGAACCTAGTATTATACCTATTATAAGCCCATCAACAATTGAGTAGAATAGGTTTATTAATATAGGTATTATATTGTTTGTAAAATTTGACCATCTTGTCAGAGAATATGAATATGTTATAACTGATGGACTTGGGTTTATTGAGTTAAATAATTTTATAAACTCTATTCCAAAACCGGTTATAGAACACCACACGCTTATAATTAAAATTATGAAAAATAATAAAAATGCCCAGGCAATACCCATACCTATAACTGATATTTTCATTTTTTCCTCCTTACTTAAAATTTTGTAGTTTAAAATTTTTGTTAATTTGTAATTATATAAATCTCAACTCTTCTATTTTTTGCTCTATTTTCATCAGAATTGTTAGGGACTATTGGTTTTTTGTCAGAAAAACCTATATAACTTACTCTTGTTTTATCAATTCCTTTAGAAATAAAATAATTAGCAACACTCTTTGCTCTTCCCTCAGCAATCCATTCTTTTATCCTTGGATCCCCAATATCATCAGAGTGTCCTTCTATCCTTACTTCGTATTTTGGGTATTTTTTTAATATTTCAATTACTTTATCAAGTACTTGAGTAAACTCATTTTTTATATTTGTCTTGTTAAAGTCAAATAATATATCTGTAAATGTAAGCTGAACACCATCTTTTGTTTCTTTAACACTTGCTACTCCTATTTTTGAAGCTTCATCACTTATTTTTTTCTTATCTTCTTTACTATCCCTTATTAATGTTACATTCCCAACATCTTTTCCTTTCCATTCTCTTACTGTACCATCTGACATTATGTATATAAAATTATAGTCACCTTCATAATAATCCATTATGTTGTTTTCCTTGTCCCAATTGAAATATCCTTCAAAAAATCCCATAGCTCTTATAGGATAAGATACTCTCTCATATGGACTTGTTTGAGGTGTTATTATAGGTTTAACTGTGAAAAACTGATTTATATAATAGAATACTTTTATAACAGCTTTTTCTTTACCATCTATTTTTTTATCTTCTTCATATTTATACATTACTTTAAAAGGTGCAATGAAAGGTTCTTTTATACCAATTCTTGTAAAGTCCTGTGATTCATAACCAGTCCCTTCCCATGTGTATCCTATCTGTATATCATTTTCAGGAAATATAGGAAGATTTCTTACTACAGGATAAAAATATGATCTATCTATTTCTATTTTCCCATCAGTATATCTTATAAACTCTGTTGGATATATTTTGTCTTCTATTATTCTGTAAGCAACATTTTCTCCATAAGGTTTGACAAGATAATAGTATTCACCTTTAAGTTTACCAGAGCCATCTTTATTTACCTCAATTACTCTTAAGTTTGCTTTGTAACCCTGTTCGTACTTACCAACAAGTCTGTTGTCAATATATGCTGTTTGAGAAGATGTTGATATTAATCTATAAAGATCTCCTTCTTTATGCTCGAACCTGAACTTATAACTGAATACTGTAAAGTATATATTAATGAGTATAAAGATAAGATTAGTTTTTTTCATTTTTAGCCCCAAAAATTATTTTTATAAACTCTATAACAACACCTATGAAAAGACCTGTAACTACAAGTCCAATTATAATCTGAGCTATATTAAAAAGACTTGTAATTCCAGCTATCATCATTGAAAGTGCAAAAAAATCGTTTCTTGCAACAACTTTTGCTATACTAACAAAAAAGTTAACTATTTTTTTTATTAACCCTTTTTTTATTTTTTCTGTTTCAATATCGAACTGTGCTATATCTTCTTTTTTATAGCCTTTTATTATTAAAAAATATTGCATTATTTTTGAGACTAAAAATATTAACATAAATAACAGGGATGTTTTGAAAAAGATCTCATTTTTATAATATGTTGAATTATAAATTCCAACTGCACCTATAAATACAAAGTTTGTAAGCTCGTCTCCAATATTATCAAGCCACACACCTATTTTACTTGTTTGGTACTTCAGTCTTGCAATTTCACCATCACACCCGTCAAGAACTGAAGAGAGATGAAATAATATTCCCCCTATTAGGCCACCATAATAATCTGGTTTTAATACCATTATAAATGAAGCGAGCAAACCTATAATCACTACGAATATTGTTATCATATTAGGTGTTATTTTTGTGTTCATTAAAAGACTTGATACAAATAATGAAATTGGTCTATTAAGATACTTGGAAATTAAGGTATCATGAGGTTTTCTAAGTGATTTTATTAAAGCTTTTTCTGCTTTTTTTATCTCTTTTTCAGTATATATTGGTATGAATATGCCTTTATAATTTCCTTGTATTACTGATGAGAATGATTTGATATCTTCTGGGTTTTTTCTGATAAAGTCTTGAATAAACTCATGATCAAATACTGCAGGTAGATCTATTAATATATATTTTTCGCCCAGAACTTCTTTTATATCTGATTTTTTTTTAACTATCTTTATTACAGAGTTACTGTTATTATCATTTGGTATTAAGTTACTTAAAACAAATATATCATATATTTTTGCTTTTATAAGTTCGTTAACAATTCTTTTAAGAAACGTTATTCCAGCTATCTTTTTCAGATAAAACTTGTGTGGTAAAAATATTAATACTTTCATTCCATACCTCTTAATAAGTCTTCTAATTTTTCTCTTTTTCTTATGATTCTTACAATTCCATCTTTTATAATAACTTCAGCAGGTCTTTCTCTAAAATTATAGTTTGAAGACATTGAAAAGCCATAGGCACCTGCATCCATTATTACTAAAATATCTTTATATCTTATCTCATCTATTTTGTATGGTTCTTTTTCGCCGTTTATTTTTGTAAAAATATCACCACTTTCACATAGGTTTCCAGCTACCATAACAAACTCTTTCTTTTCTGAGTTATAATTACTACCATTTATTATTCTGTGATGACTCCCATAAGCCATGGGTCTTATAAGGTGGTTAAAACCAGAGTTTATTCCAACAAAATTAAATAGGGGAGTTTTTTTCTTATTAACAACTTCAGCTAATAGATATCCTGCATTCCCAACTATGTATCTTCCGGGTTCTATATATAGATTAACTTCTTTTTTGTATTCTTTGTTAAAACTCTCTATTTTGTTTGTTATTTTTGCCCCTAATAGTTTTATGTCGATTGGCTTGTCATGTTCATAATATGGTATTCCTATCCCTCCACCAATATCAATAATATCAAGATCATCAAATTTTTTTGCTTCATTGAGTATAATATCCATTGCTTCTATAAATATATCAACATCAAGTATACCAGATCCTATATGAGAGTGTATTCCAACAATTTTAAGATTATATTTTTTAGCAATCTTTTTAGCCTCATCAATCTGGTCTATATATATACCAAACTTGCTTGCAGGCCCACCTGTTATACAATGATCATGGTGCCCGGCTCCTACATCAGGGTTTATTCTTATCATTATTTTTGAGTTGGGATATAGTGAACCAAAAAGGTCTAATTGAAATATGGAACCTATGTTTATCATAACATTGTTTTTTACACAGTATTCAAACTCTTCCTCTGTTGTATTATCACCTGTAAATATAATTTCTTCCGGTGCAAAGCCAGCTTTTAAACCAAGGAATACTTCACCATAAGAGACTGTATCAAGACCTAAACCATTCTCTTTTATTAATTTTAATATGTGTAAATTGCTGTTTGCTTTACAAGCATATTTTATTGATAGTTTAGGATAAGAGATACTATTTTTAAGATCTTTTATATTTTCCTCTATCCTGTTCCCATCATAAACATAGAGAGGTGTGCCAAAGTCTTTTGCAAGGTCTGTTACTTTAATATTATTTATTGTATATATCATGTATTTTCTCCTTATGACTTGAAATTAAAATTTTATTTATAAAAATTTATACTTTTTAAAATTACAATATGCTATAAATATTTTTGAATAGGTTTATTGAAATAAGATAAAACTTAAAATAATAGACAGCTTCTTTTATCTCTTTATTTGTTATTCCACCTATTTTTCTAATTTTTCCATTTATAAAGGCTTCAATAAATCCTTTTTTAATTGGTGAAAGATTATTTATAAATGATTTATCAGGGTATGTTTTTAAAAATACTGCTGATCTAAAAGGCCCAATAAGATCAAATAGATTATTAGCATATTCTGAAAAGTTATACAATTGGTTTATTAAGTAAAACTCCGGACTTTTTTCAATAAGATAATTTATTAATTCTCTTATAATAAGCACTTTATATTCCCATGAATTGTTTTTGTTATAAAATATATTTATATCCTCTTCCAATTTTTTAAGTTTTCTCTTTGATATGAAATTTTTGATAATTTTAATCTCTTCAGGTGATAATCCCCTTGCTAGAAAGTCATCATTTATTTTTACAAGAAATAACTGAATATCAACATTGTCTTTTATATTTTCAATTATTATTTCTACTATACTCTTATATTCTAAAAAAGACTCAGCAAAATATTTTTTTATTAAGTTTCCCTCTATCGTAAAGTATGGTATTTTGTTTTTTATTTTTATGAACTCATTAAATTGATAGTTTGATATAAAAAGTGCAATTATTTTCCATTTTTTATCTGTATCAAGGTTTTCTTTTATATCTTTAATATCCTGCATAAGATCAAGATATATTCTCTCGGAAAGGTTAGTTTTAAGTGCGAACTCTATTATATTTGATAAAGTGTATAAAACCTGGTAAGAAAAATATTTTTTTGATATCATAAAGTGTATCATTTCTTGAATTTCATCTATTGTTAATATTTTTTTTAGGAGTGTAATAGGAAAAAAGTTTTTGTTTATTTTGGTTAGAATAGTATTTATATCTGGGTTATCTTTTCCACCTATTTTTTTTATAATAAAGTCATAGCCATTTTTTTCTAATATTATCCCACCTTTTTTAATCGGTTCTTTTATATTTATATTGTTGTATTTTATTATTTTTTTTGCACCTAAAACATTGTTCAAGATAAAAATACTATTTTCATCGAGTGGATAGGGGAAAGATATCTTAATTTTTTCTGTTAAAAAATGAATTTCATAAAAGAAATATTTGTCTGTCTCTTTAAGATGATTTCCTGTTATAATTTCATAGAGCATATTTTTTAAAGTTCGGGCATATAGCCCGATACGCAATTATATAATATTGTATGACTTCAATACTTTTTTAAGTTTTTCTCTATTGTCATCACTGAGGTTTGTAAGTGGAAGTCTTAACTCATTTGATATTAAACCCATAAGTGCTAATGTTTCTTTAACAGGTATTGGATTTGTATCTATAAACATTACTTTTGAAAGTTCAAGTAGTTCTAAATGTAATTTTTTAGCTTCTTCAAAATTACCTTTTAAAGCATAACTTACCATTTGATTGACTTTTTCTGGCATGACGTTAGCAGTAACAGAAATAACACCTTTTCCCCCAATAGTCATTATAAAATATGTTAGTGCATCTTCGCCTGACAATACTACAAAACTTTTATCAGTTTCCTTTATTATTTTTGATGCCTGGACTAAATCGCCACTTGCCTCTTTTATACCGACTATGTTTTTAATTTTACTTAATGCTATAGTTGTTTCAGCCTCTATATTTCTTGCAGTTCTTCCAGGAACATTGTATAATATCATAGCTATATTAACATTTTCAGCAATATATTTGTAGTGTTCATATATTCCTTTTTGGTTTGGTTTATTATAATATGGTGAGATTAGGAGTGCAGCATCAGCTCCTATTTTTTCAGCCTCTTTTGTGAGTTCTAAAGCCTCTTTTGTTGAATTAGAACCTGTTCCTGCAATTACTGGTACTCTCTTTTTGACAATATCAACAGTAAACTTTATTACTTCAGAGTGCTCTTCATAGCTAAGGGTTGCAGATTCTCCGGTTGTTCCACAAGGGACTATACCATTCCCAGCTTTTATTTGCATTTCTAGCAGTTTTTCATAAGCATCATAATCAACTTTATTGTTTTTAAATGGGGTTACTATAGCAACAAACGTGCCCTCAAACATTTTTTAAACTCCTATTTTTTACTTAAATTTCTAATATATAAAAACTATTAAATTAAAATAATTTATTAAAATTTATTTTAAAAAATTTTTATTTCAAGAGAGAGAATATGGGGAATAAAAGATGCTTAGTACTTATAAAAGAGGTACCGGGAGAAGACGATATAAAAATAGATGAAAACTCATGGACAATAAAACGTGGTATAGGTGTAATAAATATTTACGATTATGTTGCAATTGACCTTGCTCTGGAGCTTAAAAAAGAGGGATATTTAATTGAAGTTTTAACAATGGGGCCATTAACATCTAAAAGGATAATAAGGTTTTGCCTCTCACTTGGTTTTGATAAGGGTTATATTGTTACTGATCCTATTTTTGCAGGATCTGATACTCTTGCAACATCTACAGTACTTGCAGAATCTATAAAGTATATTGGAGTTCCTGATATTATTTTAACCGGCAATCATTCTTTTGATGGGGGGACTGGGCATGTGCCACTTCAAATAGGACAGATACTTGGGATTAATTCTTTTTCAAATGTAAACTCCTTAAATATTAAGGATAATGATTTAGCTGAGATAATAACTGAGCTTGATGAAAAATATATTATTGAATCCTCTTTCCCATTTATATTATCCTTATCTTTAAAAGAAATATCAATAAAGTTACCTAGGGCCAGAGACTATTTTTCAGATTACCAGATTACAGAGATTGATAACAGCAGACTTAACGTAAACCCACTTATTGTTGGTCTTAATGGTTCCCCTACAAAAGTTGTAAATATAAAACCATATATAAGCAACAGAATAAAAAATATAAATTATTTTACAAAAAAAGAGATAAAAACACTATCAGATTATATAAAAAGGGGGATATCCCCCTTTACTTTTACCTTAATAATTGAAGCACTGCTTGTGTTTTTTGGTTAGCCTGAGCAAGCATAGCAGTTGCAGATTGAATAAGTATGTTATTTTTAGAGTATTCAACCATTTGAGCTGCCATGTCTGTGTCTCTTATTCTTGATTCAGCAGCTTGTAAGTTTTCAGCAGCAATTAATATACCCTTAGTTGCAAACTCAAGCCTGTTCTGGTATGCACCAAGGTCTGCTCTCTGTTTACTTACTTTCTTTAATGCTTCATCAAGGGTTCCTATAGCCTGGTTAGCCTTATCTGGTGTTGAAATTGATACTATTTCGTCATTTACAATATTCTTTATTCCAAGACCTTTAGCAGTCATTGTACCTATGTATACTCTTTCTCTCTGATCCATGTTTGCACCTATATGGAACCACATACTTCCGTTTGGTGCTCCTTCTATTGGTTTTGCATACCTTCCTGTCAGCATATTAAGACCATTGAACTGAGCATGAGATGCAATCCTGTCTATTTCATCTACAAGTTGAGATACTTCAACTTGGATCTGCATCCTGTCTTCCATTGTATATATACCGTTTGCTGATTGGACTGCAAGTTCTCTTATTCTTTGTAAAATGTCCTGAGTGTTTTGTAGATATCCTTCTGTAGTTTGGATAAAAGATATTCCATCCTGTGCATTTTGAGCAGCCCTATTAAGACCTCTTATCTGGCTTCTCATCTTTTCAGATACAGCAAGACCAGATGCATCATCACCTGCTCTGTTTATTTTCATTCCAGAAGATAATTTTTCAATATCTTTCTGTAATGATGTGTCGTTAAGTTTTAATTGGCGATTTGCATAAATCGCACTTAGGTTGTGATTAATTACCATTTTTTACCTCCGTGTTTTTTGTTTTTTGTCATCCTTGACATTTTAGATTATTCGGAAATGGTTGTTATCAATCTTTAATATTTTTTTTTAATTGTTTAAAGATTTTTAAAAAGACCGATTATTATAAAAAATTATTTTATTCTAATTTTATTATAAAATGGAGGGAGCATGAAAAAGGTTTTGCCTATTTTAAGTATAAGTCTAATACTTCTAGGCTGGTCAAGAGATAAAAATATACCTAATTCTACAGAGATAAAAAATCACCTTATCAAAACAATTACTCTTGAGGACTTTGAAAAAACAGGGCAATGGCTTGTTAAGTATTCTATATATAGGAGACACTCATGGAAAGACCCTTATTCAACTAAATATGATGATTCTCAAAAATGGATAACATGGAAAGTTATAGACCCAGCTGATTATATATACTATGGAAAACCTGAGTCTGCTGAATCTGTTGGAGAAAGAGGGCGTACAGTTATGGGGGTAAGAGCTAAATACTATACAAAAGGTTATAATTGGGTCTCTATAGAACCTAAACAACAATTATTTTTAATTGGTGATGTAATAAGTCTTCGTGTTTGGGTTTGGGGTGGTAATTACAATTATAACCTTTACGTTGTTTTAAAAAACTTTCAGGATAAATATTATAAAGTTCCACTTGGGAATTTAGGATTCAAAGGTTGGAGACAGTTGTCTGTTAATTTAAAGTCTTATGGCATAAAGCAACATGATATATGGGTTCCTCAGCTAAAACCTTTGGAATTTATAAGGTTTCTTGTTGTAAGCGATGTTAATGAAAGACCAGATCAGTTTGCTATATGGTTTGATGACTTACAGTATGATACAGATTCGGCAAGTGAGTTTTATTATGGTAAAGGACTTGAAAAAGAGATAGATTGGGAATAATCAGTATTGAAAAAAATATTTTTGTTTTTTGCAACTTTTTTTGAGGCAAAACCTTTTATTTATAATTACAATTTTACTAAAAAGGATAAAAATATTTTTGTTTTTAAAAATTTTTCTGTTATTATAACTGGTATAGGAAGGATAAATGTCTTAAAAACTTTAGAAAAGTTTAAGGAGTATACAAAAGATGAAGTATGGATAATAGGATTATCTTACTCTTTTGATAAAACAAAATTGTTTAATATCATTGAGCCGCAACTTGTTTTAGAAGAATCTATGTTGCAAAATTACAACATAAATAATTTAAAGTTTCCTTTGCTTATAACAGTTGACAAACCTATAGCCAGTAATGATGATTTTAAAAAAAGATTTAGTTTGTTAAAGGATTTTTATTCAGATATTTTAGTTGACATGGAGTCTTATTGGATTATTGATTTTATAAGAAGAAATAATATTTTTTCAAGTCTCAGAGTATTAAGAATAATATCTGACAACGGTGAGGCTGATTTTAAGTCTTCTTTTAAGGAAAGAAAAGAAAAACTTCAAAATATTCTCTTCGATGTTGCAAAATTTATACTAAAAAGTTGATTTAAAGCAACTTAATGTTTTCTTGAAAAATCTGATATTTTTATAAGTCATTGATTATCAAAATTTTGTTTTATTTAAACTTTGGTACATTTATTGCTCCTTTTTTTATAAGGGGGATTTATGAATAGTATAAAGGATTATTATAATTATAATTTTTTAAAAAGTGATGAAGAGTATATTATTACAAGGAAAGTTAAAGAAGGTGATAAAGAGGCAAAAGAAAAATTAATAAAAGCTTATCTTAAAATGGTTGTTTCTATTGCTAAAAAGTTTACAAATAATTCTTGTGTATCATTTGAAGACCTTATTCAGGAAGGGTGTTTGGGGCTTATTTTTGCTGCTGAAAATTTTGAACCTTCATATAATGTTAGGTTTTCATCATATGCTAAAATATGGATAAAGGAGATTATAAAAAGAAGGTTTTGTAAGGATGTTTATATTGTAAGTACACCCTTTAGAGTTGTTAAAAAGTCATTCTATTTTAATAAAGAAAAAAATATGCCTAAAGAAGTTAAAAAGGGTGAAAATAGTGCTATTATAGATATTCTTAAAAAACCATTTTATGTAGACAATAAAAATAATTTTGATAATTCAAACTTTGATATAGAAGCAGAAAATAGTTATTATTATCCTCATCTCAGATTTGAAATTGAAGATACATTTAGAATTTTGAAAGATTCTCTTGATTGTTTAAATGAAAAGGAGAGAATAATAATAGAAAACAGATTTTTTAATGTTAAAAAACCAACCTATATTGATATAGGAAAATTGCTTTTAATAAGTCCAGAAACTGTAAGAAATATTGAGAAGAGGGCTTTAAAAAAAATAAAACTAAGACTTAATAAAAAAGGTTTTAAGATTTAACTTTTATGCCGATTTTTATTCCTGATGAGAATAAAATCGGTTTTTTTTATATTTTTTATTCTTTTTTTATTCATAGATGCAAGATCTGATTTAGAAGATTATACCTATGTTCCTTTAAGAAGAAAATTAAAATATGCTGAAGAGTTTTATTCTCTTTTTAGAGAGAACTTTAAAAGGGGTACAGATAATTTAAATGCTAATGTATTTTGGCTACTTCATGCACTTGAATATCCTTTTGCACCGCCCCAGCTTGCACTTGCGAAGATAGAGACACCTGATCAATGGGAAAAATATAAAACCCTCTTTAGATTTCAGGTTTACTATCTTATAACTGATACCTATCTTAGGCTTGGAGAAAGATATGAAAAACCAAATATTCTATTTTTTAATTATACATTTAAAAAAGAAATACTTGAAGGTTTTGAAATAGCAAAAGTTTATTATAATAGGGCTAAATTCTATTGGGAAAAAGCTAAAAAACTTGCTTATGATGCGTGGGAACTAAGAGATATTGATCTTTATTCAATAGATGGTGAAACAGATAAGTGGATGGACAGGGTGTATAAACTTGTCTATTCCCGTGATCAGGAGATGAACTATGATAAAGAGATAAAGGAGAGAATTGAAGAAGTAGATTATAAGATAAAGATGCTAAATAGAGGAGAATATAAGAAATGATAGACTTGTCAGAGACAGGTTTTATAGGAATAATAACTAATATTTTATTTACTACATCTCTTTTTATTGCTGTAAAAGATCTTGTTTATTATATCAAAGGGAAAATAAGTATATTTGGTTCTGTTATATTTTTTTTAATAACAATTTTAATATTTACTGTTGGACTTTTAACAGATTACATAAGGTTTGATTCTCTTGGTATTATTGTAATAATTGTTTATTTATTAACTCTTTTGGTAGCATTAAAATTTAAAAAAACTGTTTTATTATTCTGGCTTACTGTTTTAGTATTAATTATAGGTCTATTTATCGCTTTTATAAGCTATACATTAAAAGATACTGAGAACATTTTAAAAGTCAATATTACAAAAGTAGATGGTAAGTTTGTTGAAGGTTGTATATACTACAATAACATTATTAAAGAGTTTAAAGTAGAGTCTGATATGTTTGGTTTTGAAAGTTTTCAAATTCTTATTAAACCTTATATCAATTTTTTATTTGGTGGCCGAAGGATTATAGTAACATCTTTTTTTACAGAAGTTTTTAATGATAGTGGTATTGAAGGAAAAACAAAGTATTATCCGTTAGGGGAAACTATAATAAATAGGAGAGAATTGTGGAAAAAACTTGAAGCAAAAAAAATAATTTTAATAGGTTTTGACGGTGTTCAAAGAACAAATGTTTCTATCTATCCAAGAGTTGGCAGATATGTTTTAAAATGGAAGGACTCCCTCTATCTTTTAAAAGAGGAATAGATTTAAATTAAAAAGAGGAATAATCCTCAATAAAATAATATATTACCTTATCTTACATATTTATCCTAAAACAATAGTGACTCTGCTATAAATAGTGTTATTCTTGAAAATTGTTGTTTTTCAAGTGTTGAAGATGAGGTTAGGTTTTCGTCAAACCTGTAAGTGTTAAATTCTCCTTTACCAAGTTGATAAATAATACCTATTGTTGTCCATAATCTGTTTTCAGTTTTCCTATTTTCTTCTATTATTACAAAGTTTTTAGCTATTGAGTAACTTGCCGTTAATCCAAATATATCATTTTTTTCTTTTAAATCTTCTGATAATTTTACATCAGGTTTTTGACTGAAGTCTGTGAAAAATCCAAGTCTTATAATATTATCTCTGTTAAAATATATTTCTGAACCAATTCTTACATTAATTACTTTATTTGGATTCTCTTCATTTGTAAAATGTAAAGAAAGGTCTAATGCAATGGAAAAAGATTCTTTTTTTTCATACCCATAACCAAGGTAAAAAATAGCAGGAAAGAGTTTATTTATATATTTATCTTTTTTAATAATTTTTGTATTTGCTGGAGTTATATTATTTTTCTCGTATTGTATTTCTTCTCTTTCACCGTCTATTCTGAAAGCTGGTAGTGAATACATTAACCCTAACTTATTGTTTTCATTAATTTTGTATTGTAGACCTATATTTGACATTAGAGCAAACATTTTAATATTTGATTCAATATATAATGCTACAATAAGATCATTAGGTGTAGTATCTATATATGCAGTTATTGTTGAATCTCCATTTCCCTGATAATAACCTATACCAATAGAAGTTCCAAGATTCAGTTTATCATTTATACCTATCCCATATCCTATCATGGCCACATAAAACCTTGAATGTATATTGTAAACACTTTTTATGTCAATTGATTGTGTTCCTACTACTCTTCCCTCTATGCCTGCTTTTATGTCATCCTGTTTTGGTATTATTAATCCAAATGATATGGTTTGATTTATATCTTTTCTGTTATCAATATTGTAACTATAAATAAGACTGTTTGGAATAATTGATAAATCTGTTTGCTCTAGTGGTATACCTTTATAACTCCCATCAGTTTGTTTTGCTTGCCAGAAGTTTTCTTGATTTTTATGAAGGTAACTATAAGTAGTAGCACTTAGATTTATCCTGTTATTTCTTATATTAGCAAGGCCTGCCGGATTGTACCATATTGCTGTTGGATCATTTGCTATTGCAGTATAGGCACCACCCATACCAGCTGATCTTTCGCCAACAATAAATTGATATGTGTTATATGACTCAAGCATTGGGAATAGTTGGTATGGTAGTATAAATAAAAATAAAAAAATTATAAATAATATTCTCTTCATTTTTCCTCCTTTTTATATTCAAAATTAAAAAATATAATTTTCTAAAAAATGAAATTTAATCTTATTTTTGTTTTTCAAAATAGTTTTTTTTTATTAAATTTAAATAACACAAATTTTATGGGCTGCTAGCTCAGGTGGTAGAGCAACGCCCTTTTAAGGCGTGGGTCAAAGGTTCGAATCCTTTGCAGCTCATTTTAATGCTCCCATCGTCTAGTCCGGTCTAGGACACCGGGTTTTCATCCCGGCAACAGGGGTTCAAATCCCCTTGGGAGTGTTTTATTATATTTCAGATTTTAACTTATTTATTCTTAACTTTCAGTCTCTTTTTATCAATTATTTTTTAACTTACTTACTATACGAATTTTTATAGTTAAATTATTGTTTTCTAAAATTTTAGATTAAAGTCTTTAACTTTTTCAGATAAATTTTTTTTAATTTGATTTTTTTATTATCGAGCTTAATTTTAAATTTGATTTTTTAAATTAATTTAAAATTGTAAGAGGAGATTTTTTGACTGAACAATTATTTAATGCATTATCTCTTGGGTTTACTTATTCTCTTATCTCACTGGGTTATTCAATGGTTTATGGAATAATAAATCTTATAAACTTTGCTCACGGTGAGTTTTTTATGCTTGGTGCTTATGCGGGTGTTATCTCTCTTATTATAGGGATACCATGGTATATATCATTTTTTATAAGTATTATAGTAGGGGCTTTTGTTTCAACTTTTGTTGAAGTAATAGGGTATAGACCATTAAGAGAAAAAAACTCAGGAAGACTTACTGCTTTAATTACTGCTATATCATTTTCATTATTTTTTCAAAACTTTATATTTCTATTCCCAGGAGCAGACCTTATAGGCCTTGGTAATAGAAATCCTATGCATGGAGCTGTTATAACAGTTGGTGATTTTAAAATTCCTCTTATAAAGTTCTTTATATTTGTGGTGACTATATTTTTATTGATATTACTCATATTGATAGTATATAGAACAAAAATCGGTAAAGCAATGAGGGCGGTTGCTTTTAGTAAAGATATATCAAGTCTTATGGGGATAAATCCAAACTTTGTTATAAGTTTTACTTTTGCTTTAGGTGGTGGTTTAGCAGGGGCAGCCGGATTTTTAGAGGCTTTGGATAAAAATCAGGTTTATAATTTTATGGGTGTTATTCCTGGCTTGAAAGCTTTCATTGCTGCTGTTGTAGGTGGTATAGGGAGTATCTCAGGGGCAGTAGCTGGTGGTATATTGATAGGATTCCTTGAAACAATAAGCGTTGTTATTGGATTGAGTTTTATTAAAGATGTTATCTCTTTTGTTCTACTTATTTTGATATTGATTTTAAAGCCAAGTGGATTATTTCTGAAAACTCAAAGGGAAAAAGTATGATATTTTTTGAGAATATACTTGTAAATATTGGTATAATGATAATACTAGCCACAAGTCTTAACCTTATAGTTGGTATAACAGGCATTCTTTCTTTGGGGCATTATGCTTTTTTTGGGATTGGTGCCTATAGTAGTATTTTGTTAACTTTCTATTTACACTCTATGCAGATAATTAATTATATACCATCTTTTGTATTATTCTTTTTAGTTATAATTTTTGGTGGTATTATTGCAGGCTTTTTTTCTTATATTATTTCTTATCCTGTATTAAAACTTAAAGGTGATTATCTTGCTGTTGCAACACTGGGTTTTAATGAGATTTTCAAGTCATTAATGGAAAATATAGATTTTTTTGGTGGTGCAAAGGGGTATAGTTTATATACAAAGCTTGGTAATACAGAGCCTTATTTTAAGACAAATCTTATATGGGTATATATTTTTGTTGTTTTAACTATTTTTATAATAGTAAGGATAATGAAATCTAATTATGGCAGGGTTTTACTTGCTATAAGAGATGATGAGATAGCTTCAGAGTCAGTCGGGATCAATATTGCAAAATATAAGACATTGTCTTTTGTTATAGGTTCAGTTATGGCTGGTTTTGCTGGTGTATTGTTTGTAATGTATGATAGATTTTATGCAACTCCTAAAGACTTTAGTTTTCTTGAAGGAATATCAGTATTACTTATGGTTGTTTTTGGTGGTTTAGGTAGTATAACTGGTTCTGTTATAGGAGCAATAACTCTTACTCTTATTTTACAGCTTATTAAAATAATCCCATTTTTATCAAGGCATCAAATACTTTTTTATTCTTTCTTATTAATACTAATGATGATTTTAAAACCTCAAGGTCTGTTTGGTAGATTAGATACTACACAAAATTTTATTAATAAAATTTTTAAAAAAATTGATAGAAAAGAGATATGATAACAGTTAAAGAAATTCAAGAACTTAAAAAAGACTTTGAACTTTTAAATATTGAAAATATTACAGTAAAGTTTGGTGGGCTTAAAGCTGTTGACTCTTTTAGTCTTGAACTTAAACATAGAGAAATAGTTGGCCTTATAGGGCCTAACGGAGCTGGTAAAACAACAGTTTTTAATACTATCACCGGGGTTTATAAGCCTGATAGTGGGAGAATATATTTTGAAGGAAGACCTATAAACCATTTATCTTTAACTCAGAGGAATAATATTGGTATTGCAAGAACATTTCAGAATATAAGATTATTTTCAAGTCTTACTGTTTTTGATAATATAAGGATTGCTTTAAATAATAAAGTTAATTACAGTTTATTTCAAGTTTTTATTAATAGTAATGACTTTAAAACTCAAGAGGAAAAAATAAATGACAAAACAAGAGAGTTTTTGGAAATATTTGAGCTTTATGATTATAAAGACAGGATAGCAAGTTCTCTGCCTTATGGGAAACAGAGAAGACTTGAAATAGCAAGGGCACTTGCAACAGAACCAAAATTATTACTGCTTGATGAACCTGCGGCAGGTATGAATGAAAAAGAGACAGGGGAACTTATGGAACTTATAAAATGGCTTATGGTTAATTTTGATATATCAATAATTCTTATTGAACATGATATAAAGTTTGTGATGAACTTATGTCCCAGGATAATTGTACTTGACTATGGCAGGATAATAGCTGAAGGAAAACCGGAAGAGATTAGAAACAATAAAAAAGTTATTGAGGCTTATTTGGGAGAATAGTAATATGCTTGTTATAGAGGGTCTTAAGTCCTATTATGGTAAAATTATGGCATTAAAAGGGATATCTTTTAATGTAAAAGAGGGTGAGATTATATCGATAATAGGCTCAAATGGGGCAGGTAAAACTACTACCTTAAGAGTTATATCAGGGCTTTTAAGAGATATTGAAGGGAATATATCTTTTATGGGTAAGAGTATTGTAAAATTTAAACCATACGAAATAGCTAAGCTTGGAATAATTCATGTGCCAGAAGGAAGAGGTGTTTTTCCTAATTTAACAGTGTATGAAAACTTAGAGATTGGTGGTTATACTATAAAAGATAAAAAAAGAGTTAAGTCTAATATAGAAAAGGTTTATGAGATATTCCCAAGACTATTAGAGAGGAGATATCAAAAAGCAGGAACACTATCAGGTGGCGAACAACAGATGCTTGCTATAGGGCGTGGACTTATTGCTGAACCTAAAATTCTACTTCTTGATGAACCTTCACTTGGACTTGCTCCTATTGTTGTGAAAGAAATATTTAAAGTGATAAAAAAGATAAATAGAGAAGATAAGGTGACAATCTTACTGGTTGAACAAAATGCAAAAATTTCTATGGAAATATCTGAAAGGACATATGTACTGGAAACAGGTTTAGTTGTGAAAGAGGGTATTTCAAGTCAGCTAATTAATGATGATTTTGTAAAAAAAGCATATCTTGGGCTATAAAATTTATTAATTTTTTATAATTAACGAGGGTTAAGATGAATAAAATTGGTGTTGCAAGCGATCATGCTGGATTTGATCTTAAGGAAAAAGTAATTGTTTATCTTAAAAAAAATGGGTATGATGTAATAGATTATGGTTGTTATAGTACTGAGTCAACTGATTATCCAGATTGGATAGTAAAACCTTGTATTGATATAAGAGACGATAAAATAAAAAGGGCAATTGTAATATGTGGTTCCGGGGTAGGTGCAAGCATTGTAGCAAATAAGGTTAGAGGTATAAGGGCTGTCCTATGTTTTAATGAGTATGTTGCTGAATATAGCAGGAGACATAATAATTCTAATGTTTTGGTTTTAGCAGGAAGACTTACAACAATTGACCTTGCTGAAAGGTATATAAATATATGGCTTAATACAGAGTTTGAAGGGGGCAGGCATCAAAAAAGGATTGATAAAATAAAAAAAATTGAAGAGGGCTATTTTTAAATGAAAAAGCTGTTTTTATTATTTTTTATTTTCTTTTTGGCAGTATATTTGACAGGTGAAGACAGTAGACTTATAGAAGTTAAAACTATTGAGGAAATTGAGAAAGAGCTGAGAGAAAATATTGAAAAGGAAAAAGAGATTGAAAAAAAGGAAGAACAGGATATAAAAGAAGAGAAAGAAAATAAAAGAGGGGAGGAGATAAAAGAAGGGGAAGATGATATTAAAGAAAGTAAGAAAATAAAAGAAGAAAATAAAGTTTCATTTAATGGTAAACTATATAGAGAAGATATATTTGTTCAGGATATGGATACCTATTTTATAGTATGGATAAAGAAAAAAGAGGGGGTTGGTTCTGTTGGGTTTATTACATATGAAAGATATACAAAGAAAAAAATGAGATATTTTTTTAGGGCCGAGGAATTTCCTTTTAAAATTGATAACAGATTAAAATATAAAAATAATCTTATAGAAAGTGGATTTTTAATAAACTCAGAGACTGATAATCATCTATTTTTAGGTGAAAGTTTTAAAATTTTCCTGCCAAAAAAAATTATTATTGGCTATAATTCTGATAAAAAATATTTAACAATAAATGAGAATACTAATTTTATAATCAGGGTCTTTTCTCAACCTTTTGGTGAAGGTTCATTTTATGATAATATATACAGATTGTCATTAGTTTATAACAGTAGTATTGGTTTTGAAAAAGGACTTAATGTTCTTAAAAGGTCTAAGAAAGATGAGTTTAATATAATTGAGGTTTCATATCTTTCTACTATACCTGATATAAAAGAGATTGGTCTTGAGCTGAACAATGAATATTATCAACTTTTACCGAATAGAGTAAATCCAGAGACAAAGATAATTATCTATAATTGGGGTTACAAGCCTGGAAGAAATAGATTTTTCATGAACTTTTTTATTATTTGTAAATCAAAGGAAGATTTTTACATTGTACTTAAAAAAGATAAGGATGATATAAAACTTAAAATAGAAAATAAATAGGGCAGTTTTTATGGATTATAAAATTAAATTACCATTTTTTGAGGGGCCACTTGATCTTATGTTACATCTTATAAGAGAAAAAGAACTTGATATCAATGAGATATCTGTTTCACTTATAACGAAAGACTTTTTAGAGTATGTTGAATATTATAAAAACATAGACCATAATCAACTATCTGAGTTTCTTTATATGGCAAGTTATCTTATATATCTGAAAACTTATACTTTACTCCCTTTTTCTACAGAGATTCAAGAGGATGGAATTGTTGAAGACCCCAGAAAAGCACTTGTTAATCAGTTGATAGAGTATCAGTTATTAAAAAAGATGTATGGATATTTAAGAAGTATAGAAGATAGATCTTTATTAAGAAAAGAAAGTATTATACTTCAAGAAATAAAATCCTATTTTGAATATTCTGAATCTGAACTGGATGACCTTATAGCAACCTATCTTAGAATATTTAGCCCGATAAAAAACAAAAAGACTATTATTGGCAGGGTAAGATATATTGTTGAAAATATATCTGAAAAAATGAAATGGCTTAAAAATATACTTAGAAGATTAGGAAGAGTAAGTTTTTTTAAAATATCTTATGGTCTTATTAAGCCTCAGAGATTAATATTATTTCAAGCATCGCTTGAAATGGCAAAACAGGAGGAAATCTATCTTACTCAAGATAGACCTTTTAGTGATATAGTTATAGAGAAAGGGAAAAATATAGATGGAAAGAAAGAAGAAATTGCTTGAAGCATTACTTTTTTTGGAAAATAATCCTCTTAAAATAGAAGATGTAAAAAAAAGTCTTGATATTGGTGATCTTGAGATTATGACAATAGTTAATATTTTAAATGAAAACTATATTAATTCTAATAGTTCTCTTAGAGTTACTATTGACAATGATAAGATCTATATTTTTCCTGATGATGAGACAATGGAGGCTTTAAAAAATATATACTCTTCAAAGAGAAGAAGGCTTTCAAAAGCAGGCTTAGAAGTATTAAGTATAGTGGCATGGAAACAGCCTGTTACAAAAAGTGAAATTGACTTTATAAGAGGAGTTGAATCTGGTAATATTATAAGAAACCTGATTGCTGAGGGTTTTATAACTGTTGTCGGTAAAAAGGATGTAATAGGAAAGCCACAGACATATGGGACTACTGAGAAGTTTTTAACATATTTTGGGCTTAAGTCTCTTGATGAGCTTCCTAGAATAGAGAATCTTAAAGATTATTTTGATGAAGGTTTGATACAGGAAGAGTTTTAATTCTTTAAGTCTGATATTTCTCAAAATTACAGTAAAGATTATAAATATCATCTATTTCTTCAATTCTTTTGTTAGAGTCTATATTAAAGTCTTCTAAAAATTTTTTGTCGAAAATTTTATTGACATTCTTTCTTTTATGAGTAAATATGTTTTTAAGAAAGTTTTCAAAATTTTTATCATACTCCAAACCCTTATTTTCTAAAACTACGAGGGTTGAATCAACATTTGGAGCAGGGTAAAATGAGTTTCTTGATACATCAAACAGTAGTGATATATCAAAATAGTGTCTTATTAAGATTAGTGAAGGTGTTTTAATTTCATTGTTTTTGAGTTTTCTAGCAAACTCTTTTTGTACAAGTACTATTACTTTTACAATATATTTACTTATATTTCTTATTATATGAAGGATTATTTCTGTTGTTATATAGTAGGGCAAATTACCAAATATAAGAGTTTTATCTTTTATAATATTTTTAAGATCTATATTAAGAAAATCATCGTTTATTACATTAAATCCCTCACTCTGTAAAAAGGCAGCCAGTTTTTTATCTATCTCTATACCTATGTGGTTATTTTCTGGATAAACTAATCTCATATGTCCAAGGCCGGGGCCTATCTCAATAAGTGTGTATGAGTTAGGAATTAAAGACTTTATATTGTTTATTACATTTTTATCAATAAGAAAGTTCTGACCAAGTCTTTTTAATGGATTTGCACCTATTTTTTTTAGGGTGTTTATAACATAGTTTTTACTGAATATATTTATTCTATTGTCTTCCATTCATCCTCAAGTTTTCTAAAGAAGCATGATACTCTTCCAGTGTGACACGTTGCGTTTCCTTGTTGTGTTGCTATTATAAGTAATGTATCTGAATCACAATCAAGAAAAATGTTTTCTACATTTAAAAAATTGCCTGATGTTTCTCCTTTAAGCCATAACTTTTTTCTTGACCTTGAGTAGAAATGAACTTTTTTAGTTTCAAGTGTTTTTATAAATGCTTCTTTATTCATATACCCAAGCATTAGTACTCTAAGGCTATTTTTATCCTGTATTATTACAGGTACAAGATTATCAAAGTTTATCTCTTTTAATATTTTTTCAATATCCATTTTTTTTATTCCCATTCTATTGTTGAGGGCGGTTTACTGCTTATATCATATACAACCCTATTTACACCTTTGACCTCGTTTATTATCCTGCTTGATATTTTTTGAAGTATATCATAGGGTATTTTGGACCAGTCAGCAGTCATACCATCTATACTATCAACTATTCTTAATGCAATTACATTTTCATAAGTTCTTTGATCACCCATTACACCGACTGACTTAACAGGTAAAAGTACTGCAAAAGCTTGCCATACTTTTTTATACCATCCGCTCTTCTTCATTTCCTCTGTTACAATATAATCAGCCTCTCTTAATATATTAAGCCTCTCTTTTGTCACCTCTCCTATTATTCTTATAGCAAGGCCAGGCCCTGGGAATGGGTGCCTTTCTATAATACTCTGAGGAAGTCCAAGTTCTCTTGCTATTTCTCTTACCTCATCCTTAAAAAGTTCTTTAAATGGTTCTATTACTCTGTTTTCTTTTATAAGTTCAAGCACTCCCTCAACTCTGTTGTGATGTGTCTTTATCGTGTCAGATGGTCCCTTTACACTTATAGATTCTATAACATCAGGATAGAGTGTCCCCTGAGCTAAAAAGTCAAAACCCTTTGATTCATTTTCAAATACCTCTAAGAACACCTTACCTATGATTTTCCTTTTTTCTTCAGGATCAGTTACACCACTTAATTTTTCTAAAAATATTTTTTCTGCATCAACATACTTAAAATTAAGGTCAAACTTACTGAAAATACTTTGTATCTCTTCAGATTCATTTTTTCTTAAAACTCCATTGTTGACAAAAATACAGGTAAGATTTTTCCCTATAGCTTTGCTTAAAAGTAATGCAAGTGTTGATGAATCGACTCCTCCTGATAGCCCTAAGACTACTTTTTTATCTTTTACCATCTCTCTTATTGTTTGAATAGAGTGTTCAATAAATGACTTACTTACCCAGTTTCTTTTTGCATTACATATGTTTAACACAAAGTTTTCAATCATTTTTTTTCCATTTTTTGTATGTACAACCTCAGGATGGAATTGTAAAGCATATATATTTTTTTTACTGTTTTCTATTCCTGCTATAGCATTCTCACTTTCTGCTATTATTTTAAAGTCAGCTAAATCGTCTATTCTATCACCATGGCTCATCCATACTATTTGCTCTTTTTTTAAACCTTTAAAAATTTTTGATTTTTTAATTTTTATTTTTGTAAATCCATATTCCTTTCTTTCGCCTGGTATAACTTTCCCACCATATAGATGTGTTAATAATTGCATGCCATAACATATTCCAAGTACAGGTACATTGAATCTTTCTATATCCTCTTTACTCACTAAAAAAGCGTCTTTTGAATATACATTGCCAGGCCCACCAGATAATATTATGCCTTCTATATCATTTCTGTTTAGTTCTTTCATTTTATAATACGGATATATCTCCGAATATACTGAAATTTCCCTTATTCTTCTTGCTATAAGCTGAGTGTATTGTGAACCAAAGTCAAATATTGCAATCATATTTTACCTCTTTAAAAATTTTGAAAATAAAATTTTTATTAAAATGTTTAAGTTATTCTCTTTTACCGAAAATTAGTGAGCCTATTCTTAGTATAGTTGACCCCTCTTCAATAGCTATTCTATAGTCAGAACTCATCCCCATTGAAATTTCTGGTAATTTTATTTTAATCTTACTTTCTAACTTATCTCTTATTTCTCTTAGACTTTTAAAAGATTTTCTTATCAGGTTTTCTTCTTCTGTAAGAGGTCCTATTGTCATAACCCCTTTTATTTCTATGTTTTTAAGTTCTAGCATTTTCCCTACATTTTCTTCAATTATTGAATACTCCATACAAAATCCAGATTTTGTTTTTTCACCTGAAGTATTTATCTGTATCAGGACTTCCATTTTTTTGCCTATTTCTAATGCTTTTTTTGATATTTTATCAGCAAGTTCAAACGAATCAACAGAGTGTATAAGAGAAAATAATGGGGCAGCTTTATTGACTTTATTTTTTTGTAAGGTTCCTACAAGGTGCCACTCTATATCTTTATCTTTTAAAGTGATTATTTTGTTTTCAGCTTCCTGAACTCTGTTTTCTCCAAAGTATCTTTGTCCATTATTATAAGCTTCTATTATGTATTCTATGGGAAATGTTTTGCTTACCGCAACAAGTTTTATTTCTCTTTTAATATTGTTTTTTGCTTTGATGTTTTCTATATTTTCTCTTAATCTTTTTAGATTTTCTCCTATAAACTCCAGGTTCATAAATTGTGATATCCTGTTATAAATCTTGGTGTAAAGTCAAATGAGTTTAGTATAAGTGATTCTGTTATGATTTTATTTGCTCTCTTTTTTACTCCTTTTACTATGTAGCCATCAGTTATACCTGTAAGACAAAAGATATTTTTATCAGACTTAACAAGATCATTTAATTTGAATACTTTTTTTATATCTGTTATTCCCATTTTTTTGCATCTTTCTATCTCTTCTTCACTTTCAGGGTGCAATATTCCCTGAAAGTCTCCCCCAAGACACTTTGCAGCAATTGCAGCAAGAACTCCTTCTGGTGCTCCCCCTATACCAAACATTACATCTATATCAATATCATCAAGACCTGCTCCAATTACAGGACATACATCTCCGTCAGTAATAAGTGTTACTCTTGCTCCAAACTCTCTTGCCTCTTTTATGTACTGGTTGTGTCTATCTCTCTCAAGTATTACAATATTTATCTCTTCCGGTTTTTTATTTAATGCTTTTGAAATTTCTTTAAGGTTATAAGTAAGATCTTTTGTAATATCTATAGCACCTTTTGCTTTGGGGCCAACACCTATTTTTTTCATATACATATCAGGTGCGTTTAACAGAGAGTTTTTTTCAGATATCCCAATGACTGATATAGCGTTTTCTCTGTTTTTAGAGGTTAAAGTTGTGCCATCTATTGGATCAACTGCTATGTCAATCTCATCTTCCCCTTTACCTAATTTTTCTCCTATATAAAGCATGGGTGCCTCATCCATCTCACCTTCACCTATAACAACTGTTCCTTTGATGTTTATACTGTTTAAAATCTCTCTCATTGCCTCTGTTGCTGCTTTATCAGCACTGTTTTTATCACCTTTTCCTTTCCAGAAAAATGCTTTTATTGCTGCCTGCTCTGTTACTTTTAAAAGTTCAAAAGCTAATGAAGGATTCATTTTATTTTCTCCATAGTTTTATCTTGATCTTATAGATGGAACAGTGACAAAAAGATAATTGTCACTCTCTTTTCCTTTAAAAATTACTGGTTTTTCATTTGACTTTATTTTTATCATTATATTATCTTCATCAATTGTAGTTATAATATCTTTTATAAAGTTATAGTTAAAAGATATTTCAATATTATTTCCATCATAATCTGTTGAAATAGAGTATTCACCCTCACCCATTTCTGTTTCATCTGTTACAATTTTTATTGCACCATTTTTTATAATAAAGTTTATTTTTTGGTTTTCAGTTGTGAAGAATGGATTCAGTATTTTCATACCATTTTCAAGTTCCAGTTTGTTTACAATAATATTGTATTCAGTTTCCTGAGGTATCGCAGCTTTATAGTTTGGGAAGTCACCCTCTATCTGGTTTGATATTACAGTTATATTATCCTGAATAAAGCCAACCCTTTTATTTAATAATTTTATTTCAAGGTCTGAGTCTTTTAGCATTGATTTTAATAACTTAGCAGTCTTTAATGGTATTAATATAGAAAAGTCTGAGGTCTGGCCCTCTACGAATGTTTTAGCAAGTGCAAGCCTTCTTGTGTCTGATGATATGGTTCTTAATTCAAGCCCATCCTTTTCAATAAAAACACTTATGAAATTATATCTTACCTCATCTTTTGCAGCAAAAGGAATATTTTTTGTTATCATATCTTTAAATATAAATCCTTTTATAGCAAATGTTGGAGCATTTTCAAGTTCTTCGGTTTCTATTGTTGGAAACTCAGATGTTGAGAATGTTTTTAAGTTTGCTTTAAAGTTTCCATTTTCTGAATATATTTTTAAAATTGAATCTATTTTTTCAAATATTATCTCATCTGCTTGTATTGCTTTGACAAGCTCTCTTAGTGTTGAGTTTATTACACAAACATCACCGTCTTCAATTATATTAGCCTCTATTTTTGCAATAAATGTTAATTCTGAATCTGTTGCAGTTACTTTTAGAACTCCATCATATGTCTCTAATAGAATATTTGAAAGTACAGGATTTATAGACTTTCTTAAAACTACTTCGTTAGCAAGGTCAAGTATATTCTCAATGTCTTTTTTACCAATTAAAAACTTCATATATTATTCCTTGATTTTACTTAATTGTTAAAATTTTAGTATTAAAATTTAAAAAATAATAATTATATATACAAGTACATTAAAACTGAAAATAAAATTAAACTATTAATCAAGCAAAAACATTGTTTTTGTATTATTATACAATATGTTTTTTAATGTCTCCTCATCAATATTTTTAATAATAGCAACTTTTTTACCTACATATTCTATATATAATGGATTATTTCTTTTACCTCTATATGGCTCTGGAGCTAAAAATGGTGAGTCTGTTTCTATCAAAATTCTGTCTAATGGTACATACTCAACTACTTCAGTAAGATTTGACTTTTTAAAAGTTATAATACCACTAAAAGATATATAGTATCCATTATCAAGTCCTGTTTTTGCTTCTTTCTTTGTCCCTGTAAAACAGTGTAATATTATGTTAGGTATTTTAAAGTCTTTTAGTATTGATATAACATCATCGAAGGCATCTCGACTATGTATAACTACAGGTTTATTAAGTTTTTCAGCCAGGGCCAATTGTTCCTGAAAAGCTTTTATCTGTATCTCTTTTAGTTCATAATTTTTATAGTAATCAAGTCCAATTTCTCCTATTGCAATTATTTTTTCTTTATTTCCATTTTCTTTTATAAACTCAGTTATCTCCTTATAATCTTTACTGTCATGTGGATGGAGCCCCAATGTTCCATATATGTTTTTGTTCTTTATTAATTCAAGTGTTTTTTTATTTGACTCATAACTTGCTGAAATGTTTATAACAAACTCGAGTTTTTCTTCTATTTCTTTTATTATCTCTTTTCTGTCTTCATTGTAGTCTGGAAAGTCTAAATGGCAATGTGTATCTATCCACTTCATTTTTGAGTAACCCTATTTTTCTATTAATGGTTTTTTTGAAGGTTCGATAGGTTTAAGATTATTATCTTTTTTTATTTCTTTATTTCTAAAAACAGGTTTTATTATGGTTGTTTTGTCTTTTTCTATTTGAATTTTTTCCTCATATATAAGCTTTTCATCCTCTATCTTTATTGTATACTCACCTTCATTTAAAATAACTTCTATGTTACCTTCGCCAACTTTGTAATTGTTAATATAAACTGATAAGCTGTTATTTTCTATTTTCAATTTGCCTGTTTTTTCTTCAGGTTTTATTTTTTCATAATTATCAAGTTCAATTATATCTTTATCATTCTTTGATACCTGTTCTCTTGTTATCTTAGGAAGCTTAAGTATATTAACACCTATCTGTCTTTGAATCCCTTCATTTTCTTTCTTTGTAATTGCAGTCATCTCATTTTCATTTAATATCTCTATCTCCTCTTTTATATTCTCTGGTAGTACTATATTTCTTTTAATTTCCACCTTTCCTTTTGCAATCTTTACATAAGACCTGTTTTCTTCGGCTGATACAACAAATCTTGTACCCCTTACACCTATTGTGAGTGTTGGTGTTTTTTGATAAAACTCTATACTTTTGTCAATATAATTATAAGTTTTTCCTCGTTCAAGACTTACAGTTATTTTTTCAATTTCATCAATTACTAAAGTTGTTTCTTTGGCAATAATTATCCTTATATTCTTTTCGTTATCAGTAAGCCCAACCATAGAGTTTTTATCGGTAACTACTGAAGATCCTATTTTTACTATATCACCTACTATTAATTTTTTTCTTTCACCATTTTTTTCTATTTTTTCAGGATTATTTAGTGTAAAGTATACCATAAGATATTTTTCTTTTTTGTTTTCTGTTGTTTCAATAATCTCTTTTTTTCTAACTAATCTTATACTAAGGTATAATATTATGAGTGATAGTACAATTATGATTATTATTTTAAGCTTTTTCATACATTATCCTTTTTTAAGTACTATATAAAAAATTTATAGAAAATTTGATGTTTCTTGTTATATTTTATTTTTTCTAAAAAGAGTTAATATTTTAAATGTTTAAAAAAGGTTTTTAAATTGAATGAAAATAAAAAAGTTTCTATTATTATTATAAACTATAAAAATGTAGAAGAGACTATACATTGTATAAACAGTCTTAAAAGAGTTAATTACCCAAATTATAGTATAGTGGTTGTTGATAATAATTCTAATAATGGTTCTGTTGAAAAATTACGTGATATTTTTAATAATGATATCTTTATAATAGAATCTTATAAAAATCTTGGATTTGCTGGTGGCAATAATTTAGGAATAAGATATGCATTAAAGTTTAATCCAGATTATATTCTTCTTATTAATAATGATACTGAGGTTGAACCTGACTTTTTGTCTATTATGGTAAACTCTTTTAAAGAGGATAGTTTAATAGGTATGGTTTCCCCTAAAATAATGTTTTATGATAAAAAAGATAGAGTTTGGTTTGGTGGTGGTAATATAAGTTGGCTTGAGTTTACAGGAAAACATGAAAAAAATCCTGAAAAAGTTAATAGAAAAAGGTATATTACTTTTGCAACAGGGTGTTGTATTCTGATAAAAAGAGAGGTTATAGAAAGAGTTGGTCTTTTGCCAGAAGAGTATTTTATGTATTTTGAAGACTTTGATTATTCTTTGCAGGTTCAAAGGAGTGGCTATAAAATACTTTATGAGCCTGCTGCTGTTATTTATCATAAAGTTGGAAGTTCAGGGGGTGGAAATAAGTCTGAGTTTTTTGTTATTCAGTCAACTAAGTCTCACCTTATAATTTTGAATAAGTATAGGAAAAATTATAAATTATCTATTTTTATCTCTTATTTTTTCTTTCTTATAAATAGTATTCTTAAATTTTTTTATTATCTGTTAATTAAAAGAGAGATTAGAAAGTCATTAGGTGTTATAAGAGGTATAAAAGAATATTTAAAATATAAAAAGGAGTTAAAATGCAAAGAAAAGGAATAATATTAGCCGGTGGTTCAGGTACCAGGCTTTATCCTTTAACTATTGCAATAAGTAAGCAGATACTCCCTATTTATGATAAGCCTATGATCTATTATTCATTATCAACACTTATGCTTGCTGGGATAAGAGATATACTTGTTATTTCAACTCCTCATGATCTTCCCCTATTCAAAAGTTTATTAGGGGATGGGTCTCAGTTTGGGATAAAACTTTCATATGCCGAGCAGCCTTCTCCTGATGGACTTGCCCAGGCTTTTATTATAGGTGAGGAGTTTATAGATGGCAATGAGTGTGCCATGATATTAGGAGATAATATCTACTTTGGTCACGGGCTTACTAACCTACTTAGAGAGGCAAATAACAATTTTGGACGTGCAACTGTATTTGCTTACTATGTTGATGAACCTCAAAGATTTGGTGTTGTTGAGTTTGATAAAAATGGGGTTGCATTATCTATTGAAGAAAAACCAAAAGAACCTAAATCAAATTATGCTGTTACAGGGCTCTATTTTTATGATAAAAATGTTGCTAAGTATGCAAAGTCGTTAAAGCCAAGTGCAAGGGGAGAACTTGAAATTACTGACCTTAATATGATATACTTGAATATGGGGCTGCTTGATGTTAAGATTATGGGGCGTGGTTATGCATGGTTTGATACTGGAACAATAGATTCTCTTATTGAAGCAAGTGAGTTTATAAGAACTATTCAAAAGAGACAGGGCATACTTATATGTTCACCTGAAGAGATAGGATTTAATAATGGCTGGATTACGAAAGAACAATTGATTGATATATCCAAAAAATATGGCAAGTCACTCTATGGTGAATACTTAAGAAAAATTGTAAGAGAGGAATAAGGTTAAAATGAAAATAGTTGAAACAGACTTACAAGGAGTATTCATTCTTGAACCTATTGTTTTCTCAGATTCTCGTGGTTGGTTTATGGAGAGTTTTAAAAAAAGTATTTTTGAAAAAATAGGTATTAATGTTGAGTTTATTCAGTATAACCATTCATTTTCTCTTAAAAAGGGCACTTTAAGAGGAATCCATTTCCAAAATAATCCATTTTCCCAGGCAAAACTGGTAAGGTGTGTAAGAGGTAAAATACTTGATGTTGTAGTTGATTTAAGAAAAAACTCCCCTACTTATAAAAAATGGATTGCATGTGAGCTTTCTGATGAAAATAAAATACAAATTTTTATTCCAAAGGGTTTTGGGCATGGATTTGTTACACTTGAGGACAATGTTGAAGTTGAATACAAGGTTGATAACTATTACTCAAAAGAACATGATAGGAGTATAAGGTATGATGACCCTGAAATAGGGATAGAGTGGGGAATAGATAACCCGATTTTGTCTGATAAAGATAGAAATGCTCCTTTTTTAAGGGATAGTGATTGCAATTTTATATATGAAGGAGAGTAAATGAAAATTTTAGTTACTGGTGGTGCAGGTTTTATTGGGGCAAACTTTATATATTATATGAAAGAAAAGTACCCAAATTATAAAATAACATGTATTGATAAACTTACTTATGCAGGTAATCTTGAGACTTTAAAAAATATTCTTGATGATAAAAACTTTAAGTTTATTAAGGGTGATATAGTTGATCAGAAATTAGTTTTTAGCTTATTTGAAGAGGAAAAATTTGATATTGTTGTTAATTTTGCAGCTGAATCACATGTTGATAGATCAATAGAGGAACCCGATATATTTTTAAAAACCAATATACTTGGAACTCAGGTTTTAATGGATGCTTGCAGGAGATACGGAGTTGCAAGATTCCATCAGGTTTCTACAGATGAGGTTTATGGTGACTTGCCACTTGATAGGCCTGACCTATTTTTTACAGAAGAAACTCCAATTCATGCATCTTCTCCTTACTCTGCATCAAAGGCTGGGGCTGACCTAATTGTTTTAGCTTATCACAGGACATATAGGTTACCTGTTACAATATCAAGGTGTTCAAACAATTATGGGCCATACCAGTTTCCTGAAAAACTTATCCCACTTATGATAATAAACGCGTTAAATGATAAAATGTTACCTGTTTATGGAGATGGTAAAAACATAAGAGACTGGCTTTATGTAAAAGATCACTGTTCTGCTATAGACCTTATAATTCATAAAGGGAAGGTTGGTGAGGTTTATAATATTGGGGGGCATAATGAGAAGGCAAATATTGAAGTTGTAAAAATAATACTTAAGGAACTTAATAAACCTGAAAGCTTAATTAAATTTGTTAATGATAGACCTGGCCATGACCTTAGGTATGCTATTGATCCTGCCAAGATAAAAAGAGAACTTGGATGGGAACCTGAAACAAAGTTTAATGAGGGAATAAAGTATACAATAAAGTGGTATATTGAAAATAGAGAGTGGTGGGAGAATATTCTTAACGGGGAATATAAAAATTTTTATGATAGAATTTTAAAAAATAAAAAGAAAGGATCTTAAAGTTTGAGGGTTTTAGTTACAGGTTATAATGGACAACTTGGTTTTGATGTTGTTAATTTACTGAAGAAAACTGGAATAGATTGTATTGGTGTTGATAAAGATGATTTTGACTTAACATCTGAAGAGAAAACAAAAAAATATATAATTGATTATAAGCCTGATGTTATTGTCCATTCTGCTGCATATACACAGGTTGATAGGGCTGAGGATGAGAGAGAGCTTTGTTATTCTGTTAACGTGCTTGGAACAAGGTATATTGCTGAATGCTCTGAACAGCTTGGCTCAAAGCTTGTTTATATAAGTACAGATTATGTTTTTGATGGAGAAAAAAATGGACCATATAATGTAGATGACAAGCCTAATCCTATAAACTATTATGGTTATACAAAGTATCTTGGGGAGATTGAGGTTAAAAATAGATTAGAAAAACACTTTATTGTAAGAACATCATGGGTTTTTGGGAAAAATGGTAATAATTTTGTAAAGATAATGTTAAAGCTTGGAAAAGAAAAAGATGAGTTAAAAGTTGTTTCTGACCAGGTGGGGTCGCCAACATATACCGGTGATCTTGCTAAATTGATTGTAGATATGATAAAAACAGATAAGTATGGAATATACCATGCAACTAATGAGGGATACTGTAGCTGGTATGAGTTTGCATGTAAAATATTTGAAATTGCTGGGCTTGATATTAATGTTATACCGATAACATCTAAAGAGTATCCAACAAAGGCAAAAAGACCAAAAAACTCAAGATTAAGTAAGGAGAGTCTGGATAAGGCAGGTTTTAGCAGGTTACGAAGCTGGACTGAAGCTCTAACTTTTTTTTTAACTGAAATTGAAATAGGTGCCTTAAGATAATTTTGTACATATAAAAAAAATTAATATATTTTTATTTAATTAATTATAAGTTATTTAAGTTTGATATTAATATCTATTAGTAGAAATAGGAACTTGGAATAATGTTATGGGTAAATATGGTTTTAATATACAAAAATATGAAAATATATTGATTATAACAATATTATTAAACCAAAAAATCTTAAAGTAGGGATATTAACAAAAGTATGAACAAAAGTATAAGTTGAAGGAATATATAATATAAAAAAATTATTAA
>ERZ795060.751-NODE-751-length-42726-cov-6.086733_pt1 | contig 42726 bp, 28 predicted proteins | sample MGYA00375144_ERZ795060 | MGnify/ENA primary metagenome ERZ795060 (study PRJEB30189, sample SAMN05720157) | activated sludge metagenome | isolation source: anaerobic digester from wastewater treatment plant | place: Japan | collected 2015-05-15 ... | reverse complement strand
ACCTGCTCGACGCGCGCGCGAAGCGCGTCGACGTCCACCGGCTCTGGAAGCGCGTCGAGGGCCTTCTCCACCTCGGCGACTTCCTCCTCCGCCTGCTCGCGCGCGCGTGCGGCGTCGTCTGTCGCTTTTTTCGCCTGGGCGTGCGCGGTTTCCGCCCGGGAGAGGGCAGATGCGGCCTCTTCCAGTTTGCTCTGGGTTGTGGCGGAAGTATCGAGATTGCGGAGAGTAGCGATGTCGGCATCGTGCCCGCACCTGCAGTCCGCTTCCTGCCGGGCGGCTGCGAGTGCCATCTCGGCCCTCTGCTCTGCCTCTTGCAGCTGGCCTGGCAGTTCTCGGTGCTGGGCTGCCTCATCGGCGAGTTTCTCCACCGCGCCGGCGTGCGTAAGCAGCGTCTCGTCTACCCACAGCCCGTCCAACTCGCGCTCGATGCTTTGGGCGCGCGAACGGGCCTCATCAGCCTGCGTTCGCGCCTCGTCGTGGCGCTCTCTCGCCGCCTGATAGTCGCGTTCGGCGGTCAATGGGAACTCGGCCACGTCAGCCAGCGGCTCGAGTTGTGTGCGGAGGCTGGCGGCCCGGTTCCACGTCTCGCGCGCGTCCAGAATCTCCCGGCAGCGTGCCAGGCCCTTTCTCACGCCGGCGAGTTCCTCGTCCAGTTCGGCAACGCGCTGGCGCTCGCGCGAGAGTTGGCGCTCGTAGTCGTTGAGCTGCGCAGGTTGCTGCGAGAGCTGGAGCACTTCGTCGTTTGCCTTCTTCCACGCTGCGAGCGCGTGCTTGACGGGCGCCTGCGCGGTGGCTTTCTCCGTCTCTTTGATCGCGTCGCGCAGCTTCTCGCCCATCGGGTCGGCCTGCACGAGGATGACGTCGCGGAGTTCGTTGCACCATTGGAGATCATCCAGGCCAAGGGCGTAGACGCTCTGGTAGGTACCACGAGAGGTGTTCCCCAGCCAGTCGCGGTTGAACGTGTCCAGGAGAACGTTTGGACCGCCGTCCGCGGGCTTGAGAGTGAACGCGCCCTTGCCGCGAACATCGCGCCGGGTGAGGTGCCAGAGTGTGCCGTCGTGCCACAGGATGGCTTCCACGTGCCGTTTATCGCCATCGGGCTCGTACTGATTGACGCCCGACTGCCTGCCGGCCGAGCCAAAGAGGAGGAAACGGATGGCGCCGAGCAGTGTGCTCTTTCCCGTTTCGTTCGGGCCGAAGAGGGCGTTGAGCCCGGGCTGCAGGTCGCCCACCTCCCAATCGGCGAACTCGCCGAAGCGCACCAGCTTGATTTGGTCGATCCTCATGATTGTACCGGCTCCTCCTCCGAGGCGAGGGCATCTTCCTCATCCCAGAGCAGCGTGAGCGCGATCTTCTCTGCTGCATCCAGGAGCTCCTCAAGCGGCATCTCGGGTCCGGGGATGCCTCCGAACTCGCGCGCGTCTGCGTTCTTCGAGAAAGCGCTGAGCGCCTCTTCCACCGCGCGGCGTGCGCCACTCTCGGGGGCTTCCCGCGCCTGGTCCAGGACGCGGAGGAAATCGCCGAGCAGGTCTTCGCGCTCCCGCAGCTCTTCGCGCGGCGGGAGCGGCGCCTGGGCGCGCGACTCCAGCTGCTCGATCACCAAGAAGGGCGTCTCCGTCGCGCCGGCGGCGTTCTTCCGGATTTCGTCCAGCGTTTCCGGGCTCTGCAACAGCCGCCATGTCGAAAGCTCCGGGCGGCCGGCGAGCGTTACCCGGGCGATCAAGCCCTCGGCGCCGGTGCGCGAGGCCTCGTCCAGCCGGGTCTGAAGCGCGTCGCGGATCGCCTCCGTCACGGCGGTGTCGCCCGCGCATTCGGAGACGGCGACCTCCACGCGCTCCCAGAGAATCGATCCGAACGGCACAAACTCGGTCTTCGGCGCGCGCCCCGGTTCCAGGTGGACCAGCAGCCCGCCCTTCGGCCCGGCTTCGTTGATGTCACGGCCCTGGGGATTGCCCGGGTAGATGACGAGCGGCCGGTCGTGGAGCGGCTTCTCGGAGCGCTTGTGGATGTGGCCCAGGAGCCAGGCATCGACCGGGGCACGGGCCAGATCGCCCACCGAAACGGGGGCGTAGCCATTCATCTCGCTCATCGTGCCCCCGGCATCGCAGTGAAGTAGGCCGACGCGCAGGGGGGCGACTTCCAGCGCCGCCGCGTGCGCTTCGAGGCCGGCCAGGGGATGCGCCAGATTGAGCGCCTGGCTGAAGCTACGCCCGACCACCGTGCACGCGGGCGCGCCCTCCTTTTCGATTACGCCGGCGCCCCATTCCGCGTCGAAGAGCGTGCAGCCTTCGGGGAGCGAGACGTGGCGGCGCCAGAGCGACGGGTCATCGATCGGGTCGTGATTCCCGGCGATGATGAAGCAGGGGATCCCCTCCCGGCAGAGCGTTTTGAGTGCCTCGCCGAAACGCATCCGCGCCCGCAGGCTGGGCGCGGTTTCATCGAAGATGTCGCCGCCAAAGGTGACGGCATCGAGCCGGCCACTCAGTTTCTGCTCCAGGGCGAAAGCGACAGCCCGGTCGAGCGCGTTCAGGGTGGCATCTCGCAGACGAGTGGCCAGTGCTTCGTCTGTTTCCGCCAGCCCCTTGAATGGCGTGTCGAGGTGCAGGTCCGCAAGGTGGAGAAGGGTAACCATCGAGCCTCCGATTAGAAGCCGCTTCCCCTGCCAGCGTTTCTCTGACAGGCGCGGGCATAGCAGTCACCCTGTTGTTCGTGGGAGCGGCGCGAACTCCTCCCCGGTATCTAGGATTCGGGAAGCGTTGCGCAAGAGAGGAGTTCGCGGGGCCAGGGTGGAAGGATCGGGCGAGGGATGCACGAACCGCTCCCTGTCGCTTCATGGCGCGTGGCAGTGCAGCCCGGCGACGATGAGGCAGGAAGGTTTGGCCCAGAGCCACGCTGTTGTCTGGTTTCCCTGGCAGGGGGCTGAAGCGGCGGTCTGCCCCTCGATTGGCCGCGTCCCGGGAAGGGCGAGAGGGGAGCCCGATGGTCAAGAGAAAGGCTGGTGTTCCGTGCGGAGTATAATCCTTTTCTGTGCCGCGCTGCTTCTAGCAGCGCCGGGAATGGGAAGGTGTGCCGTGGTCAAGGATTTGTTTGACGCGCAGGCCACCGGCCCGAATCTGCTCAGCGACGACAAGTGGCAGCCCTGGGAGCAGGGCTTCGAGCGGCAGGGGGGCGTCTTCGTCTGCGACAACGGCAACGATAACACGGTTCACCGCGGCGTGGGGCAGACGGTGGAGCTGAACCAGGATGTGCCGCGACCGATCATCGCGGTGGCGTGGAGCAAAGCCGAGGGCATTAGCGGCGGGCGCGACAACAACTACTCGCTCTACCTCGACCTGCTCTATGCCGATGGCACGCCGCTGTGGGGGCAGACGGCGCCCTTCAGCGTCGGCACGCACGATTGGGAGCGTCGGCAGGTGGTGATTTTCCCGAGCAAGCCGGTGAAGCAGGTTTCGTTCTACATGCTGTTGCGCCGGCACACCGGGAAGGCATCCTTCCGCGATCCGGTGCTGTACCAGCTTGAGACGCCGAAAGGCGCCGCGATCTTCGACGGGCTTCCCGTCACGGTCAAGGGCCGCCTGGCAGAGGGCTTCCAGGTGCGCGACGTCGCTGCCAACACGGGCTTCTCCACCTTTGAGGGGGGCAAGGCGTTCGGCCTGACCCTGGAGAGCCAGCGACAGCAAAGAGACGGCGCCACTTTCATCCGCTGCCGGATCGCGGATACGACGGGCAAAGACCGCGCGATTACGCTGGTCTACACGGTGCCGGTGGGGAACCAGGGCTGGCGGTGGCTGGCCGACCCGCGGCGGAGCCTGGAGACGCAGCCGCCCGTGGAGTATCACGAGGTCTCCCGGTTTGCCGCCGGGGCCATCGGCGCGCTCTCTCGCTATCCTCTGGCGGCGATCGCGAGGGGGAACACGGGCCGGGCGATCGGTCTCGATATGGGCTATCCGGCGTTCTACCGCGTGGGCTATAGCGCCGGCACGGGCGAGCTTTTCATCGCCTATGATCTGGGGCTGACGCCCGAGAAGCCCTCGGCCGAGCTCCAGTTCTGCCTCTACGACTTCGATGCCGCCTGGGGGTTCCGGAGCGCGCTCGATCGCTACTATCGGCTCTTCCCCGAGCTCTTCCGCTGCCGCACGCCGGAGCAGGGGCTCTGGATGCCATTTGCCAAGATCAGTCAGGTGGAAGGCTGGCAGGACTTCGGCTTCAAGTTCAAGGAGGGGAACGATGAGACGGCCTGGGATGATGCGAACAACATCATCACCTTCCGCTATACGGAGCCGATGACGTGGTGGATGCGGATGCCGGAGGAGATGCCGCGCACGATGGAGGCGGCGGTGGCCGAGGCGAAGCGCCTGGCCGGCGAGGGGAACCGGCAAGCACAGGCCCTCCTGGCGAGCGGCTACCACGACACCAACGGGCAGTTCGTCGCCCGGTTGCTGGATACGCCGTGGTGTAACGGCGCTGTCTGGAGCATGAACTCCGCGCCGGGTGTGCCGGGCGAGACGACCGACTTCCTGAACAAGTGGAGCCCGAAGCTCCGCGAACAGCTGTACGGCCCCGAGCGCAAGGGCGACCTCGATGGCGAGTACATCGACTCCAGCGAGGGGTATGTGACCGACGAGCTGAACTTCCGGCGCGAGCACTTTGCCGGCATGAAGACGCCGCTCACCTTCGATATCGGTTCGCATCGCCCCGCGATCTTCCGCGGGCTGATCGCCTACGAGTACGCTCGCGCCATGGCCGAGGACGTGCATCGCATGGGCAAGCTGATGATGGCCAACAGCACGCCGAGCCGGCTGCCCTGGCTAGCTGCCTATATGGACGTACTGGGCACCGAGACCAACTGGAACCCACGTGGGAACTGGCAGCCGATGTCTGACGCCGACCTGCTCTATCGGCGGGCGATGTGCGCCACCAAGCCCTACTGCTTCCTGATGAACACCGACTTCAACCTCTTCTCGCACGAGTTGGTAGAGAAGTACATGAAGCGGTCGCTCGCCTACGGGATGTTCCCTGGCTTCTTCAGCGCCGATGCTTCTACGAATCACTACTTCCGCAACCCCGCGCTCTATAACCGCGACCGCCCGCTCTTCAAGAAGTACGTGCCGCTGTGCAAGCGGGTGGCGGAAGCCGGGTGGCGCCCGATCACCGGGGCGGTGACGAGTGATCCCCAGGTTTACGTGGAGCGCTTTGGAGACCGCTACCTGACGCTCTTCAACGACAGCTCCGAGGAGAAGCGGTTTACGGTGACGCTTCAGGGCAAGGCCCCGGCAGCCAGCCGTGACTTGGTCACCGGCCAGGAAGTCCGCTGGCGAGCGGGCGGCACTCTCCACGGCCAGCCTGCCGCGCGCGCGGAGTTCACGCTGAAGGCCGAGGACGTGGCGGTGATCGAGCTCTGAGCCCTCGCGAGGGCAAGTTGGTGAAAACGGCGCGGGCCGTGAGGCCCGCGCCGGCTGGCCCCCGCCTATCCGGTGGGAGAGGCGCGGGGCGGCTAGGGAGGTGGCGATGTCACACTACCGGTGCGCAGAGGGCCGGCTGGCCACGGGGGAGCGTGAGTTCCGGCTCGTGGACGAGGCGGCTGGCGTCGATATCACGGTGATCCCGGATCAGGGCGCGGTGTGGTCCGCTTTTGGCGCGCGCGACGAGAGCGGCAATCGAATGGAGCTGTTCCATCCGGCGGAGCACTTCACCTATCCGGGTGGGTCTCCGGTCCTTTTCCCGGTGACCGGGCGCTCGGCGTGCGACGGCGAGTTGGGCTTCTACCGCCATCGGGGCACGCGCTATCCGATGCCGATCCACGGTTTCGCGCGCGACCTCCCCTGGGATGTGGAGGATGTGGCCGCGGATGAGGCCGGCGCGCGAATCACCTGCTCACTCCAAGACACCGAGGAGACACGCCGTGTCTACCCCTATGCCTTCCGGATTGCGCTCACCTACCGGATTCGGGAAGGGGCGGTTTCTGTCGAGGCTGCCGTGGAGAATCCTGGCGAGGAGCCGCTGCCGTTCCACCTGGGCTATCATCCCTACTTCCGCGTGCCTATTCGCCCCGATGGCGACCGCACGCGCTGCCTGATGCGCGTGCCCTCGTTCGCGACCTGGGAGCTGGAGAACCTGTGTGCCACGGGCCGGCAGGTTCCGATCGATCCCCGAGAAGCGTTCGAGCCGGAGCGCGCCCTGGGCGACGAGACGATGGACCGTGTCTTCGCCGCGCTCCGCCCGGACGAAGGGGGCCAGGTCCGCTGCTGGGTGCACGACCCCGAGACGGGCTACGCCATCGAGGTCGAGTTCGACGCGCGCGAGTTTCCCGTCTTCGTGGTCTTTACCTCGCCGGAGGCGCCCTACGCCTGTCTGGAGCCGTGGACCGGCCTGCCGGGCGGGTTGGGCGACGACACGCCGTCTGGGCAGCGGGCGCAGCGGGTACCGCCGGGCGGCCGGGTGGAGAACACCGTCCGCGTGCGCGTTCGCCGCGCGTAAACGGCAGAGGGGAGAAGAGGAACCATGCCTGAGAGCCCCGCGTCTTTCGGCGCGATCAACTACGCTGTGCTGGCCGTCTACTTCACGGGCATGCTTGCCATCGGCATCTGGGCGGGCCGGCAGACGAAGGGCGCTGCCGGCTATTTTATTGGCGAGGGGAAGGTTCACCACGTCCTCGTAGGGCTATCGCTCCTGGGCACCTACCTTTCGGCGCTCACGATGATGGCGCTCCCGGCGATGTCGTATGGCCGCGACGACTGGACCTATACGATCCAGCTCCCCTTCCTGCTCGTCACGGCGGTCGTCATCACCGGGTTCGTGCTCCCGCGGCTGCGCGAGGAGGGGTGCATCAGCGTCTACGAGTTCCTGGAACGCCGGATCCACGTTTCGGTGCGCCTGGTTGCGTCCATCGCCTTCATCCTCCTCTCCATCGGGCGCATGGGCCTCGTCCTCTACCTGCCGTCGCTGGCGCTCTCCTACGTTCTCGGGGTCAATCTTGTCGCCTCGATCGTGGTCATGGGGATCATCGTCACGATCTACACGGTGGTCGGCGGGATCAAGGGCATCATCTGGGTTGATTCGATCCAGGTGGTGATCTTTATCATCGGCGCTATCGCCACGCTGTTCTTTGCCTTCGCCCCGGGCGTGGACTTCTTCGCTGTGGCCCACGAGCATGGGAAGTTTCGCACCTGGGTGGGCGGGTGGAACATCGCCGAGGTGACGTCGCTGTGGCTGATCCTGGAGACGCTTTTCCAGACGATCCGGATCTATGCCACGCAGCAGGATATGACGCAGCGCTACATGGCCGCGGAATCGACGAAGAAGGCGAACCAAAGCGTGTGGCTCTCGATCCTGGGTTACATCCCGCTCGCCTATCTCTTCTACTTCATCGGCACGGCGCTCTTCGTGTACTACACGGTGAACCCTGATCCGGGCGTGGAGCGGCTTGTGGCCGACAAGAAGCTGGACGCGCTTTATGCCTACTTCGTGGTGACGCACATGCCGGCGGGCCTGGCCGGCTTGGTGATCGCCGCGTTCGTTGCCGCAGCGCAGTCCACCATCTCGTCGAGCATGAACTCGAGCTCCGCGGTGTGTGTGGAGGATTTCTACCGCCGCTTCTGGGCGAAATCGAAGAGTGACGAGCACTACATGCGCGTGGGGAAGGCGCTCTCGCTCGTCTGGGGCGTAGCGCACATCGTGATGGCGATCCTCTTCATGCAGATTGAGCGGGCGCAGGTGGTATGGCAGAAGGTGATGGGGATCTCCACCTGCGGTGTGCTAGGGCTGATGGCGCTGGCGTTCCTTCCCTGGAAGGTGAACCCCTGGGCTGCGCTCACCGGCTGGGTGGCATCCGTCATCTCGCTCGTCGTGATGATGTTCTTCCTGCAGGTCACTCCCAGCGTGGCGCTCGTCTATCCTCTGGAGAGCAATACGGGGATCAACTGGTTGCTCTGGCCGGTGATCACCAACCTGATCTGTTTCGGTGTTGCCCTCGGGCTGGACCGCCTCTTCCCGCGCCGGGAGAAGCCACTCGCCCCCGAGGGGTAGCGTGTCCGAGCGCATCAGGGCGCGAAGCTTCCAGGGCTGAGCAGCACGGATACGAATATGCCAGGCGCGCGACTGGGGACGCGGGCCATCCGGGGCACGGCCATCCCCAGGGAATCGCGAAGGACCGCGAAGCGGTCCCACAACATAGCCCAGGGTCTCCTGACCAGACCGGACCTTATCTCCGAATACCAGGGGAGCACTGCGCCCGTTTTGACGCCGGATGGCCCCTGGAGTATAATAGGAGCAATCGTTTGAGAGTTCTCCCGCGGGCCGGTTGACTCGTGCCGCGAGTGGATCTGGAAAGGACGCACGATTGGCGCTGGTATCTCCCATCCTGAGGTCTGATCGGAACCGGCGCGGGCGCTGGCTGCCGGCGCTTCTGCTGGCTGTCTTGCTGGCCCCGCTGCCGGCGGGCGCCGAGGGATTCTCCTTTCTCCACCTGAGCGATGTTCACGCGCCGATGGCTGCCAGTCGCGAGACGATTGCCCAGGCGCGCGATTCCGGGCCGATCCGCCTGGCGCCGTACGGTGTGACCGCCCCGCCGCCCTCGTTCGCCATAGTCACGGGCGATGTGACCGAGTTTGGTGGCGGTGCCGGCGCCTGGGAGACCTACCGCTCCTACTGGGAGGGCGCCCGGTATCCCGTCTACCACGTGCCCGGCAACCACGACAACACCTGGTGGCTGCTGCGCCCGGCGATCCGCGCCCTGCATGGCGGCCTGCCCTACGCGTTTGATTACGGCGGCTGCCACTTCATTGCCCTCGACAGCGCCGGAAGGCAGGATCCCCGGCCCGGGTTCGGCGTGGAGGAGCTGGAGTGGCTACGCAGGCACCTGGAAGAGGTGAAGCCGGGCACGCCGCTCTTCCTCTTCTTCCACCACCCGCTCTCCGGGAACGAGTGGGCGAGCCCGCGCGACTACGAGCGTCTCCTTGAAATCCTGCGCCCCCATCACGTGGCGCTGATCCTGGTGGGCCACGGCCACGGCTTCCGGCACATGCGCTTCGGCGGCTACGACGCCGTCATGGGCGGCTCCACCTTCGATAAGAACGCGAAGCCGATGTCGGGTGGGAACGCCGGCTACAACGTGGTGCTCGTCCAGGATGGGATGTTGCGCGTGGCCTACCGGCGCGCCGCCGAAGCCGAGGCGACGGTGGCCCTCCTGGAGAAGCCGCTGGCCGCCCCGAAGCCCCTCCCAGAAGCGCGCTTCGTTTCGCCCGAGGAGGGCGCCCGGGTTGCGGGAGAGACGGCACGCGTTCTCGTTTCGTTCCCGGACCAGGATGGCATGACCGGTGAGGTTGCCCTCGATGACGGCCCGGCCATCGCGCTCGCGCCGTCCGATGAGAAAGCAGGCCAGCAGGGCGACCGGCTCTGGAAAGCGACCCTGGATCTGGCCGAGGCCACGCCGGGAGTCCACGTGCTCCGCGCGCGCTTCCAGGTGGGCGACCGGCACGTCTATGCCGGCCGCGAGATTCTCCTGGAGCGCCCTGGGGGACCTCGCGCGCGATGGCGCGTGAATCTGGGCGCTTCCGTGCGCGGGAGAGTGGCCGCGAGCGAGGGCCGGCTCTATATCGGAACGCAGGATGGCTGGTTGGTCGCGCTGGACGCGGCGCAGGGGCATGAGGTGTGGCGCTTCCGCACGGGCGGCGAGGTGCTGGGAGGCCCCGCCGTAGGCAACGGCTCCGTGTATGTTGCTTCCACCGATGGCACGCTCTTCGCGGTCGAATTAGGAGGCACGGAGCGGTGGCGCTATCAGGCGGGTGCGCCGCTCTCGGCGCCGCCGGCCCTGATGGGGGATGCCGTGGTGATCGGGTCGATCGATGGCGCGGTCCATTGCGTGGCGCAGGCGACAGGTGAGCCACGGTGGCGCGTGCCCACGGCGGGCTATGCCATCGAGACGGCGGCATGCGCCGTTGGCGATACGATTCTCCTGAGTGCCTGGGATACTTTCGTTCACGCGCTCTCGGCGAGCGACGGCGCCCCGCGGTGGAAGGCGCGCGCCGCAGGTACGGAGCGGACGGCGCCGCGCTACTACAGCCCGGCTGATTGCTCGCCCGTTGTGGCCGGCGGGCGCATCTTTGCCGCCGACCGCAATTATAAGCTCACGATTCTGGACGCGGCGACAGGCGAGCGCGTCGGAGTGGTGGACCGCTGCGCCGCCGTGTCCCCCGCCGCCGATGGCCGGGGCGTCTACATCCGCCGGCCGGGTTTGCAGCACGGTCTGGCGCGGCTGGATTTGAACGGCACCGAGGTGTGGAGCTGCGACATTCGTTTGGGCGCTCTCCCGGCGCCTCCTGTCGAGGCGGGGGGGAGCGTCATCGCAGCTTCGGATCGGGGCCTGGTGAGCGGCGTTTCGCCAGTGGACGGGCGCCTGCTGTGGCAGTATCAGGTGTCGGCAGGATGCTACCTCCCCGGTGGCGCCGCGATGGCGGATGGAGTGGTCTACACCGCCGGCCTCGATGGCGCCGTGACGGCGATCCAGCCGTAGCCCGGCGCGAGCCGCGGCCTACATGGCGCCGAGCGCCCCGGCATAGCTCAGGGCGAAGTTGATCACTTCCATGCCGACGAGCACGCCCACGAACAGAATGAGGAGCGGCCCGACCGCCGTGGCCAGGCTGTGCGTCGCCATCGCCGCCTCGGCCTCGGCATACTCCGCCACCTTATCGAGCATCTCGTCGAGATTCCCGCTCTCCTCGCCAGTGCGCACCATGTTGAGCGCCATCGGTGGTAGAACCCCCGTTGGCGTGAGCGCCTCCACCAGGCGCCTGCCGCGCTGGACAGCGGGAATGGCGCTCTGGATCTGCTCGGCGAAGATCTGATTGCCCGAGGCCTGGGCGGCGGTTTCGAGCGCCTCGGCCATGGGAACGCCGGCGCGGTAGAGCCCGGCCAGACCGTGCGAGAAGCGCGCCAGGGCCATCCCGCGGGTGACCTTGCCGAGGAGCGGGAAGGCGAGCTTCACCTGGTCGAGGAGGCGTGAGCGTGTGCCAAGGCGGGCGATCACCACGCCAAGGCAGTAGAGGGCAACCAGGCCGCCGGCCCCGGGAACGATCGCGTTGCCGAAGCCGCGGCCAATCTGTGCGCCCTCTGAGGAGATCGAGCTGAGCACGACCTTCACGACGATGCAGATGAGCACCGCGATGCCAAGGGTGAACTTCGCCGAGAAGGTCTGCTGCTTGATCTTCCGGTTCAGCTCGTACTGGCGCTCGAGCATCTCCGCGATCCGGTTGAGCGCGTCGTCCAGCCGGCCTCCCACCTCCCCGGCGCGGATCGTCGCCAGGATAAGCGGCGAGAAGAGGCGCGGGTGATTAGCGAAAGTGACCGAGAGCGGCTGGCCATGATGGATCGCCTCAGCGGCCTCGGCGGAGACCCGCTTCAGCGTGCCCCGGTTCTCATCGCGCATGATCTCCATGCACCGCCCCAGGGGCATCCCGGAGTGAACCGCGCCGGCGAGCTGACGGAAGTAGATGGCGAGATCCTTCAACGGCACGCCGGGCGCGCTCCACGCGCGGCTCGCTGTCGCGGGGCGGCCTTGAATGGCGGTCGCGGCACCGGTCTGCTTGACCCGGACGGGCGACGCGGCACCGGTCAACTCGATCTCCATCGGCCAGAGGCCCATGTCGCGGAGAATCTTCGCGGTGGCGTGCTGGTCCTCCGCGGTGAGGCAGCCGGTCACTGTTTTTCCCGCCCGATCCTTGGCGCGGTAACGGTAGGTGGGCATCTGTGCGCCTCCCGCTCTCTTGTGTTAACCTAATGATACCTTAGCCCGGGAGCACGCGTCAATGTGCGCGGCGGAGTCGCTCCATCACCAGCGCCGGACCAGGGCGCGGAACCCGGCGATGCCCGCGAGATAGAGCAGGGCGTTGATGGCGAAGACCGCGGGGATGCCCAGGCGCGCGGCGACCTGGGTGGCCGTGATCGGGGCGAGCAACGCACCGACCATGACGGCCGATTGCTGCATGCCATAGGCGCGCCCACGGAAGTGCTCCGGCACGCGCAGGCAGATGATCGCCCCCGCCGAGGGCGCGATCGATGCCACGCACACGCCCAGAGCGAAGAAGAAGAGGGCGAAGACCCAGATCCCCCGTACGAGCGAAAGGCTGATCCCGCAGAGCGTGGCGCCAGCGAGACCGGTGAGGATGGCACGGTCATACCCAGCCCGGTCACCGTAGCCGGTCCAGCGTTGCGCGAAAAGGACGAACGCCGTGGCGGGGAGCGAGAAGATGCAGCCGGCGAGCCACGCGGGCGCGCCCCGGCCAATCTCGCGGAGGTGAAGTGCCAGCACCGGGTTGACGGCCGACATGAAGAAGCTGTTGACGAGGACTACGAGCATGACGGATGCGAGCACGGGCGATTGGAGCATCAGCCGGAAGTCATCAAGGATGCTGGTCTTCTCCTCGGATACCTCGCGCGGGCCTTCACGGACCATTACCAGCACCAGGAGTGTGGAGAAGAGGACGGCGGATCCCGACACCGACATCGAGCCCCGGTAGCCGAAGAGGCTGGCCATGAAGCCTCCGATGCCGGGGCCCACGATCTGGCCCGCGGCGCTGGCGCTCTGAGCGATAGCGACGGCTCTGGGCCCCTCCTTCTGCGGGGTGCCGGTGGCGATGAGCGCCATGGCGCCAGGGATGAACCCGGTGAGCGCGCCGTTGAGGAAGCGGAGAAACGCCAGCTCGTAGGGAGTGCGGCAAACGCTCATGCCAAAGTAGATGCCGGCCAGGCAAAACCCGGCGCGCAGCGTCATCGCTTTCCGGCCATACCGGTCACCGAGCTTCCCCCAATAGGGAAGCGCCACGATGCTCGCCATCGACTGGATGGCGAAGATGAGCCCGGACCACTGCAGGATGTTTTCCTTGACGCCCATCTCCTCCAGGAAGAGCGGGAGGAAGGGCATGATCTGAAACCAGCTGATCGACGCGAGAAAGATCGCCAGACTGAGAACCCACAGATTTCGTTCGTATTGTTTCATCAATCGACATATTTCTAAGCGGGATGGCTGGCAAAACGAGTAGCAGCGGAACGCGCGACAGGTGGCTCCCTTTCAGTCGCGCATTCCGATTGGGCCAAAGCGGGTAGATGCGAACGGAGGCCCGTCGCACGCCGCCCCGTGTTGAACCCGGAATCTCATCGGATGGAACCCGCCCCTATTCTACCACATTCTACCATGAGGATGCCCATTCCGATGAGTGGCTGTCAGGTCCCAGGCGGGCGGAGGCGACGGGCGAGAGTGGGGTGTCCTGCGCGCGCCGGTTCGGCTCCCTGCACTGTGATAGGCGATTTGCAGGCCCGTCCTACGTTCCCCGGAGGCGCTCACGGAGCGCGCTCCACTCGGCATCGGTGAACTCTGTCGGCAGAGAGATTCTCTTCCCCTCATAGACCGACTTCTGTGCGGCGAGCAGGGCGCGCACGGCGCGCTGGTGCAGCTCGAAGCGGTTGAGGTGCGGCGTGCCATGCTCCAGCCAATCGCCGACGGCCTGAGTGAAATCGCGCTGGCCGGCCGCCTCCTGGTTGCTGAAGCTGCTCTCGCCATGCACCGGCTCGGCCATCCCCTCGCTCTGATACCAGTAGCCCTTGTTTTGGGTGAGGTAGAGCCGGCCCTTGCTTCCCAGGAAGTCGAAATGGAGGTGCATCCAGAAGGAGTCCTCTCCCGGGGTGCCCAACGCCTCTGGGTCGCAGTCGAAGATCACCCGGACGTTGTTCGGGAACCAGTACTCGGCGAGAATGCTTTCCGGGGCCTGATGGGTGGCCTGATAGCCCTCCTCGTTGATCGTGTGCGCCATGGCCCACACCGCCTCGGGCTCCACCTCGCCCAGGAAGAAGAGGAGCAGGTCCATCATGTGCGGGCCCATGCCCATTGTGTTCCCGCGGGTGCTGGCGCGCACGAAGTAGAGGTCCCCGATCCGGTTCTGCACGATGTCTCGGATCGTGCCGTTGCGGAACTGCGGGTAGTAGCGGCGCTGGCAGTTGGTGATGATCTCCATGTCATACTGCGCGCGGATCCGGCTCAGCTCCTGGATCTCGGAGGGCTTGATCGCCAGTGGCTTCTCGACGATCACCGCCCTCACGCCGGCGCGCGCCGCGGTCTCGATCTCCCAGACGCGCCTCCCCGGGCAGGTGATGACGTGGACGATATCAGGGCGCAGGTCGGAGAGCGCCTTCTCATAATCGTCATATGCGGCTGGCACGCCGTATTTCTGGCAAAACGCCGCAAGGCGCCCGGCATCGAGGTCGCACGCGCCCGCGAGTTCCATGTTGCGCAACTCGCGATAGGCAGGCGCGTGCCACTGGGCGCGCGCACCGCACCCCAGGAAAAGCGAACGATAGGTTGCCATCAGGCGTATCCCTTCAGAGCGAGTGGAGTTCCCAGACCGGAAACTTATCTCCCTTTTGGCCCTTAGGCCAGCGTCTCCTTCACGCTGTCTCCGCTGCCAGCGCCCGGACCTGCTCCGCGGCCTGGCACGCGCCCACGCCGCCGTTCCGGCGCTCGCAATCCACGACCACCACGTACTCGATTGTGGTCGGCCGCGGCGAGTAGCGCTGGGAGCTCACCCGATACCGCTTATAGGGTTGGCAGAGAACCTGGAGCGGGCCACGCGAGCCGAGGATCTCCATCACCTGCTCCACGGAGAGGATGCCTTCGGTGCTATAGCTCATCAGAATGCGCCGGACGCGCAAGCGCGAGATGATGGTGGCGAGGGCATCCGCCGCCTGATGGCGGTAGTTGAATGCAGATCGGCGCTCGGTACGCCAGTCGGTCCGGATGCCCGACTTCCCCCCGATCCCCTCATCAATCCGCCGGCTCACTGGGGGCTTGTCCCACAGCACCAGGGTGTTCAGCAGGTGGTAGTTGCTCCCATAGGGGTGTTGGTTATAGGGCGGGTCAAGATAGGCAATATCGGCGCGGAGGTGCTCTGCCAGGCGCCCGGCGTCTTCACGGAAAACCAGGTTTTCCTCGCCGTTATCGAGCGTGAGGGGAGGGGAGAGACGGATGTCACTGAGGATGCGGTAGAGCGCGGTGCGCGTAGCGCCACCCCATCCCCGGTGGAAGCCTTTGAAGAGGCCGCTCGTATTGCTCACGTAGCTCGCGGAGTAGACGAGAGGTGCCAGGAGGAAGGCGCGCTCACGCTCGTCCAGGAGACCCTCTCTCTCCCAGGCAGCCACCTGCTCGCGGATGGCATCGATCCGGCGGCCGTTGCGCCGGGTGAAGAAGAGGCGCTCACGGTCCGGATCGGGCCGCTCATCATCCTCGGGGCAGTAGTGCGTGGCGATATAGCCATCCACTGGCGGCAGGGCGTTCAGGTAATGAAAGAGGGCGTCCGCGCCGCCCCACCGCCTGAACTGTGGCGGGTGATTGCACTCCACGTAGGCGACGTTGAGCACGTAGGCATACGGCTCCCAATCGTTGGAGAGGACGCGGTAGCCGAGCTGCTTCGCGAGGCGAGAGACCACGCCACTGCCGGCGAAGAGATCGAGGAAGGTGCCCTCGCCAATGCCAGCGAGCTTGAGCGCCTCCCCGAGGAGGGGGAGCAGCTTTCGCTTGTTACCGATATAAGGGATGAGCTGGTGATAGAGGTACTCGTCGGTGCGACAGGCAGCATGCACGCGGGGCGTGTGATGCACGGACGCGGGCAGGGTGACGGCGGATATGGCAGCACTCATCATCTCTTCAACGGGTCGCGGGAAGTCTCGCGTCTCAACCATAACACAGGCCCTCGCTGCTGTCAAAGGCGCCCGGATGTTTGCTGCCTCTGGCTGAGGGAGGTTTCCCTGGCCTGACAAGGGGGAATGAGCTTACGCGGAGGTACAACCCCGCAAGGAGGGAGCAGACCATGAGGCACGTCGCCAGGCACTGGCGCCTGCCGGCATTCGCAGCCGCGCTCGCGCTTGCCTTTCTGGCCGGCCGGTTCGCAACGCCAGGCGGCCCATCCCAAGTTCATGCCGAGCCCTCTGTCTCCCACGGCCAGGAGGCGATTATCGCCGTCGCGCGCGCGGTTTCCCCTACGGTGGTGGGCGTCATCCGCATGCAAGATGGCGAGCGCGAGGGGCTTGGCTCCGGTGTCATCGTGGGCGAGGATGGTCTCATCCTCACCAACAACCACGTCGTCGCGGGCGCGCGCGAGCTTGTGGTTGCGCTTGCCGACGGACGCGAGCTGCCGGCTACTGTGGTGAACACCGACCCCATCTCGGAACTTGCCCTGGTGAAGGTGGATGCGAAAGGCCTGCCTACCGCCACCTGGGGAGACTCTGATCAACTGCGCGTGGCCCAGACGGCCATCGCTATCGGCAATCCGCTTGGTTTCGAGCGCACTGTGACCGTGGGCGTGGTCAGCGCCATCAACCGCCACCTGCCAGACCGGCGGGCGGAGCTGGACAACCTGATTCAGACGGACGCGGCGATCAACCCCGGGAACTCCGGCGGGCCATTGGTAGACATCCAGGGGCGCGTGATCGGGATCAACACGCTCGTCGTGCGTGGCCCCGTCGGTGCGGGCGGGCTTGGCTTCGCGATTCCCGCTTCTACGGCGCGAGACTTCATCAGCGATGTGCAGCGTTATGGGCGCGTGGTGCGCACCTGGCTTGGGATCACGCCGGTCGATATCGACCGGGAGATTGCCCGGCGCTTCGACCTCCCGATCACCGAAGGCGTCCTCATTCGGAGAGTCTTCAGCGATAGCCCGGCCAGCCGTGCCGGGCTACGGGAGCGCGATATTGTGGTCAACGCGAACGGCACCGTCGTGCGCAATCTGGGCGACCTGCGCCGCGTGATCCGGAGCAAACGGGTGAATGATCCGATGACCCTCACCATCCTTCGCGATGGTGAGCGCATCCGCGTGATGCTCCGACTGGCTGAACGCCCCCCGGATGCCGGGAGGTAGCAGGGCCGCGCCGGCGCCGGGTCGACGATACTGCGGATGTAAGGGACGGACGCGGATAGGTGGGTGCGGGGAGCCAGACACTCCCTGCCCCCCGGCCCCGCGCCGATGCCGATACCGCGGATGAGGGGGACGGGCAGCTTGGGTTGCGCGGCGGCCTCGGGGTCGAGACCAGGCCCGCCGCGTGGCTCTCGGAGGCCCCCTAGCGGGGTCGGATGCGCTGTTGACACTTGGGACGGGTGGCTGGTATAATCCGGCCTGGTGGTCCGAACACCGTTTGGGTTATCTCGGCGCGACGGCGGCCCGGCGTCGCCGGGCCAGGGATGAGCCCAAAGGATCGGAAGGGGAATTGAGTGGTGAGGAGAGGAGGGCGGGTAGCCCCGCCCCGCTCCCGTCAGGAGCCTACCGGGTCTGCCTCGGCGGGCAGCAATCCAAATTCGCGCAAGCGTCGTTCGGTCGCGACATCGCAGGCGGATTGGTCCTCCTCACTGCATCGGCCGGACTGACATAGGGTGTAGCAGGTCAGGGTCATGATGTTCTTACGGCCGAAGCAATCTTGCCGTCCTCGCTTCTTTTTTGGCATTCGACAACCTCCACTGTCCTGCACCATTACGGTATCTTACCACAGAGAGGGCAACCGTGTCAAACGATAGTTTGCATGTTCCGGCGATCCGGAACACACTGGGCGATCCAGCCGGCGCCCGCCCCATCGAGATTCCATGGCATCTGGCAGCGTGAAGGGGCTTCTGGGCCCTCGGGGAAGGCTGGCGGAACGAATCCGCGGTTTCGAGTTTCGGCGCGAGCAGCTCGAGATGGCAGAAGCCATCGCGGCATCGCTGGCCGAGGGCTCGCACGTGCTTGCCGAGGCGGGCACCGGAGTAGGCAAGACGTTCGCCTATCTGGTGCCGGCGTTGCTCTACCTGCGCCACGGCCGCAAAGTCGTTCTCTCCACGCACACCATCAACCTCCAGGAGCAGTTGTTGGAGAAGGACGTTCCCCTGTTACGCGACGCGCTGCCGGATCGCTCCTTCCGGGTCGCGTTGCTCAAGGGGATGGGCAACTACCTCTGCTTGCAGAATATGGATGGTGTCGCCCGCCTGGATCTGCTGGAGCACGAGGAGTGGCAGCGCCTGCGGCTATGGGCGATGGAGACGGCGACCGGCGATGTGGCCGAGCTCGACTTCAACCCCGCCGGGTGGGGCGAGGTGTGCGCCACCGCTGAATCGTGCCGGCGGCAGCAGTGCCCCTACTTCCAGCGCTGCTTCCTCTATCGCGCGCGCCACGATGCCGCGGCGGCCGATGTCGTCGTCGTCAACCATGCCCTCTTCTTCAGCGACCTCGCTCTGAGAGGGATTGATCCGCAACTCTCACCGCTGCCTGACTACACCGCGGTCATCTTCGACGAGGCACACCATCTGGAGGAGGTGGCCAGCCGCGCCTACGGGGTGGAGTTCAGCAGCTATTGCGTCCATTCGCTCCTCTCGCGCCTGCGCCGCCTGCGCCCGATCTCTCTCGATGGCGGTTTGCTCCAACGCCTGGATGACGCGAACCGGGAGCTGTTCGACCTCCTGTCAAACACCAGTCGCCCGGAGCTCTTCCTCGAGGAGGCGGCGCGGGAGTGCGGCCTGGACGCGCTGGATGCCGCCGCGAGCGAACTGGGAGCGCGATTGGAGACGGTGCGCGACCACCTCGCGGGCGCCGCTCGCGATCTGCCTGATGAGATGGCGCGCGCCAAGGTGGAGAGCTACGCGGCGACGGCCGACCGGCTCCGCGGTGACCTCCTCGCCATCTGCTTTGGCCCGGAGCGTGCCGCGCCCTCGGACGATGGGAAGTCGGCCCGCGCTGCGGAGGATCCGGCATGCAACTACTTCTCCTGGGTCGAGCGGCTGCAAGATAGCCGGCGGACGCAGTGGGTGTTGCATCGGACTCCGATCCGGGTTTCCGAGATCCTGCGCACGGCGCTCTGGGAGAACGTCGATACCGCCGTCCTCACCTCGGCGACTCTGGCAACCGGAGGCTCGTTCAGCTACCTGCGCCGGTGCCTGGGCCTCCCCCCAGCCCGGGAGATCATCGTCGGCTCGCCCTTCGACTACCGCCGCCAGGCGTGTCTCTACATCGCGGCGCATCTCGATCCCCCAACCGAGGGGGAGAGCTATCAGAACGCCGTGGCGGCTGAGATCCTGCGCATCCTGGAACTGACACGGGGCCGTGCCTTCGTGCTGTTCACCTCCTACCGTGCCCTGGAGCGCGCGTATGCTGTGGTTGCCCCCGCGGTGACCTTCCCCTGCCTGCGCCAGGGCGAGGCATCCAACGCGCACCTGCTCCAGGAGTTCCGGAGCACCCCCAACGCTTGCCTTTTTGGCGTGCAGAGCTTCTGGGAAGGCGTGGATGTACCCGGGGATGCGCTCTCCTGCGTGATCATGGACCGGCTCCCCTTTGCCGTGCCGGACCACCCGGTCCACCGGGCGCGGGTCCAGGCGATCAAGGAGGAGGGCGGCGACTGGTTCAACGACTACGTCTTGCCACAGGCGCAGATCCGCCTCAAACAGGGGTTCGGAAGGTTGGTGCGCACGCGCACCGATACGGGAATCGTCTGTATCCTGGATAGCCGCCTGGTTCGAAAGGCGTATGGGAGGGCGTTTCTCCACTCGCTGCCACGGTGCTCCATCACCACCGACATTCGCGCCGTGGCGCGCTTTCTCCAGGAGCGAGATCCATCGGGGGGAGTACAAAAAAAAGGCCGCTAGCTGTTCCCGTTCCTAGCGGCTACCCTCCACAAGGGTCCAACGGAAAGTCACCACAAGGGAGAGTGAGAGGCTTTACGCTGATCGAACTACCTCTATAGACGCCTATTTAAGGGAAAAAGTTCCCACATTTTGATGCCCGCTTCCAACAAAGGCTTCCTCCGATGCACTAGCCTCCGTCTGGCTGGGCACCGATCAGGGCGGGCACCTCTCTCAGGATCAGGCTGACCAGGCGTTCGACCCCCCTGGGGGTGAGTTGGTCGCCGGAGACCGCGGGGTTGATCCACTCCTCTTCATGTTGCCATGCGGCGAGGCTGAGATCGACGAGGGCAGCGTTGGTGTTCCAGGCAACGCGCCGGATCGCGTTGTTGTAGCGGTCGCGCAGGGCCTGCACGCCACCATCCGCGGCGTAGTGCTCACGGGGGCGCGTGGCATGGAAGTGATCGTCATCGATGGGCGCCATGGTGGCGAGGATCGGCACCGCGCCCAAAGCCCTCGTGCGGCGTACCGCCTCGATCAGGGCCGCCTCGAAGCGCGCCAGGGGTACCCTGCTGTCTCGCGAGGAATCCTTCTCCAGGTCATGGCGCCCAAAGGCCAGGAGAATATGGCTGGGGCGGGCGGGGGCCACCTCCTCGTCCCACTTGCGCAGGCATTCGAGCACGGTGCAGGCGCTTCCCTTCATCTGGATCACCCGGAAAGCGGCCCGCCCGTGGTGATCATCCAGACGTGCCTGCAGCTGGCGCGCGTAGGCCACATCACTCGCGCCTGCCGGATCTCCCGCGCACACGAAGACGGGGGGAGAGGCCGGTCGCGGGGCCGTCACGGGCAGGATCACCTCCGGGGGAGGCGAGCCCGGAAGCGGGGTGGGCGGAACGCCGAAGTACTCGGCGACGGCTTCGGCGATGGCCCGGCCGACCGCTTCCTGGCAGCGCGGATCGATGAGCCGGATCCGGTCACGGCGCTGGCTGATGAAGCCGATCTCCAGGATGGCCGAGGGCATGTGCGCCCAGTGGTTCTCCCCATAGCGCGCATCCGTGCCTACCGCCCCATGCGAGCGCCAACCTGGGTCTACCTTCTCGCGGATGGCGCGCACCACATGCGCCTCCAGCAGGCGGGCCAGGCGGTGGCTTTCGCGCTCGAAGCCGTTGGTTTTGTCGTAGAGCGTCAGCGTGCCGGTGTTCGGGCCAATGTTGCTGTGCAGGCTGATCAGCAGGTCGGCGCCCAGGTAGTTGGCGTAGAGCGGGCGCGCATCGATGTCGGAATCGAAATCCACGGGCAACGGCTGGTGGACCCAGTCGGGCATGCCGATGTCGCGCAGGTAGTACTTGGCGGCCTCCATCCACCTCGGGGCACCGCTGATCCCCGGTTCGTTCGCCCCCTCGGGGGCCCGGGTCGTGTGGACTGTGGCGCCCAGGCGGCGGAGCTCGCGGCAGGCGTGCGTCGCGAAAGCGATGTTCAGCTGGTCCTCCACTTCTCCCTCGAAGAAGGGCCGCTGGTAGCGCCAGCGCCCGTTACTCTGGCGCGTCAGGCCATGCCCGGGGCTGATCACGATCACTTTTCCAGAGAGTGGGCCCCGCGGCAGGGATGCTTCCGCCGGCGATTGAGCAGCATGGATTGGCCCTGCGGGCGCGCGGTTCGCCGCCGCCGTGCCGAGATGCAGGAACTGCGCCGCGAGAACGGCACGCACGGGCGTGCCCTGGACCAGGATGCGCGCGGCACGGATCTCCGGGAAGGATGCGAGCGTGGCCGTCACCTGCGCCACCGCGACCCGGAGCGCCTCGGGCGCGATGGCGTGCGACAGGTCGACCACCGTCTCCGAGCCGCGCCGGGTGAGTCCGAGGAGACGCGTTCCCGGGGGAAGGGCGGTTGTCAGCGAGCCCTTTTGCTCTTCCACCGTCGGCCCTGCCAGGAGCGCTTCCAGGGCGTGTGCCGGCGTCGCCGGGCCTTTGGGTCGGTAAACCGGGCGCAGGCGTGTACCCTCCAGGAAGAAGATTGGCAGTGTACCCGGCGGAGGCTCGACATGCGCGAGTACCGAGGCCGGATCGAGCGCGGTCTCATCCGCTGGCAAGGGCCCCGAGAGGCGCATGTACAGACCCACGATCAGCAGAAGCAACCAACTCACTGCACCCCCCAAATGGGATTCCGAGAATAAGGGAGATCCCGGCTCGCGCGCGGAGCTGGAAGCTCCGCGCTGCGTCTCAGCAAAGCCCCTTCGGGGCTCCCCCTCCCAGGCCGCACCGTTCTCGGGCATCTGGTGTGTAGCCAAGCCTGGCAGGGCTTCGCTCGCAAGCAGCGCGGTGCTTGAGCGCCGCGCGATACGCGCGGGGTTGCTGCACGCCTGGGCGCGAAGCTGGAAGCTCCGCGCTGCGTCTCAGCAAAGCCCCTTCGGGGCTCCCCCTCCCAGGCCGCACCGTTCTCGGGCATCTGGTGTGTAGCCAAGCCTGGCAGGGCTTCGCTCGCAAGCAGCGCGGTGCTTGAGCGCCGCGCGATACGCGCGGGGTTGCTGCACGCCTGGGCGCGAAGCTGGAAGCTCCGCGCTGCGTCTCAGCAAAGCCCCTTCGGGGCTCCCCCTCCTAGGCCGCGCCGATCTGGTGTGCAGCCGAGCCTGGCAGGGCTTCGCTCGCAAGCAGCGCGGTGCTGTAGCGCCGCGCGCCGGGTTGCGCGCCGCCTTCGAGGCTTCGGGTTTCTTGTCTCGGAAACCCGGTCCCCAAAGGTTTACGACGAGATTATCCCCCCCTGGGTTGCCGCCTAACCGTGAGCGTCAGGCCAGGATTGCCGCGTGTGGAGAGAGAAAGGAGAGGCGAGAACTATGTCACACACCGATCTCTGGCTGCAGGACCCAAACCCTTTCGGCAGCGTGGCGCTGGCCGCCCTTGCTGCCGCGGTGCCCGTGCTCGTCTTCTTCATCCTGTTGGCGGTGTTGCGCGTGCGCGGCCACCTGGCCGGCCTGATCACCGCTCTCACCGCGCTGGCGGTCGCCGTGGTCGCGTTTGGAATGTCCCCCGCGCTGGCGGTGCTCTCGGGGGTGTACGGCGCGCTGTATGGCCTCTTCCCCATCGGGTGGATTGTGGTCGCGGCCGTCTTCCTCTACCAGATCACCGTGCATACGGGGCTGTTCGCGGTGATCCGCGATTCCATCGCCTCGGTGACCGATGACCGCCGGCTCCAGGCGCTGATCATCGCCTTCTCCTTCGGGGCGTTTCTGGAGGGCGCGGCGGGGTTTGGCACTCCCGTGGCGATCTCGGGCGCCATGCTGGTGGGCCTCGGCTTCCGGCCGCTCTATGCGGCGAGCATCTGCCTGATCGCGAACACCGTGCCGGTGGCGTTCGCCGCACTCGGCATCCCGGTCCTCGCCGCCGCGGAGGTGACCGGCCTCAGCCCAGAGGCGATCGCCCGGGTGATCGCCAACCAGCTCCTGCCCCTCTCTCTCATCGTACCCGCCTGGCTCGTCTTCGTGATGGCAGGCTGGCGGGGCGTGAGCGAGGTGGCACCCGCCGTGATCCTCAGCGGCGCCACCTTCGCGGCGATCCAGTGGTGGACCGCGCGCCAGCTCGGGCCGTACCTACCGGCGATCCTCGCCTCGCTGGGGTCGCTCTCCGCACTGGTGCTCCTGCTGCGCGTCTGGCGCCCGCGCGCTGCGTGGCGCTTTCCCGAGGAGCCGCCCGCGACCTACCACGCCGGCCGGTGGAGCCGGGTCCAGCTCGTGCGCGCGTGGACGCCGTTCCTCCTGCTCACGCTTCTGATCGCCCTCTGGAGCGTCCGGCCGGTGGCGCGCCTGCTGGAGAGCGTCAGCGTGCGGATCCCCTTCCCGGGGCTGCACGAGGCGTTCATTGCCGCAGGGGCGGAGGCACCGGCTACGGTCATCTTCAAGCTGAACTGGCTTTCGGCAGCCGGAACGCCCATCTTCCTGGCCGCCGTGATCACCTTGGCGTTGCAGCGCGTTCCCCCGGCTGAGAGTGCGCGCCTCTTTGCCGCTACCCTGCGCACGCTCGCCTTCCCGCTGATCACGATCATGGCCGTGCTCGCGTTCGCGTTCATCGCGAACTACTCCGGCATGAGCACCGCCATGGCGATGGCGCTGACGGAGACGGGGAGCCTCTATCCCTTCCTCTCGCCGGTGCTTGGGTGGATCGGTGTCTTCATTACCGGGAGCGACACCTCGGCCAACGCGCTGTTTGGCAACTTGCAGGCATCCGCCGCCAGGGAGATCGGCATGGATCCCGTTCTGGCGGTGGCCGCCAATACGACCGGCGGGGTGACCGGCAAGATGATCTCGCCCCAATCGATCGCCGTGGCCACCGCTGCGGTAGGCCTTGCCGGACGCGAGAGCGAGATCCTGCGCCGGACTGTCTGGCACAGCCTGGCTTTCCTGCTGGCGATCAGCGTGCTGACCTACCTGCAGGCGAGCCTCCTGCCGGGCCTGGCCGCGCTGGTGCCTCTTTTCCCCGCGGCCTGGCCTCTCGGAGCGGGCGGCTGGCTCGTCCTGGCAGGCTTCGGAACCTGGAGAAGGAAGTGAAACGAGCTATCCGAATCGATCCTCACGACAATGTGGCGACCGCCGTGGAAGCCGTCGCCCCGGACGAGGAGGTCCGCATCTCTGGCTCGGGCGAGGAGATCACGCTCGCGGCAAGAGAGGCGGTTCCCCGAGGGCACAAGGTGGCGCTCGCGGCGCTTCGCGCTGGCGACCACGTCGTGAAGTATGGCGAGGTGATCGGGCGGATGACCGCTGAGGCGCGTCCGGGCGATTGCGTCCACATCCACAACATGGAGGCGATCCGCGGGCGAAGGAGGAGCGCGTGACGTTTCAAGGCTACCGCCGTCCAGACGGGCAGGCGGGCATTCGTAACTATATCCTCGTGATGCCGACCGTGATCTGCGCCAACCAGGTGGCAACCGGGATCGCGGAGGGGCTGCCGGCCGTCGCCATTCCCCACGTCTATGGGTGCAGCTTCGATGGCCGCGACAACGCCGCCCTGGAGTATACGCTGATTGGCGTGGGGCGCAACCCGAATGTGGCCGCCGTCCTCGTGGTGACGCTTGGGTGCGAGACCGCCTCCGGGGAGAAGGTGGTGGCCGGCATCGCCGAGAGCGGCAAGCCGGTCGCCAGAGTGGATATCCAGGAAGAGGGCGGCACGCTGCGCGCGATTGCCCGCGGGCGCGAGCTCGTGGAGGGCTTCGCCCGGGAGATCGAGGGCCTGCGACCAAAGCCGGTGCCGGTCGAGGAGTTGATTCTGGCGGTGGAGTGCGGAGCTTCGGATGCCTTCTCGGGGCTTTCAGCGAATCCCGCCGTTGGCGCCGCTGCCGACCTCCTGGTCGAGGCCGGAGGCACGGTGATCCTCTCGGAGACCTCAGAGATCATCGGCGCCGAGCAGGTCCTGGCCCGGCGCTGCGTGGACGCTGAAACGCGCGAGCGCCTCCTCAACATCGTGGAGCAGCAGGAGAGCGCGTTCCGCTCATTCGAGGAGCACGCGGGGGGCGTTTACATCGCGCCTGGGAATATCGCCGGCGGGCTCACGACGCTGGAAGAGAAGTCGCTCGGGTGCATCCGCAAGGGGGGGACCACCCCGGTGCGAGAGGTCGTCGCCTTCGGTGAGCGTCCGAGCCGCCGGGGGCTCGTCGTCATGGATACGCCCGGGCACGATGTGGCGTCGATGATCGGCATGGTGGCTGGCGGGGCCCAGGTGATCTGCTTCACCACCGGGCGCGGCACGCCAACCGGCTGTCCCGTGGCCCCCGTGATCAAGGTCTGCAGCAACACCGAGACCTCGCGGCACATGGCCGATAACATCGACCTGGACGCCGGCACGATCCTCAGTGGCGAGGAGAGCATCGAGGATGTGGGCCGGCGGATCTTCGAGCGCGTCCTGGCGGTGGCCAACGGCGAGCGCACGTGCTCGGAGCTGCTCGGGCACGCGGAGTTCATGATCGGCCGCAGGCGCGAGATCGGGATCTGCCCGCGGGGGTAACCCTCGAGTCCTCCGAGAGAGCATCCTCGGTGGACTCGCGCCGGCGTCACGGCGCGGGGCAACCGCCTCCAGCCCTCCCCGCGTGCGGAGAGGGCCGGAGGCGCTTCAGGTGTCTGAAGATCGTGACTCCCGGGCTCACTTGCCTGCCGGGGCGTTCCGCGTGAGCTCGAGATACTCGCTCAGGGTGTTCAGGTTGCGGATGAAGGTGGCGCACTCGATCCGGCCGTTCCGCACCCAGCGCCCCTGGGGATCCTGAGCGGCGATCACCGCCTCCACCTGGGGAGCGAGGGCCTTCGCGCGCGCCGCGCGATGCTCCGGCGTGCTCTCTTTCGGGCGCAGGAACGCTTCGCGCCCCTTTTTCTTCACCTCTTCATACCGGGCGATGAACCGGCGCACGCCATACTCTCCCTGGAAGGAGTAGTGCGTCGGGAGGTCGTGGTCGGTATAGACCAGCTCGTACTTCTTCGTGAAGTAGAGAGGCCGGTTGGTCTCGAGCTCATAGAAGCGTGCCCAGCGGTTCGGCGCGATCTGCGAGCGTTCGAACCACGCGAGCGCGCGCGGGATCGGCTCCAGGAAGCGCTCTTCCCCTGTCTCAATGTAGAGATCGATGAGGGTATGCATCACCCCCACGCTCTCGGAACTGCATACCGAGGGTGGCTCGAACTTGCGCGCCCAGGCTGGCTTCATCTCGCGGTCGTACTGCTGGGCCCATACCGGCTGCGGCTCCGGCTGCTGCGCCTTCAGGATGAACTCCCCGGCGCGCTTCGCTGCTTCCAAGAACTCGGCCCGGCCGGTGTGACGGTGCGCGGCCAGGGCGGTGCGGACGCAATCGCGGATCGTGTCGTCGTTGAAGGTGTAGTAGGAGCCGTAGCCGCTCTTCGGGGGCGGGTAGCGCTGTGGCCAGGCGCCGTTGGGATATTGCGCCTTCAGCAGGAAGGCGAGGCCGTAATCGAGCGCATCCTGGATTTCGGCATCCTTCGTCTCCTGACAGACGCCCATCAGAAACCGGAGGGCGCTCTGGGAGTTATCGTCATCAAAGGTGGAGGTGTTGCGCCGCTTGGCGGCTTCCTCAGGCGAGAGTTTTCCTTTGTCGCGCCGGAAGTACCAGCGCTGGCTCTCCTTCTCGTCGAAGTCGATCCGGTAGTCCCACCCGCCCGACTCGAGTTGCCCCCAGGTAAGCGCTCTGGCGGCCGCGCGCGCGGCTTCCAGGTAGCGCCGGTCGCCCGTGGCGCGATAGGCGCGCAGGAATGCCTCGCCCACCGCCGGGGTGCCCGGAGGCTGGACCCAGACCTGAGACGCCGTGGCCTGAGTCTCTCCCCAGCGCTCCTGCAAATCCTCGGAGTACCACCACAGATAGCCGCCCTGGGTAGCGACCTTCGTCGTGAAAAACTCCACGCCGCGCTCCAGTGATCGGCGGGCGCGTGCAGCCAGATCCTCGGCGCCACACGCGGGCGTCGCGAGAGACATGACCAGCAAAGCGGCCATGAGGTGCATCAGTCGGCCCATCGTCTCCTCCAATCCGGCCCATCGCCAGGGCCATCCGGCATTCAGACCTGCCAGCGGCCGTTGAGGACCCGAAACCCGGCCTCCTCCAGCCGGGAGCGCGCCTGCTCCAGGAGTTCATGCGGTTGGCCATCCTCGGGGTAGAGGCGCTGGCGATACTCGAAGAGGATGCCATCTGGGGTGCGCGCGGTGGCCAGGAGGTAGGTGCCAAAGTGCATGTAGGGGCTCCGCGCCAGCGCATCGAGGGCGGGCAGAGAGCCGCCCGATGCTTCGACGTTCAGCACGTGGAGCCAGCGCATGCAGAGACGCACCTCGGCGACACCCTGCTCGCGTAGCTCCTCGATGAACGCCTCCAGGTCTGGGGGCGGCAGGGGGATGCCCTCTCGTTCCATCCCCTCGCGCAGATCCCGCCAGTAGTCTTCGAAAACGACGCGCATCTCGCACCTCCCCTTGCGCGTGATTCGCGGCGGCTGAAGGCTCTCCTGCCGGGAGCGCCGTCTCTCGCAACTCGCGCGGGTGGAAAGGCGGGCGCGCGGAATGAGCGGAGCCGGCCGAAGTCGGCTGGGGGGGAAGGGGATGGGGGCCGGCGCATGGAAGCAAGAGAGTATGATGATCCTGCCGGACACACACACACACACACGCTGGAGCGACGGCGTCGGCGAAATCGAGGCGAATGTGCGCCGCGCAGCCGAGCTGGGCCTGCCGGCCATCGCGTGTACCGACCATATGCCGCTGCAGAGCCCGCCCCCGGGCCTCACGCGCCCGGAGGATGCGCCACCGGGCCGCCAGACCACCTGGCACATGGCGTGGCAGGACCTCCCGACCTACATCGCGGATGTGGAGCGGGCGCGTGCAGCCTATCCCCAGGTGGAGGTGCTCGTCGCCCTTGAGTTTGACTACTGGCCGGGCGTGGAGCCTGTTATCGAGGAGCTCTCGCGCGTGTACCCCTGGGATCTCCGGTTGGGCAGCGTCCACTACGTGGGCGATTTTGGCATCGATTCGGACGAGGAGATCCCCCGGTGGGAGCGCAGCGACCCGGATGCCGTCTGGGAAGCCTACTTCGCGCTACTGACCGAGGCGGCCAGCAGCGGCCTGTTCGATCTCATCGGCCACGCGGATCTGGTGAAGAAGTTTGGCTTCCTGCCCCGGCGCGATCCGGGCTCGTGGTATGACGCGTTTCTGACTGCCGCCGCCGCGAGCGGCGTGGCGATTGAGCTGAACACCGCGGGGCTGCGCAAGCCATGCGCAGAAATCTACCCTGGATTGGCGTTCCTCCGCGCAGCGAGGGCCCATGGCGTGCCGATCGCCTTTGGCAGCGATGCGCACCAGGCCAGCCAGGTGGCCGCCGGCTTCGATGCCGCAGTGGCCCTGGCGCGGTCGGCAGGCTATGAGGAGTACGTTCGCTTCCGGCCCGGTCGGAAGCGCGAGGTGTGCCCCCTTCCTACCGTGCTATAGTTTCGCGCGGATCTGGGTAAGATCGTTCTGGATCCGCCCCGGCGGCGAACCCCGCGCAGTCCTTGTCGCCGGTCGTTCCACCGATCGACTCAGCCAGGAAGGATGAGCACATGCGCCCAATACGTACCTTTACCGTGGTGCCGTCCCTGCCCGCGAGCCTTTCGCGCTTGAGGGATCTCGCCTATAACCTGTGGTGGTCGTGGGATCATGAAGCCGTGGATCTCTTCCGCCGGCTGGATGAGGACCTCTGGGAGAGCACGGGCCACGATGTGGTGAAGATGCTCGGGAGCATCTCACAGGAGCGCCTGGAGGCCGCCGCTGCCGATCAGGGCTTTTTGGCGCATATGAACCGGGTCCTCTCTCGCCTGGATCACTACCTGAAGGCTGGCGATACCTGGCATGAGATGATCAGCCGCATGGCGCAGGGCGGGACCGGCTGCCAGTTTCCTCACTGCGTGGCCTACTTCTCCATGGAGTTTGGGATCAGCGAGTGCCTGCCCAACTACTCGGGCGGTCTGGGGATGCTCTCCGGAGACCATCTCAAATCCGCGAGTGATCTGGGCCTTCCGCTGGTGGGCGTTGGCTTGCTCTACCAGGAGGGCTATTTCCGGCAATACCTCAATCTCGATGGCTGGCAGAACGAGCGCTATCCTCATAATGACTTCTACAACATGCCGATTACCCTCGCGCGGGGCAAAGATGGAAACCCGATCACAATCTCTGTGGTTTACCCAGGCCGGTTGGTCAAGGCGCAGATCTGGCGCGTGCAGGTAGGGCGCGTGCCCCTTTTCCTGCTGGATACGAATCTCCCGGAGAACTCGCGCGAGGATCAGGATGTCACCGACCGCCTCTACGGGGGCGGGACGGATGTGCGCATCCGGCAGGAGATTCTGCTTGGGATCGGGGGGATGCAGGCGCTGCGCGCTCTTGGCCTGACGCCCGTCGTCTGCCACATGAATGAGGGCCATGCCGCGTTCCTGGGCCTGGAGCGGATCCGCCTCCTGCGCCACGAGCATGGACTTTCCTTCGACGAAGCACGCGAGGTGGCCGCTGCCGGGCACGTCTTCACCACGCACACGCCGGTGCCCGCGGGGATCGACCGCTTCCCACCCGACCTGGTTCATGCCTACTTCGAGCATGACTACGAGCAGTTGGGCCTCACGCGCCGGGAGTTCCTGGGGCTGGGCCGCGTGAACCCGGCGGATGAGGGCGAAGCGTTCTGCATGGCCGTGCTCGCGCTCCGTCTCTCCTCGGCTGCGAATGGCGTGAGCAAGCTGCACGGCCAGGTGTCTCGGAAGATGTGGGCCGGCATGTGGCCTGGGGTCCCCGCCGATGATGTGCCGATCACCTCGGTGACGAACGGCGTGCATCTCCAGTCGTGGGTATCGCGTGACCTCGCGAGCCTCTATGATCGCTACCTTGGCCCCGGTTGGCGCGAGAACCCGGCCGACCCGCGCATCTGGGCGGAGGTTCAGGATATCCCGGCCGAGGAGCTGTGGCGCACGCACGAGCGGCGGCGCGAGCGCCTGGTAGCATTCGCGCGGAGCCGGCTGCGCCAGCAGCTGATCCAGCGCGGAGCATCGCAACAGGAGATCGCGGCGGCGGCGGAGGTGCTCCACCCGGAGGCACTGACCATCGGCTTTGCCCGCCGCTTCGCCACCTACAAGCGCGCGTCGCTCCTCTTCCGCGACTGCGAGCGCCTGGCGCGCATGGTGAGCAGCCGCGAGCGCCCGGTGCAGTTCCTCTTCGCGGGTAAAGCGCACCCAGATGACCACCCGGGCAAGGAACTGGTCCGAGAGCTCGTCCACCATATCCAGGAGCCCCGCTTCCGGCCCTACATGGTCTTCCTGGAGGATTATGACATTATCGTGGCCCGTTACCTCATCTCGGGGTGCGATGTCTGGCTGAACACCCCGCTGCGCCCGCGCGAGGCGAGCGGAACGAGCGGCATGAAGGCGGCCGCGAATGGGGTCCTCAACTGCTCGACGCTGGATGGGTGGTGGTGTGAGGCGTACGATCTCAGCACCGAGGTGGGATGGGCGATCGGGCGCGGCGAGGAGTATGACGACTCCCGCTATCAGGACGAGGTGGAAGCCGGCGCGCTCTACAACCTCCTGGAGAAGGAGATCGTGCCGCTCTTCTATGAGCGCGGCCCCGACAACCTGCCACGGAGGTGGATCAGCCGGATGAAGGCCAGCATCAGCCAGATCGCGCCGTTCTTCAACACTCACCGCATGGTGAGCGAGTACGCCACGGAGCTCTACTTCCCCGCCGCCCAGCGCGCGACCAGACTGGCGGAAAACGGCTTCGCCCGCGCGAAGGCGCTTGCCGCCTGGAAAGACCGCGTGCGTGCTGCCTGGAGCGATGTGCGCGTGCTCGATATTACGGCGCCAGACGGCGAAGAGCTTCCCGTCGGGCGCGATCTGAAGGTGAAGGTGAAGGTCCACCTGGGCCGGCTGACGGCCGAAGACGTGTGCGTGGAGCTGTATCAGGGCCGGGTGAATGAGCACATGGAGATCGCCGATCCCGAGGCGATCCGGATGGAGTTCACCGGAGAAGCAACCGGAGGGGTGTTCGAGTTTGCCGGTGCCATTCCGTGCCGCTCCAGCGGCTACCACGGCTTTGCCGTGCGCGTCGTGCCAAGCCATCCGGATCTGGCCAACCCCTTCGAGCTGGGGTTGATTGCCTGGTCATAGCTGGCCGCGTCTCCCCGACAGGCGAGAGTATCCGCCTTCCAGGCTGGCGGCCAGCCGCCAGCCTGGAAGGACCGGCGAATAGAACCCGGGGGCGACTTCCTCCCACCCGCCGGCCTCAGGCGCTCCTGCGATCCGGGATGGCCAGGCAGGGCGCTTCAGGCTTGCGCCGCCAACCGGGCATCGATCTCGGCGAGGGTGAAGCGCACGCTACATACAATTGGCGGCTCTCGCTCCTCAAAGTGGTAGTAAGTGGTTGCGACCAGGGTGCTATCCGGGAGTACCTCCAGGCCCGCATACCCGCAATCCGCTCTCTTGGTGTTATCCAGGAGGCGGATGCGGCACTGGCCCTCCCGGCCGGTCACCAGGTCGTCGTAGGTGCCTACCCAGGCCACGAAGTCGCCCCACGTGGGCGTCTCGTGCGCCATGTCGCGAAAGACGACGACCAGGCGGCCATCGGGCGCGTAGCGGGCGACGTGCCGGTCGCCCGTAAGGCTGCCCGGCAGCTCCACCGGTTCCGACCAGCTCTCACCCTCGTCCTCGCTGAAGACGATCATCGCGTTGTGCTTGCGGCTATTCTCGCGCAAGAGGAGGGCGATCTGGCTTCCATCGGGCGAGCGCACAGCGCCTGGCTCGCACAGGTGTGCGCTCGGATGGGTGGTCACGACCTCCGGAGCGCTCCAGGTCAGCCCGCCATCGCGAGATAGTATCTTGTAAACGTGAAACGCCCCCGGCTGGCCCGCGCCGTCGAGGTATCGCCCGTCGTCATGGAAGAGCGCCATCCACGCGCCGCTCTTCAGGCGGATCACATCGCCCATGGCGACGATCCCCCCGAAGTTGCCGATGGGGCGCAAGGGGGTCCAGGTGTGCCCCTCATCCTCGGAGACCGCCATGCGGATGGGATAGAGGCCGGAGAAGAGGATGATGCGCTCGTGGCCCTCCGCATCGCAGACGCGGTGCAGCGTGGGCGTCTCGAGCGAAGTGGCCCAGTTCTCGGGCACAGGGAGGCGCTCGCTCCAGGTGCGCCCTCCATCGGTGCTCCGCTTAAGCACGATGGCGCCGCGGCCATGCCCTTTCGGGTAGGCGACCAGAATCGTCTTTCCATCCCGGAGGAGCACCGTGCTGGGGTGCCCCAGGTACTGGCCTGGCTCTCGGTCGACCACAACCTGGCGTGACTTCTCCTCGGCCAGATCGACGAGGGGAATGGAGTAGCCGCGCGGCGGCGCGTGGCGGTTGCTCGCGTCGTTCATGGTCACCCTCCTTCCAGCTGGCGGACGCGGTCCGATCCGGCGCGGGGCCGGGGTGTACGGGCCCCCGGCCCCGCGATACCACGGATGAAGAGCACGGGCGCGGATGGAGAGGGCCGCGCCATGGGTTGCACGACGCCCGCGCGGAGCTGGAAGCTCCGCGCTGCTTCTCAGCAAAGCCCCTTCGGGGCTCCCCTCCCAGCCGCCGCCGCTATAGGGCACCCGGTGCAGCCCAGCCCGATAGGGTTTCGCTCGCAAGCAGCGCGGTGCTCTAGCGCCGCGCGATACGCGCGAGGCGTGATGCCCGGCATCCACGGGCGGGGAGCCCCGCGTACCTTGCGCACGCTCTCCCCGTTCCGCGCTATTTGAGCTGGGCTGCCAGGACCTCGGCGGCCTTCCCCAGGGCGCTCTCCAGCTTCGACGGATCCTTGCCCCCGGCCTGGGCGAAATCGGGCCGCCCGCCGCCGCCGCCGCCGGCCACCTTCGCGACCTCGCGGACCAGGTTGCCCGCGTGCGCGCCCCGCTTTACCAGATCGGGCGTTACCTTGGCAACGAAGATCACGGTGTTGTTGGAGAGGCCGGCCAGCACGACCACGCCGGAGCGCAGCTTGTCGGCGAGGGTATCCGCCATCCGAGTGAGCGCGTCGCGGTCCGCTTCTCCCGCCGGGGTGGCGAGTAGCTTCACGCCGTTCACTTCGACGGCCTGGGACAGGAGCGCCTCGGCCTGAGAGCCGGCCTGCTGCTGCTGCAGTTCTTGCAGGCGGCGCTCCAGCTCGCGGATCTGATCCGCCTGGGCAGCAATCCGTGCGGGCACCTCAGCGGGACGCGTGTTGAGCGCCTGGGCGGCATCGCGCAACAGCGATTCCTGGGCTTCCAGATGCTCGATGACGCCGTGGCCGGTCACCGCCTCGATACGGCGGAGTCCAGAGCCGACGCTGCTCTCGCTCAGGATGCGGAAGAGGCCGATCTGCCCGGTGCGTTCCACGTGCGTGCCGCCGCACAGCTCCATCGAGAAGTCGCCCATGCGCACCACGCGCACCTTCTCGCCGTACTTCTCGCCAAAAAGGGCCATGGCGCCCATCTGCTGCGCTTCGGCGATATCGACCACCACGGTAGTCACCGGCTGATCGGCCATCGCGCGCTCGTTCACCATTCGCTCCACCTCGCGCAGCTCCTCGGGCGTCATCGCCTGGTAGTGCGAGAAGTCGAAGCGCAGCCGGTCCGGGGCGACCAACGAGCCCTTCTGCTCGACGTGAGTGCCGAGCACCTGGCGCAGGGCCGCGTGGAGCAGGTGCGTGGCGCTGTGGTTGCGCCGGATCGCCAGGCGCCGGCTCCCCTCGACCACAGCTGTGACCGATTCGCCCCTGCGTACCACGCCGGCGAGGACCACGCCCTGATGCACGAACAGGTCGCCCTTCTTGATCGTGTCGCGCACCTCGACGCGCCCGCCTGGTGTGCGCAGCTCACCGGTGTCGCCAATCTGCCCGCCGGACTCGGCGTAGAACGGGGTGCGATCCAGGATGATCTGGACCTCCTGGCCCTCGCTCGCTTCATCCAGCGCCTTTTCTCCGAAAACGATCCCGAGCACCTGGGCGCCTGCCTCGGTGACGGCGTAGCCAAGAAACTCGGTGGCAGGGAGCGTGCGAATCATCTCGCCCAGGGCGCCCTTCTCGGTGACAAAGATATCGCCCTGCATCTTGGCGCGCTCTCGCGCCCGGCGCTTCTCCTCTTCCATCGAGCGGGCGAAGCCCTCCTGGTCGACCGTGAAGCCGCGCTCCGCGGCGATCTCCTGCGTCAGCTCCAGCGGGAAGCCAAAGGTGCCATAGAGCAGGAACGCCACCTCACCCGGAATGACCGTGCCCTCGGCGCTGGCCAGGTACTCTTCCAGGCGCTGCATCCCCTGGGCGAGCGTGCGCCGGAAGTTCTCCTCCTCGGTGCGCAGCACGCGTCCGATGTAGGTCTCCTTCCCTGGCAGGTCGGGATAGGCGCCCTGGAAGAGCGAGACCACCAGAGGCACCATCGTATGCAGGAACGGCTCCTTCAGGCCGAGGAGGTCGCCGCGCAAGATCGCCCGGCGCGCGAGGCGGCGCAGGATGTAGCCGCGCCCGGTATTCCCCGGATTGACCCCATCGCCCACCAGGAAGACGGCGGCGCGCAGGTGGTCGGCGATGACGCGCATAAAGACATCGGTGCGCGCCTCCTCGCCATAGCGGATGCCTGTCATCTCCTCGACGCGGGCAACGATGGGCCGGAAAGTATCGGTCTCAAAGTTGGTCGTGGTGCCCTGGAGAATGGCGGCCGCGCGCTCGAGGCCGAGGCCCGTATCGATGTTTTTCTGGGGCAGCGGATCCAGAACGCCGCCATCCTTGCGGTCGTAAACCTGAAAGACGAGGTTCCAGTATTCGAGCCAGCGGTCGCAATCACACCCGGGCCGGCAATCCGGCTTGCCGCAGCCGCGCTCCTCGCCCAGGTCATAGTAGAGCTCGGAACAGGGGCCGCAGGGGCCGTTCGGGCCGAGGGTGGGGGCATCGGCCGGCCAGAAGTTGTCGTGCTCGCCGAGGCGGCCCACACGGTGGGGTGGCAGGCCCACGTCCTTCGTCCACGCTTCATAGGCTTCCTCATCATCCAGGTAGATGGTCACCCAGATGCGCTCCGGGTCGAGCTTCAGCCACTCGGTGCTGAACTCCCACGCCCACTGGATCGCCTCGCGCTTGAAGTAGTCGCCAAAGCTAAAGTTGCCCAGCATCTCGAAGAAAGTGTGATGCCGGGGTGTACGCCCGACATTATCCACGTCGCCGACGCGCACGCACTTCTGGCAGGTGACGACGCGCCGGGATGGGGGCGTCTCGGTGCCGGTGAAGTAGGCTTTGAACGGGTTCATCCCCGCGCCGGTCAACAGGAGGGTAGGATCATCGGGAATGAGCGACGCGCTCGGCAAGCGCAGGTGCCCCTTCGTCTCAAAGAAGCGGAGGTAAAGCTCGCGGATCTCGTCTGTTGTCATGGAACGCATGAGTCATTGGCCTCGCAATACATGTAGAATCGCTGGGAGAATCTTACACGATGCAGGGGGTATCGTCAAGGCGAGAGCGCGCTTTCAGGGGCAAGATCCGCCTTGACAAGGCCCACTCGTTCAGGTATAATCAAGCCTAGCGATTTTTGCCATATTGGTTAAGAGCGAGATTGGATGCACTTCGACCTCGTCTCGGCCAGCAGAGGGGGGGATGCGAGATGGCGCAAGTGACCGTGAAGCCGAACGAGTCGCTCGACAGCGCCCTGCGGCGGTTCAAGAAGCAGATCCAGGAAGCTGGAGTGCTGAAGGAAGCGCGGCGGCATGAGCACTACGAGAAGCCAAGCGAGCGCCGCCGCCGGGCCGAGGCTGCCCGCCGGCGCAAGATCAAGGCTGCCGAAGAAGCTTCCCGCTGAAGCTGGCGGCGACAATAATCAAGCTGTAAGAGTCGTTACCTGGTCACAACCAGAGAGTCGCCGCCCCGGTCTTTCCGGGGCGGGCGCGTCTATGGGATGCCCCAGGGTTCTGATGCCGAAGCTCAAGGCAGAGAGGGGACCCCTCCTGCCTTGGGCTCCAAGGCGAAGACTTTGGCGGGTGGCTAGACGACCTGACGGCATCACCCACCCGTGATGGCCCTGATCCTTTCCTGGAGAACTGCCAGGCCATCCCCATTCCGAGCGGAACGGCCCGCCGAAAACGGCGTGTCCTGAGTCAGTGTTCGTGACTCATTGACCGCTCGATGTAGGCCATTCCAGGGGTCACGGGTAGGAGGCCATTGCACGTTGAGATCCGCCAAGAGCAGTGGGAGCAGGGGCCACGGCAGGCGCGAAAAGAGCCTGGCGCGCAGCTTGCGTGCTTGGCTGCGCATGGTGGAGACGCACCGGCTCACGCTTGGCCTCTTTACCGCAATTGTGCTGACCGCGATCACGGCCCTCCATCTGGTGCCGGATAAGGTCTCGCTCGAGATCGGCGAGATCAGCACGAAGGAGGTGCGCGCGCCCCGCGCGGCGCGGTACGTCGATACCGCCGCCACCGAACGCCTCCGTCGCCAGTATATCGCCACGGTTGCTCCCCAATACGAGGTAGATGCCTACGCGACGGCCACCGCCGAGGCGGCGGTCAACCACGCTTTCTCCCGCCTGGAAACCGTGCGCGGGCAAGTGGCCGGGCAGCCACTGGCCGAGCGCATGCACCGAGTCCGCGCGCAGCTGGTGGATGAACTGGGCGTGCCGCTGACTGAAGAGAGCGCCGAGGCAGCTCTCACCGTCGATAAGCAGACCCTGGACCTCCTGCGCGGGCGGGCGCGCCATCTGGTACTCTCCACGATGCAGCACCCGGAGGGGATCCGCGAAGGCACGGAGGACCTACGCCGGGCGGCAGATTCCATTGCCGAAGCGGCAGCCGAGCTCGCTCTTCCGGCTCCTCAGCGCGACCTGGTGCGCGCCATTGCACAGCACGCTCTTCGCCCTACGCTTGCATTCAGCGCCGAGAAGACCGAGCGCGCGCGCAGGCAGGTTTCTGCCATGGTGAAGCCGGTGATCGCGGAAATCCTCCCGGGCGAGCCGGTGATCCATAAGGGCGAGACGGTCACCCAGGCGCACCTCGATAAGTTCACGGCGCTCGGCTTGCGCCAACCCCGCCTCGATTGGCGCGGGGGGATCTACCTGGCGCTGCTTATGACCGGCATCGTCGGGCTGATCGGGGCGTATCTGTATCGCTATCACCGGCCGATCTACAACGACCGCCGGCTTCTGTGGCTATTGGCGCTGGTGGTCGTCGGCAGCCTCACCGCCTTCAAGGTGGGCGGCAGCGCGCTCGGGATCAAGCTGGATACCACTCAGTACGGCTACTTCGGCGTCCTGTGCATTAGCACCGCGTCGATGCTGATCAGCGTCCTTTTGCATCCGGCGCTCGCTGTGGTGGTCGCTGCGCTTTTTAGCCTGCACGTCGGCATCATGGCCAGTTTCGACCTGCGCTTCGCGGGCGTGGCGCTGTTCAGCAGCCTGGTCGGCATCCACGGCTTCTCGCGAATCCGGGACCGGGGAGATCTGGTACGCACTTTGCTGGCGTTGTGCCTGGCGAACTCGCTCGCCATCTGGGTGCTGGGCAGCATTGGCGGAGACACGCTGCAGAACCTGGTCACCGGGGTCGCGTGGGGGATCGGCTCGAGCGTGCTCTCTTGCCTGGTGACGTGGTTGGGGGTTGCGCTCTTGGAGCGCCCGTTTGGGATCACGACGCACATTGGGCTGTTGGAGCTATCCGATATGAACCGGCCGTTGCTGCGTAGGCTATTGCAGGAAGCGCCGGGAACCTATATCCATAGCTTGAACGTTGGGCAGTTGGCAGAGGCGGCGGCAGAGGCCATCGGCGCCGACGCGCTGTTGGCGCGGGTGGGCGCTTATTACCACGACATCGGGAAGGTGATGCGCCCCTACTGCTTTGTCGAAAACCAGACGCTGGAGAATATCCACAACCGGCTGAACCCGACGCTGAGCACCCTGGTGGTGACGAGCCACATCAAGGATGGCGTGGAGCTGGCGCGCGAGTACCGGCTGCCAGGGGTGATCCAGGAGATCATCCGCTCGCACCACGGCACCGGACTGGTGAAATACTTCTACCATCAGGCGATGCTGGCGAGCGAAGGCGACCATCGGGTGCCCGAGGAGCAGTTTCGGTATGAGGGCCCCCGTCCGCGCACCAAAGAGGCCGGAATCATCATGCTGGCGGACTCGGTGGAGGGGGCCGTGCGCTCATCGCTGATGGAGCGGCCAGACCCGGCGCGCATCCAGGCGATTGTGACGCGGATCATCAAGGAAAAGACCGGGGACGGCCAGCTGGATGAGTGCGACCTGACGTTTCGCGACTTGACGAAGATCGGCGTGACGTTTACGCGCATCCTCCAGGGTATGTTCCATTCGCGGATCAAGTATCCAGAGCCGCTGACGCCGGAAGGGCAGAAGCTAGATGCCATCGATAACGGTCATGGTTCGCCGGCAGAACATCCCGCGATCCCCTTTGACGAGGTTGGAGATCGAGCGGATCGCCGGGAAGCTGCTGGAACGTGAGAACCTGCCGGGGGAGATAGAGATTTCCGTTCTCTTTACCGATAATGAAGGTATACGGCAGCTAAATCGTGAATACCGGGGAATAGACACTCCTACCGACGTGCTCTCCTTTCCACTGAGTACGCCCGAGGAGCTGGTACAGGCGCCGGAAGAGACAGAGGTGCTGCTGGGCGATGTGGTCATCTCAGTGGAGACCGCTCGCGAGCAGGCACGCCAACAAGGGCACTCCATCAAACGGGAGTCGGCTCTGCTCCTGACGCACGGACTCTTGCACCTGCTGGGCTATGACCACGGGAGCGAGGAGGAGCGGGAGCGGATGCGCCAGATGGAGAGCGAGGTCGTGGCCGGGGCCGCATACCTGGATCGCGCGCCATGAAGAGCCGCACGTTGCTCGATAGTTTCCGGTTCGCCGTCGAGGGAGTGCTACATGTGTTCCGCACGCAGCGGCACATGCGTTTCCACTTCTTCATGATGGTGCTGGTGCTTGTGCTGGCGAAGATCTACCGGTTGAACCGCACGGAGCTGCTGGTGCTCTTTTTCAGCATCTGCTTTGTGCTGATCGCCGAGATGTTCAACACCGCCGTGGAGGCGGTGACCGATATGATTACCGAGGCGTACCATCCGTTGGCAAAGCAGGCCAAGGATGTGAGCGCCGGCGCGGTGCTCATCGCCTCGATTAACGCCGTGGTCGTGGGGTTTGTGCTCTTCCTCGATGATGCTCGGATCCGGCAGGTGCTCGCCGGGGCCTACGAGTCCTCGCCGATGCCGATTGCGTATATCGCCGTCATCGAGGTGGTCATGCTGTTGGCCGTCCTGGTGGTTCTCCGGGTCATGGGCTACAGCCCCACCGATTCACGCAGTCCCATCAATGGCCACGCTGCTCTCGCGTTCTCGTTGGCGACGCTCATCGTTCTGGTGGCGCAGCAAGAGGTTGCCGTGGGAGTTTTTGCGCTGCTGCTGGCAGCGCTGGTGGTACAGAGCCGCCTTGAGAGAGGCTTGCAGGGCTTCCGGGCGGTCTTCACCGGAGCGCTTCTTGGAATCTCACTTCCGGTGATATTGATGCGGCTGCTGCCATAGGAAAGGAGAGCGTTTGGGTTCGACCGAACCCCCCGGGAAACGCATAGCGATGTCGCCTGCGCGGGCGACTCCCGACGGGGTACAGTCTCAAGATGGCCGTATTTCCTCGCGCCATGGGAAATCGGATGAGAAGGCAGCAGTGGGAGGGCTCTGGCTCTTCCTTGGCCCAATGCTGGCGGTGGGGGCGATGCTGGCCGCAGGCTATGGCATCGCGGCGCCAGGGACCGCCGGCCCCGTGCCGGCACGGCCCCCGCGGCCCTTCCCCTGGGATATTGTCATCGCCATCACGGCGATGATCCTCTTCGTCGCCTTCCTGGCGGCAGCCGAGACGGCTCTCGGCAGCATGCGCAAGACGCGGTTGCGCCAGCTAATCGAGGATGGCGTGCGCGCGGCTCAGCCGGCACAGCGCCTCCTGGAGGAGCCGGCACGCTTTGTGGCGACGGTGCAGATCGGCATCACGCTCGCCAGCATGTTTGCTGCCGCGATTGCCGCGCGCGCGCCGATGGAGCGCCTGGCAAGCTGGCTGGGCGGCTTGGCGCGCGAGCAGGGTGCCGATTGGCTGGTCGCCTACACCTTCGAAGCCAGCTTCGTCATCACCATCCTGATCGTTGGCTTCGTGGAGCTCCTCCTCGGCGAGTTGATCCCCAAACAGCTCGCTCACCGCAACCCCGAGCCGATCGCGCTTCGCGTCGCCGGCCCCATCGAGGCGATGGCCGTCATTGCCTCGCCCGTAGTCTGGGTGCTCACTCAGCTGAGCAGCGCTGTCGCCGGCCTCTTCTCGGGCCGCGAGGAAGTCGCGGCTCATATGACGGAAGAAGAGATCAAGACGATCGTCGAGGAGAGCGAGAAGGAGGGCGTCCTCGAAGAGCAAGAGACGGAGATGATCCACTCCGTGCTCGAGTTCACCGACATTGTCGTCCGCGAGGTGATGGTGCCCCGAATCGACATGGTGGTCGTCGAGGTGACCCGAAGCATCGATGACCTCCTCACCGTAGTCCTGGAGTCGGGGCATACGCGCATTCCAATCTACGAAGAGACGGTCGATAACATCGTCGGTATCGTCCATGCCAAGGACCTCTTGCGCGTTGTGCGCCAGGCCGATCCGAATACGGACATTCGTTCCGCCAACGTGATGCGCTCGGTCTACTACGTGCCCGAGAACATGAAGGTGGATGATCTCCTGGCGGAGTTCCAGCGCACGAAGCACCAGCTAGCCGTCGTCGTGGATGAGTATGGCGGCACGGCCGGCCTGGTGACGCTGGAGGATCTCCTCGAGGAGATTGTCGGGCCGATTACCGACGAGTATGACGTGGAGAACGAGCCCACGATCTCCCTGGTCGACGAGAATGTCGCCCTCGTGGATGCGCGCATGGCGGTGGATGATGTGAACAAGGAGCTGGGGATCCACCTTCCCGAGGAGGAGAGCGAAACCCTGGGTGGCTTTGTCTTCGGCATCTTGGGCAAGATCCCCACTGTCGGCGAAGTGGTTGAGTATGATGACCTCGTGATCGAGGTGATCGAGGCCGATAGCCGGCGTGTCACTCGCGTGAAGATCACCCGGCAGCCGAAGCCGGCGGAATCAGAGGCGGGTGACGAGTCATCTGCCGCTCGCTAGAGATCGATCTGCCCCGGGGGCGATCATGACACTCCCGGGGCAGCACCCACTCTTGCCATGACTAGGAATCCGGTCTGGGCACAGAGACTTCCGGCTCCAATGCCCGGATCTCTCCGGCCTCCTCTCCCATAGCCCCGCGGGCAGCCCTGCCCGGCCCCTTCGCGGTCCTCCGCGAGCCCAACGCGGTGGGCCATGCCCCGATCCCGGATGGGTCGCACATCCCCAGGCGCCCGCGCCTCGCCATCCGTGTTCGCCCCCTTCATCCGCGGTATCGAAGGCAGGACGCGGGCGGGATATCGGTGGCGACGCGCGGCGATAGATCACCGCGCTGCTTGTGAGCGAAGCCCTGCCGGGCTGGATTGGACGACACCCTCGGGGGCCTCATAACGGCAGGGTCTGGGATGGGGGGCTCCGAAGGGGCTTTGCCGAGAAGCAGCGCGGAGCTTCGAGCACCGCGCCTGGGTGAGCATCCCGCCCGGTCCTCTTCGAAACAAAACGTGGTCTGGCGGCGCCTAAGAGAGGAGCGCGTCCCGCACGGGGGCGCCATTTCGCCATGGGGAGACTGGTCAGGGGAATGCGGTTTCGAACGAGCCTTCAACTGCTACGGAGATCGCCGCTGTTGATCCTGTTCTGGTGCGCGTTGCTCGCCTCGCTGCCTTTTGCCCGGTCGGTCGCAGGGGCGCCGCAACGCGAGGTGGCGTTGGTGGAAGAGTGCGATCCCTCCTTCGCGCTTCGGATCTCCTTTCGCGTGGCAAAGCCCGGCGGCGAGGCAGCGCTGATGCTGCGCGGCCCGGGCGGGCAGGGAGCGTATCGGCTCGCTCTCTCAGGATCGGAGATCCGGTTGGAGGAGGTGGGTAGGGCACGCCGGCGCCTGGCCCGGTGTGCTGTCCGCTATGCCGGCGCGAATGAACTCCTCGTGGTTCGCCGCGAGTCACTCCTGCGGGTGGCCCTCAACGGTGAGATACGCCTCGAGCGCGATGATGCACGCATCCCGATTGCGCGAGTGACGCTGGCCGACCCGGAACGCCGAATCGTTCTCCTTGGGGAGGCGCGCTACCAGCCCACGGAGGAGATCTTTCTCGCAGATGACTTCATGACGACTCCCGACGCGCCCTCGCGCTGGGAGAGCGTCGCCGGCACATGGCATGTGGCGGGCGTGTCGAACCCTCGGGCCGCCTCAGATCCCTTCAAGTTCATCGGCTTCGCGAGCGGCGAGGGGATGGCGCTCAGCAGCGAGTCTTACTGGTTCTGGAATGACTATCGAGTGGCCGTCTCTTCCCGGCTTCTGGGCGCAACGTCTGGCATGGGCCTCCTCTTTGGGCATCGCGAGGGCGGGAGCGTCTATGGCCTCTCGTGGGGCGGGCCGGGCGCGGCAAAGGGAAAGGCCAACCGCCTGCGGCTGTGGCGACGGGAGGGGGGCCGGGTGAGCGTGCTCGCCGAGCGGCCCGCTTACGCTCGC
>ERZ795060.748-NODE-748-length-42809-cov-7.601371_pt1 | contig 42809 bp, 33 predicted proteins | sample MGYA00375144_ERZ795060 | MGnify/ENA primary metagenome ERZ795060 (study PRJEB30189, sample SAMN05720157) | activated sludge metagenome | isolation source: anaerobic digester from wastewater treatment plant | place: Japan | collected 2015-05-15 ... | reverse complement strand
TTGTAACTTGATAGGGCAGTGCTTCGAAATGCCAAACGTTTCATATACGCAACCGATAGCGCCCGCTTTGGACTTGAACGTCGGCTTAGTATTACGGGAGTACGTAAAATTATTGATCAAACAAAATTTTTAGGCAATTTTAGCTTAGCCTTACAAGAATTTTTAAAATAAATTACCATGCATCGAAAAGTATTTTTGTCTATCCTGGGAACTGGTAAATACGAGCTAACCAGTTATTATTTCGATGACAAATCGAATGGCTATAAAACTCGCTTTATTCAGGAAGCCACCATTAAGCATTTTTGTAATAATTGGGACGAAAACGACCATATTTATTTTTTCCTGACCAACAAGGCACGAACACAAAACTGGAACCATCCTGCAGAAAATGGTTATGATGGGTTATCGGAAGTAATTGGTAAATTAAATCTTAAAGCAAAAGTTGATACGAAAGATTTGCCCGATGGAAATAACGAAAAAGAGCTATGGCAAATATTCGATATCATTTATGGGGTATTGCAGGAAAACGATGATCTGTACATCGATATAACCCATGCCTTCAGGTCGCTTCCTATGTTGCTCACCGTACTGCTCACCTATGCCAAGGTATTAAAGCAAGTAACGGTACGTTCCATAACCTATGGCAACTATGAAGCCCGGGACGAAAATAATCTTAGTCCCGTCATCGACCTTACCGCCCTGAGCAGCCTACAGGATTGGAGTCTTGCAGCCAACAATTTTGTTTCGTTTGGTAACGCCGACCTATTAGTTGAACTAACCAATAACGAAATAAAACCCATTTTAAAGGAAACTAAAGGTAAAGATACTACCGCCTCGCTATTAAGAGAAGTGGGCAATAATATTCAAATTTTCGTTAAGAATATACTTACCGTACGAGGGCAGAGCATTTATAAAGGCGAACAGATTGATAAAATTCGTAAAAATATAGATGAGGCAAAGCAGGCCAATACTCAGTTACCCCAGTTAAATCCTCTACTGAATCAGATAGATAAAAAAATTAGCCATTTCAAGGCAACCGAAAGCGTCGACAACTTTCTGGCAGCCACCGAATGGTGCATCAGGCATGGGTTATACCAGCAAGCCTACTCTATATTACTCGAAGGGGTGGTAAGCTATATTTGCCGTGCAGTTAACCTATCCATAACCGATATTACCAACAGAGAATTAATAAGCTCTGCATGCTACATTTTGCAAAATGAAACCCCAGAAAATCAATGGGACGCAAAGTGCCAAAACAATCGGGAAACTGTGCATAATATCCTGCAGTTTTTATCCGATAAGAAAAATTTAGTTAAAGCCATACGAACCCTAAGCGATTCGCGTAACGATTTTATGCATGCCGGATTTCGTGAAAATCCAAGCAATAGTAAAAAACTCATTGAGAACATTCATAAGTATTACGAGGCCATACGTCAGGAATTAAAATTATAACCTATGCTATTGAACTTATCGAATCATCCTTCGGAACTATGGTCGGAGGTGCAAATAAATAAAGCCCTTGAACAATTTGGGGAAGTAATGGATATGCCATTTCCGGTCATTAATCCCGAAGGCGACGAAATGTATATTAAAGATATGGCTCACACATATTTACAGCGCATTCTGGCAATGCGCGATAGATATCCAGACCTTACGGTGCATATCATGGGCGAACTTACGTTTTGTTATGCACTAGTCAGATTGCTTAAAAAAAATCGAATTGCCTGTGTAGCCTCTACCACTACCCGGAAAGTAATTATTGCTAACAATAGTAAAAAAGTCTCGGAATTTGAATTTGTACGCTTTCGTTATTATTAAAAAATTTAAGGAATCGATGTAAAAAGCAAACAACCGTTTTGACCATTCACTGCTCCACACCGCCGCGCATTTGTGCAGCCCACCGCACAACGCTTGGATTATGGCTTGTGCTAATTTTTAAGGCTGCTAAAACTCCTTCTCCCCAGTCTATCCACTTTTTAATTTTAAACCCTGTCGATGTCCTTTTTATCCTCACCCCCTACTCCTCATCCTTTCTATCCTCACCCCCTGCCCCTCTCCTTGGGAAGGAGAGGGGTGGCCAACAGGGGCGGAGGAAGGTTGTATTTATTAACCTAAGGGAGACCGTAAAGAATTAAATTTTTCAGTCGATGATTTTTCCCACAAAATGATGTTTTTTTAAAAAAAATTTCATAAATTTGTATTACCTTTGCAGTCGCAAAAAAGGCATGTTATTTTTGAGTAAAAATAGGAAAAAAGGCATTATTTTTGAATGTAAATTATTGAAAATTAATAAATTAAAAAATTACCTGTCAGAGAGCATTATCCATTAAAACAAGGATTAAGACAACCTAACAAATTTGAACATAGAGATTTTTTCACCATTGTCAGAGAGCATTATCCATTAAAACAAGGATTAAGACCCCATTTAGCGGGTCCATAAAATTCTTTTCCAGAGAGGTCAGAGAGCATTATCCATTAAAACAAGGATTAAGACTTATAAGTTTTTTCATATACTAACTAAAATTTAATGTGTCAGAGAGCATTATCCATTAAAACAAGGATTAAGACAAATTCTTCCCGCAGTAAACTTTTGCCCTATATTTGTCAGAGAGCATTATCCATTAAAACAAGGATTAAGACGAGCAACTTATTGACTATATCCGAGTCCCTCCTACGTCAGAGAGCATTATCCATTAAAACAAGGATTTAATTACACCATTGCCCGGGTTTTAACCAGGACAATGGGTATCATTGTTCCCTCCATACCCTCTGTGGTAAAAAAATAAATCTCACCACAGAGAACACAGAGGAACACGGAGGAAAGTATATAAGTTTGTAAAGAATAATTAAAAACCTCTGTGCTCCTCTGTGCCCTCTGTGGTTAAAAATATTATCTCAGAACCGAGAACCTTAAGAATCCTTCCAAGTAGCTGGAAATATTATCCATTAAAAAATATAACGCTTTGTGAACTTACAAATACACAAAAACATTGCATAAAAAGCTTACTTCTTCCTTAACCTCTGAATTTTAATGCTTTTTTCAACAAATAAAAATACTTAAAAGTCTTGCATGCCACAGCACCACCAATACTGACCTTTTAGAAACCTGTACCGACAGCAAACACAAAACATATATTTTATAGGTTGCTTGTGATGAAACGAGCATGTAGAGCAGTATTCACAAACGAGAATGAAAATATTTTTCAGTTTCGTACTTGCCTATGTGTAGAAAGCTCATCACATGCGAGTTCCAAACGACCGCTATAAAAAATTAAAAAATATTTTCGGATGAAAACTTTTGGAGTTGCTGCATCTAAAAATTTAAAACTATTGAATCCCGATATCCCCATCTACTCATCAGCGATGGCCATCTAAGGCACGAGGCTGCCCTTCATTTTTTGTCGGTATTATATAGCCGACATGCCTCTGCTAATTCCTGACTAATAATTTGCCGCAGCGATGCTGGCGAGACTACTTCGATATTTTTACCATAAGTGAGGATGAGCTGTATCAATTCTCTATTGGGGATGACCTTGAGGGTAACCCTCAACCTATCTCCTTCGAAACGTGCTCGCTGGGAAGGGTGCAACGGCTTGTGGTACACGTACGGTGCACTCTCGGGATATACGATAAGCTCAATGGTTTGTAATTCTGCATTATCGTATCGGGTAACCCCTACGATATCGTAAAAGAAACTTTCCCAGTCGAACTCAAATTTCTCATAGGTACGTGTTGTTTGTTTTATATCCACTACCCGGTCAAGGGCAAGATTCCAGGTGTGCTTGCCCGCTGCCTCGTTGAATCCAAATACAAACCACCGATTGTTGTATTCCTTCAGATAATAGGGATGATAGTAAAAGGTTTCGGGAACGGGTTTGTCGAAGCTTTGGTAGGTAACTTCCAGAACTACTTCATTGACGATAGCCTGATAGAACGGATCGATATACTTCAAGCCCGTAAAATCGCGGTTCGAATGCAGGTCGATTACGGGACGTGAACTGCCAAGCCCCGAAACGCCCAACCTGTCGCTTAGGATAGGTAGAATCTCGTATATCCACTCAAACTGAGGCAATCCAATAAAATGGGTCAAAACCTCCATGGCTGCTTTCACCCTATTAAGTTCATCCATTGTGAGCGGTCTTCTGTTGATCGAAAAATCAGGATCGCTATATCGATAATAAGTATAACGCCCGTCTTTAATGCGATCCAGGGGTATACTCCACCCTTGCGTACTTTCCATAAAGGCAATATCGTCGTATAGTTGCCTTTCGCTTATACCCTTTTCGTTTGGGTACAATTCGCTCAACGCCTCATTGCATGCCTGCAACAAATCTTTGATAGTATAAAAGCGTCCGCGGTTTGCAAAGCATCTATCCAGCGTCATGTACCGTACAAAAGCTTTTTTATTGGTCGACATATCCAAATGATTTGTCATTTACACAAAAATAATTATTTCTGAAATGTCTGCAGCATCACTGCAGGAGTGGCACTTAGTTTTGCCTTCACACTTAAGGGCGAAACCGAAAACCCTGAATAGAGTAGGTAAAACTAATACACAAAACTATGAGAATCAAAATTTTACCCATATTGTTTCTTAGCATTATATCGTCGGGCAAGCTTCCTGGACAAAGCCATTTTACCCTGTACGCTGGAACCGCTGTACCGGTAGGAAACTTTAGCAGCGACGATAGCGACAGAGATTATTCTGGCGGAGCCAATGTAGGCTTTAACATCGGAGGCAAATATCTTTACAACTTTACGCAAACAAATGTGAACTTATTCCTTTCGGCCGACTTCAATTACAACGGTCTTAAAGAAAGCGTGAAGGACGATATAAAAAGTAATCTTGAAGATGTCGGTTTGTATGTTGAAATCGACTATTACAAATTCATAAATGTGCCTCTGCTTACCGGTCTTAACCTCAATATCCCGGCCGACGAAAACTTGTCGCTGTGGCTTGAATCGGGCATCGGACTCGACATACTTAAAATAACCAACATGACAATATACACAAATAACGAAAAAGCTACTGCCCAATTCAATTCATCCACCCAATTTGCCTTTACCGTAGGAGGTGGACTGAAAATTAAAGATAAATATTTAATCGGCGTTCACTACAACGGGTTGGGGAAGCACCGACCAAAAGGTAAAATTAATTCCAACGGCCAGTCGATTCGTGTAAATGATTACAAAATAGAAGTTAGCACGCTATCCATCAACATAGGAATATTATTTTAAGCATAATTCCCATAACAAAACTTATATGCATGTATTTTCAGATAAAAACTATTTGAAAAACAAAATAACTGATGCTATGAGCCAGGTACAGGATAATGAAAAGGACCAGGAAAAAGACCAGCAGCATGGCCCCTATGGTGCCGTGCTACTTGATATTCGATGGCGAATGAGGCGGCAGCAGATAATTGAACGCGATGGGGGTAAATGTCTGATCTGCAAATCGACCGATAACTTAGAGGTGCATCATCGACAGTATCATTTTCACACCAAGATTAATCGATATGCCATGCCCTGGGACTATCCCGACGATGTACTCATTACCCTTTGCCAGAGATGTCATCGCGAAGGACATCGATTGTATAAAATACCAACGCTATATCTGTAAATAACTTTAATCTGAGGAATTATGGGACTTTTTCAATTTTTCTGGAAAAACAACAAAAAAGCAGAAGAAAATCAACAGGAGCAAGAACCAAAACCGCACATTCCACGCGAATTGTTCGTCAAAGACGTGGACGATAACGTAGAGTTGTACGTACCCGATAAAATTACCATTACAGAGGTGTATAAGTTTATTCAGCAAGATAATGAGACAAAAGGTTTCCAGGATGCTTATACCACGCAAGACGAAAAATATAAGCAACAGGCCATAGAGATGTTAAAAATGGACTTGCGCATTTATTTGCAGCGAGCATCCAACTTTTACAATCTCGAGATTTGTGAAATTGATTCCCACATCGAGTCGCGAAAACGTGCTGGCCTTATCGACCTGGTGGAGCAGCTGAATAAGCGCAAACAATTCCTTGAAGACATGCTAACACAGATACGACAGCTCAACGACGACCTTGATAATGAACAAGGTCTGCCCATGCGGATGATTCACTCATATTCTCGAGGATTTACCAAAGGCCTCGCTGCTATTTCGGAAGCTGAGGTGCTTAACAAAAAAATTATTTAAACTTTTGTTGATTAAAACGTGCATTATAGCAGTATTCAGAAACGAGTACGAAAATATTTATCATTTTCGTACTTGCCATGTGTAGGAAAATTATAACAAGCGTGTTCCATCCAATTATTGTTAATATTGAATAATATTTACCTGTATGAAACTGAAATATTTTAAGGAAGACTGGTGGCTATATCTGGGCTGTTGGTTAACCGGATATAACTACGAAATAGTTCGTCAATGCAGTGAAATAAGCAAAAAGAACGTGCGTAAAATGTTCTCAGCCCTTTTGCTTGTCATGATAATCTGGGCATTCATTGGTTATTCATTTGTTCAACGCTACCTGAAGGGTGATATATGGGAATCGATAATCGGCATGCTGTTGATGATATTTATCGTCGTACAAATCGAACGGCAGATAATCCTCACCATGCACAAAAAAGCAGGAGTCGCTATCACACGTATACTCATCGGCTTAATCATGGCCATTATTGGATCGATAATTCTCGACCAGATTATCTTTAAAGAAGATATCGAAATAGCCAAACATGATTACATCCAGGAGAAGGTAGCCGAAATTCTTCCCCAAAAAACCCATGAGATTCAAAATCGTATAAACGAACTTAAAGAACAGGTAAGGCAAGCGGAAGCCGAACGTATGGAAACGCTCAAAGAGATACAGCGACAGCCAACCATCCTTGTGGCCAGTCGTACGCACGTCGCCTCCACCCGCGACACGGCAACCGGTGCCATCAAGGAGGAAAAACGCAACGAACTTACCACCGCTGTTAACCCAAAAATGGCTTACCTCAGTTCCCTGGACAAGAAAATAGCAGAGCTCAACGGCTTGATTGACCAGTATCAGCAACGTATGATAAACATTCACCTCGACCTCGAAAACGACCTCAGAGGCAAAACCGGATTTCTCGATGAAATTAAGGTGATGATAAAGCTGCTTACTTCGTCAACAATTACAATGATTGTATGGGGACTATTTTGTATTATCTTTCTACTTATTGAAATTTTTGTACTAATAAACAAATACACCGACACAGACGACGATTACCAGTGGATACTGAAACATCAACTCGAAGCTCACCTGTATAAACTAAGTTTGTTGAAAAATAATACAGAAGAAAATGTTCAGGAATAAAATAAAATTATTATTTTAGCTTTAGTTGAAGAATGTACGTTACCGTACAAATGAAAAGTGGGGCGGATATGTAAAAAAAGCAAAACGTACAATCAAAAAATAGCCTTGCAGGTATGGTAAAAAAACTTCGACTGCTCACCGTTACCTTCAATACTCAGATAAGGCCCTACGAGGTACCAGCCTTTCGTGGGGCTATTATAGATAAGGTAGGAAGGGAACATATCGTGTTTCACCATCATGTAGGCGACAACTATTTGTACCGTTACCCTACCATCCAATATAAAGCCATAGGCCAACAACCTGCCATAGTATGCCTCGACGAGGGCATCGACGAGCTGCATCACTACTTCGAAAAACCCGACTGGAGCCTGTGGCTGGGCGATCGTAAACTCGAAATGAAGGTAGACCGGTTGCTACTCAACCAGTTTAACATGCAGGTATGGAGCACCCAGTTTGAATATCAAATCCGCAACTGGATAGCCCTGAGCCAGAATAATTACGAACGCTACCAACAACTCGAAAGCGAAATAGAACGTATTGAGATGCTTCAAAGGATACTGGTAGGCAATATCCTGGCTTTTGCCAAAGGCATCGGATGGTCGATCGAAAAACCCATAGAGCTTAAAATTACCAGCTCGCCCCACATCCGCCCGCTAAGGCTAAAAGACCAAAAGGTACTGGGATTTACCCTGAATTTTAAAACCAATGTATTTCTGCCCAACTACATTGGACTGGGAAAAAGCGTAAGCATTGGCTACGGCACCATAAAACAAATACACAACCGAAACAAAGAAAACAACTAATCTATGGCCACACGCGACGAAATATACCTGGCAGCCCTACTGCATGATATTGGGAAGTTTTATGAAAGAGCTGATAAATCTGATGTAATAAATTCGAAAATAATAAAAGAGCAAATCAAAAATATAAAGAATTTAAGCAATCTTTCACATATTACCCAGGATGGTTTTGTTACTCATTCACATGCTGCTTACACACAACAATTTTTCGAGGAACAAGCCGGCTTTATAAATAGTTTTTTTGAGAATCAAGATAAAGATAATAATGTAACTAATCTGGCAATATACCATCACAAGCCCAAAACAGAATTACAGAAGATAATTCAACTTGCCGACTGGTGGAGCAGTGGGATTGATAGGAATAAAGATTATCAAAAATCCTCTTCATCTTCTTATTACAAAAATAGGCCATTAATATCTATTTTCAAAGAATTAAATATCGACACAAACAATACTCAAAACCTTACACATATAAACATTAACTTAAACAAATTAAGTCTCAATAAAGATTCTATATTTCCAATAGATAACCATAATGTAAGTACAAATAGCTATGAATCGCTTTGGCAAGAATTTGAAAATGAATTTGAGCAAATAAGGCATTCTAATTTCAGAAATTTTGTGGATACTATATACTTTTTGTTACAAAAGTATTTATGGTGCATACCGGCAACAACTCGAAAAGAAGACATTCACGATAGCAATCTTTTTGAACACAGTAAAACCACTGCGGCTATTGCTTTATGCTTGTACGATTATCTTGAAGAAAAAAAAATTAAGAGCATCGATCATCTAACAGCAAACCATCGGCCATTACAGCTGGTTTGCATCGATATAAGTGGCATACAAAGCTTTATTTACAATATTTCAATGAAAGGTGCTGCTAAGGCCCTAAAGGGACGTTCTTTCTATTTGCAGCTATTAATGGATACACTAATTAATGAATTGTTATATGATTTAAATTATTATCGCTCAAATATTTTATATAGCAGTGGTGGAAAGGCTTATTTGCTGCTACCCAATACCCAGAAAGTTAATGATTATATCAATGAATATCAGGGAAAAATTGAAAAATGGTTATTTGAAAAGTTCAATGGAAGTTTATATGTTTCGCTCGGAAAGGTTACATTTTACTTTGACAGAAATAGAAATGAAGGGGAACCTCAATACTTAATCAACGATCAAAAAGAGCATTGCCTAATAGGTGAACTGTGGAAAAAAGCACTTGATGATGCCACTACTCGAAAAAATCAGCGTTTCAAATCTATAATTAACACTGACAATCAATTTTTTGAACCTTTTGGCAGTGGAGGTATACATGAAGTTTGTGATTTGACTGGCGAAGAAATAACTGACAAAGAAAAATATACAATTGATGATTATATATTTAGCTTGCCAGTTGGTGAACAAATTGAACTTGGGAAAATATTAAAAGATACTGAATACTTTGTTTGGAAAAAGGAAAATGATAAACTCATTGAAAAAAATTGCTTGTTGAGATTAAAGAACAAAGCAAGTGCACTGAACATTCTCAACTCATATTGGTACTTTTTCAATCAAAATCAAAAGCCTAGTAGTGTTGATAATGGGGTTATTTATAAAGCAGTATTAGATAATTTCGATTTTTTAAATACTATTTCGGGTAATTCGGTACAAGGTTTTAAATTTTACGCAGGAACAACAGAAATCAGAGAGTTTGGAGATTTATTGAACAAAGATTCAGAATTCAAGCGACTTGCTGCCTTTGTAATGGATGTTGATAATCTTGGAAAAATTTTTGTTAATGGGTTTAAGTATAAAAAAGAAACTGAAGGAGATTTAAAAGTTAAAGACAAATCAAGTTTTTCTCGCCTTACAACGCTTTCTTTTTACCTTGATTTATTTTTTAGCGGTTATGTAAATAAGCTCAAACAAAAATACGAAAAGGAGTTGTTGATAATATATTCTGGAGGGGATGATTTACTGGCCATAGGAGAGTGGAACGCAGTACTTGAATTTGCCAAGGATATCCGCGATGAGTTTTATCGTTTTGTTTGCCAACGGCCTGAAATAAGTTTCTCAGGCGGTATTAGTTTATTTCCTGAAAAATATCCTGTAAGTAAAGCCATTGCGAATGCCAAGGAAGCCGAAGAAAAGGCTAAAAAATTTAAAAATGAGCGTAAAGGTGCGCTTGGGCTCTTTGATGAAGTACTCAGCTGGCGAATGGATGACAATGAATTAGATAAAGTTCATAAAATCAAAGATAATTTAGTGCAATTTTACGAAAACGAAATCATAACATCCTCATTCATACAAAGGTTTCAGCTATTGTATGAAGTAAAAAAAATAGGACATGAGAAAAATGATTTAAGTTATCGATGGAATGCTGCTTATTACTTTAAAAGGTACGAAAAACGAGTTGCTAAAAAAGCAACACAGGAGTTTAATGAATTCATGAAAAACCTTTATGAGGATTTGGCACTTTTCCTATCCAAAGCACAAATTGATTTCTTTATCAGCGAAAGAAACTATGAGCTATATGCCATAGCTGCCCGCTGGGCTGAACTGGAGATAAGAACCGAAAAAGTTGAAGCAAATGCTTGAAAAAATTATCAACGATATTGACCGCTTGCAACAACAAATAGAGGGGTTCAAGCCGCTTTCGAAGCGACAGTTGCAGGATTTGCGCCAATATTACAGAATAGGAATAACCTATACTTCAAATGCAATAGAAGGGAATACCCTCACCGAAAGCGAAACAAAAGTGGTTATTGAGGAAGGAATAACCATTGCGGGAAAGCCTTTGAAACATCACCTCGAAGCTGTAGGACATGCCATGGCATTCGATCATGTTTATAGGCTTATTAAAAAACAAAATATAACCGAAAACGACATCAAAAAACTGCATCGACTCTTTTACCAGAAAATTGATGCCGAACAGGCAGGTAAATATCGTAAAACTCAGGTTTATATAACGGGTTCACAGTATTTACCACCCAAACCCAACGAAGTGCCTATACTCATGAAAGACTTGATAAAATGGTATAACGAGGAAAAACAGCATCCAGTTGTTACCGCAGCCCTATTGCACCAGAAATTTGTTGTTATTCATCCCTTTATCGACGGTAATGGACGCATAGGCCGGTTATTGATGAATTTACATTTGCTAAAAAACAAACTTCCTGTTACCATTATTCCGCCTGTATTGCGCGCCGAATATATTGCCATGCTCGAAAAATCACACGTTAATGCACAACCCTTTATCGAATTTATTGCCAATTGCGTGAAACAGGCACAATTGGAATATTTAAGATTGTTAACTTAAAATATTATAAATTATGAGTACAAAATTTTTTAACTGGCAAAATAAATTTCAAGAGTTAAAATTTCAAAAAGAAGAAAATGCCATTATAAAAGCATGGATTGAAAATGGAATAGATGAAGATACTATTAAATATGCTGAAAAGTTTGGAACTTATCTTGCCCAAAAAGATGATACAGCAGAAGATCAAGAAGATCAAACGGTGGAAAATAAAATTAATGAAGATAAGCAAACTAAAAAAGAAGAAAAGAAAATTGAATTAAAAACACTATCCTCATCACAACTTCGTAAGTTTTTTGGAGCTATTAAAGGTTTACAAAACAAAATTTTGTTAGAACAAAATGAGGATTTAAAAGATGAGCATATAAGAGAACTTTTAATGCTAAAACCCAAATTGGCATATGCAGTTGCTCGTGCCAAAAGTGACTATGCAAAAATCCACAATTTTTACGATGTAATAGTTACTTGCATAGATAATGTTAAAACTAAACAACATTTTAAAAACTTCATATCGCTTCTCGAGGCCATTGTGGCTTACCATAAGGTAGAAGAAGAAAAAAACTCTAAATAACAGTGAATTAATAAGTAACATTAAAATAAAATACTATGAGCCAGGCAAGAAAACTTATAAAAAAGATAGTTTACCAATACGAGATGGAATTAATTACCGGCTTACGTATTGGTGATAGCAAGGAGAATGTTGAAATCGGAGGAGTAGATGCCCCAGTTGTTAGGCGTAAAGACAACCAGCAACCGTATATCCCTGGTAGTTCAATCAAAGGCAAAATGCGTTGCTTGCTCGAACTTGCGAAAGGCATCAATGCCGACTCTGAATGCCGTAATACAGGCGATATAATTCAAGAGCTATTTGGTGCTGCCGAAGGAAAAGAAGAAAAAAATGAAAATAGGGAAACTATAAAAAGACCAAATATTCCATCACGCTTAATTGTGCGCGATGCATACTTAACCGACGAATGGGCAAAACGTTTAGCAGAAAGCGAATTTACCGATATGCCCTACACCGAAATTAAAGCTGAAAATAAAATTAATCGATTAAACTGTAGTGCTGATCCTCGTTTTTTCGAACGTATCCCTGCCGGTGCTGTATTTAATGTAGAATTTGTGGTGAATATTTTTGAAGGAGATAATGAAAAAGAGCTGTGTGAATTAATTGATAGTGGAATTAAATTAATAGAACTCGACTACCTGGGTGGCTCAGGCTCAAGGGGTTATGGACAGGTAACATTTAATTCGCCTAAAAAGGTTGAATACAAAATTATTCCAGAAGAGAAAAGAGTAAGTATTCAACAAAAATGATAAAAACTGTATAGAAAAAAATGAAAAATCTTAGAATTGTACGGTTAACGTTTACATCCCCACTTCATATTTCCAATGTGAGGGGTGACTATGATATATCGGAGCGTGTTGTTCATAGCGACACGATATATTCGGCTATTATCGAGGCATGGAATGTGCTTGGCTTAAATTCTTTTATACCCAGTTCCAATAACTCAACATTAGGTTTTTCGATATCGTCGCTATTTCCGTTTTATTTCAATAAGGAAAATAATAAATTCATTTATTTCCTGCCTCGTCCCGCTTCTTTTAAACCCAGCGTAGATATTAGCATCAACAAAAAAGTTAAAAAAATAGAATATATCGACAACGAATTTTTTAAGGAATTACAAAAAAATGGGCAATTAGCAATTGATGAAAAAAACATAAAGGGGTCATTTTATACTCAAGAATCTATCGATAGTTCATTAATACAGAGCAATGTGGTTTCACGGGTTCGTGTACCCCGTTCACAGGGTGATGCTCAGCCATTCTACACCGAACGTATTTATTTTAAAGAAAATGCGGGTTTATACTTCTTCTTACAATACGAATCGGAATCGGTTGAAATTTATAAGTCCTTGATTTCAGCGCTCGATTATCTTAAAGATGAAGGAATAGGTACTGACCGCCACATAGGCAATGGAATGTTTATTTACGAAATTGATGATAATGCAGAAATCATTCACTTTACTGGAATAGATACCGAATACGCATTAAATCTTTCATTGTATATACCGGAATCACACGAAAAAATACAAAAAAGCCTTGATGAAAAATGCTATTTCGAAATATTAACCCGTGGGGGATGGATAACTACTTATCCCTATCTTACTTTACGGAAAAAATATGTAAGAGCCATAAAAGAAGCATCGGTATTGAAAACACAAGCTGGTATTTACGGTAAAATTGCGGATATTTCGCCCGATAGAACAAAATTGCCTGATGTATTTAAAAGTATTCATCCTATTTATCGCATTGGTCGTGCTATATGGGTGCCAATAAAAATTCAAGCAAATGAAAACTAATCTCACATACGATTTGACTTTGCAGGTTGTAACACCTGTACACATTGGTGCAGGTACCGACAAAAAATGGATTAAGGGTTTTGATTATTTCAGAGATAATGATGGTAATATAAAAGTTTATGATATCAACCAACTTAAAGCAGTCGACAAAGAAACTATTGACTTTATTACCTCAAAAATTCTTCCTACTGATAAAAATAGTAATCCTATAAGGGAAATCCTTAGTAACCGAAAAATTAATATAAGTCCATTGTTATCATTTAAACATACAAGAGAACCTCAAGAAATATTTTCACATATTCGCAATGGTTTATATATCCCATATATCCCTGGCTCTTCGATAAAAGGTGCCATACGTTCTGCTATTTTAGGATATTTATACCAAAATAACGATGAGATTAAACGACTGAATCTAACTAAACTTGATGATGAAGTTTTTGGTGATATTGAGAACAGTATAATGCGATTTTTGCAAGTAACTGATGCTTATTTTAAAAATGAGGCAATAAAATTGTACGATACAAAAATTTATTCGCTAAGCAGCAATTATACAGGAGCCTGGAAACACCAACGAAAAGGATCACGAAATAGGTTTGATGATAAAGATTTTGTAAGCACTTACGAATGTATAGACATACATCAAAAAAGCACGTTTCGAATAAACATTACAGAACAAATAATTAAACTATTAAAAAACAAGAAACATAGAAACACTGAAAAAGTAATTGTACCCTCAAATTATACTGATCCATTGAAAGAAATTTTTAGAATGATAAACGAACAAACCCAATCTTATCTCGATAAAGAAATCAATTTTTTTGAAAAACATAAAGGAGATAAATACGATATAATTCTTAATCAATACCGTTCCCTCAAGAATATTGTTGATGATTTTATCAACAATAAAAACCCAAAAGCCCTATTACACCTTGGCTCTGGAAGTGGCTTCCATGGTATTACGGGCGATTGGCAATTTAATACACACATCATAAACGGAATAAATAATAATAAAGGGAGAAATGAAAATAGAGGACAAATTAATGGAAAAGATGCCGCTAAAACCAGAAGGTTAATATTTAAAGAAACAGACGATGATGAGTATGTTTTTACACCCTTTGGATTCATAGTTTTGTCTTTGAACAATGAAGCACTACCCCAAAAAACCTACTTCGAAACTTTTGAATCTATTGATAATAATTATTCGCCACAGTCGAATAATAGCAATTTCAAAAAAAAAACAACTGAAAATTATCAGCAACCCACTGATGAAATAGAAATTTATAATCAACATACCCAGGAATGTACGACCATTGAAAAATTAAGTGAAATAGCTAGTAATAAGTATGTTTGGGCTGAATTAGTTAGCATAGAAAAGAATAATTCAAAAGCAAAAGTTGTTTTAGAGGGGGAAGAAATGATATGCCAAATTCATGGTAAACTGGTAAAATATTTGAATATAGGTCAGAAAATTAAAGCTAAAATTACAAGTTTTAAAGACAATAAGATTAATTCATTATCCATTAATATATATTAAAATACAACGTATATAAGTTAACCAAATATTCATCTGTATATCCAATAAAGAAGACGTTTCAAATTCTGAAAGTATATAAGGTATTTGTTATTCGCACGAAGAGTAGAACAACAATCTTATGTTAGTATTTTGCTTTTCGGTGAGGAGTTGGAGAGGATGGCTGAAATGGGAAAATGTCTGCACTGTGATTGAAGCAGATTAAGCAGATGGAGCAGATTAAGGTGATTAAAGAGATTAACGGGTAAGCAGATAAAGAAATTAAATAAAATAATAAACAGGTAAAACAAATTAAAAGATTAAACAGATGGATCAGATTTTGTAAAAAAGTCAATTAAAAAATTGATAAACAATGATTTGCAACTGGAGCAGATGATAATACAGAATTTTATGATTTGTTCAATAAGCAGAATATGGTTGAAGAATACAAATACCAGGAAATAACCAAAAAGATTATAGGGGCGGCGATGCAGGTGCACAAAGTTCTTGGCAATGGTTTTCAGGAAGTCATTTATCAGCGTGCACTAGAAATAGAAATGCCCTATTTTGGATTAAACTTTAAGAGGGAATTTGAGATGCCCATTTTTTACCGTGACCAACAAATAGGAACAAGAAGAGTGGATTTTCTGGTTGAAGACGTTATTTCAGTTGAATTGAAAGCCGTAATAAAACTGGAGGATGTTCATCTTGCCCAGGCAATAAACTATTTAGAGGCATATCATATTGAAGTAGGTTTACTGATTAATTTTGGCAGTAAGAGTTTAGAATTCAAGCGCTTAATAAATTCAAAATTTAATCAGCGTAATCATTAAAATCTGTTTTAATCATAGTTTAGACAATGATTAAGAAAAGATTCCCCCCCCACAAAACAAATCAGGGGCAGTGGTGCCCCCGATTTTGATTATGCATATAACAACCTATGAGAAAAAAGACATCACAGCTCGGCGTTGTTGTAGTGGGGTTCGAGCAGTTGAGCAAGCAGCAGATACTTCTGGTATAGTTTTTTGTACACCTCTACCTGTTTGGGATTGGGGTGGTAGGTAGTTTCGTAGCCACTTCCCATCACCTGTTGGGCTTGCTGCAACGAAGGGAATAAGCCTGCAGCTACAGCAGCAGCCATAGCCGACCCCAGGGCGCAGGCCTGGTCCGATTCTACCACATGGATGGGCATATTGAGCACATCGGCCAGAATTTGCATTACCAGCGGCGATTTTTTGGATACACCACCAATAGCGCTTACGCTATCGATTTTCACGCCTTCGCTTACGAAACGATCGACTATTGTCTTGGCGCCGAAAGCGGTAGCCTCTATCAAAGCGCGAAATACCATTCCAGCATCGCTACCCAGCGAAAGTCCAGCAATAGCGCCCTTGAGCAGCTGGTTAGCATCGGGGGTACGGCGGCCATTCAGCCAGTCGAGCGCTACCACCGTCGATTCGGCAGGATCGACCTTCTCGGCCAGCTGGGTAAGATAAGGGATGAGTTGATTATCGAGTTCGCGGACGATATTCTTCTTTGTATTTTCATCGAGCGAAGAGTTTTCGATGATAGCTGCTACAGGGTTAAAGATTAGCCGTTTGAACCAGGCGTACACATCGCCAAAGGCCGACTGACCGGCTTCGAGGCCGATAAGCCCCGGAACGATAGAACCATTCACCTGTCCGCAGATACCCCGCACTGTTTTTTCCTTCACGTCGGTTTCGGGTACGGTAATCATGTCGCAGGTTGAAGTACCAATAACTTTCACCAGCTGATAGGGTTTGATTTCCGCCCCAACTGCCCCCAGGTGTGCGTCGAAGGCGCCAACACCCACGGCAACCGACTGGGGTAGTCCCAAACGTTTAGCCCACTCGGGTGAGAGGTTACCCACCTTTACGTCGACGGTATAGGTTTGGGTATATAGCCTGTCGCGCAAGCCTGCCAGTAGCGGATCGAGGGTGGTAAGGAACTTTTCGGAAGGTAGTCCACCCCATTCCTCGGCCCACATCGCCTTGTGGCCAGCAGCACAACGACTGCGAAGTATCTCCTCGGGTTTGGTTTTTCCTACCAGCAGGGCGGGAATCCAATCGCAATGTTCCACCCACGAGTAGGCCGCCTTACGTACTTGATCGTCCTCGCGCAAAACGTGTAAAATTTTTGCCCAGAACCATTCCGACGAATAAATACCACCCTCGTACCGGGTATAGTCGATCTCCCACTGCTTGCACAAGCGATTAATCTCCTCGGCCTCGGCAACAGCCGTATGGTCCTTCCATAGGATGAACATAGCATTGGGGTTTTCGCTAAATTCGGGCAGTAACGAAAGTGGTGTACCATTCCTATCGACAGCTACCGGCGTAGAACCGGTAGTATCGACCGAAAGAGCGACAACATTTTCGGCTGTTCCTGCAGGAGCATTAGCCAGTGCCTGTTTAACCGATTCTTCCAAACTTTCGATATAATCGATCGGATGCTGACGAAATTGATTCTTAGCAGGAACACAGTATTTACCTTCTTTCCAGCGTTTGTATTCCGATACTGCGGTTGCGACAATTTGTCCATTTTCTGCATTCACTATCACGGTACGAACCGAGTCGGTACCATAGTCGATGCCCAGAGTAAATTTTGCCATATTGCAATATTTTTTAATCCATTACTTATTTTGTCCGTAGTAAGCATTTTTTCCATGCTTACGTTGATAGTGTTTATCGAGGATGTAAGGGGCAATGGGCGAATCGTTCCCCAGTTGCACTGTTAGGAAAGCCATTTTAGCCACCTGTTCGAGCACCACGGCATTATACACTGCTTTTTCGGGGGTAGTACCCCAGGCAAAGGGGCCATGGTTGGCCACCAGTACACCCGGTATAGCCACGGGATCGATATTGGCGAAGGTTTCGACAATAACCTTTCCGGTATTGTGTTCGTAGGCTTCGTCCACCTCTTGATGGGAAAGCACACGGGTACAGGGGATTGGACCATAAAAATGGTCGGCGTGCGTAGTCCCCAGGGCAGGAATCGAACGACAAGCCTGTGCCCAGGCTACTGCATAGGTGGAATGCGTATGCACGATCCCCCCCAGCTGTGGAAACTGCCGATACAGGTATGTATGGGTAGGGGTATCGGACGAAGGGCGTAACTTTCCTTCCACCACCCGATTATCGAGGTCGACCACCACCATGTCGTCGACACTCATGGCATGATATTCTACCCCACTGGGTTTTATAACCACCAATTGGCTTTCGGGGTCGAAACCACTTACATTACCCCAGGTAAATATTACCAGTCCATGCTCAACCAGTTGTATGTTGGCTTTAAAAACTTTTTCCTTGAGTTGTTCCAGCATAGCATTAACTATTAAATTTAAAGGAAAGAATGGCCGAAACCATTCTTTCCGGAATAACAACCGATGAAGAGGCTATAGATTTTTCAAAGCGCCGGCGAGATGATAATACAGGTCGTTCCAGCGCAGTTCGTTTCGGAACTGATTGAGGTTGGTTTGCTTATCGATTAACAGATATTCGATACCTGCCATCTGGCAAAAATCCTCGATACATTCGGCTGGGATAGCCTGGGTGAAGGCGGTATGATGGGCTCCACCGGCATAAATCCATGCAGCGGCGCCTGTTTTCAGATCGGGATGGGGTATCCACAGGGCGCGAGCCACGGGCAGCTTGGGTAGGTCGGCGTCTGGGGTAACGCAGGTAACGGTGTTGACTACCATTCGAAATCGGTTACCCAGGTCGATGAGCGAAGCATTGAGTGCCTCGCCCGCAGGTACGTTAAATACTAGACGAGCAGGGTCGGCCTTGCCACCAATACCCAGCGGATGTACCTCGAGCTTAACCTTACCATCGCTAATGGTAGGGCATATTTCGAGCATATGTGCCCCCAATACCTTCATACCCGATGGATGCAGGTGATAGGTATAATCTTCCATGAAAGAGCAACCGCCTTTGAGACCTTTGCCCATCACCTTAAGTACACGTACCAGGGCAGCATGTTTCCAGTCGCCCTCAGCTCCAAAGCCATACCCATCGGCCATCAGTCGCTGACTGGCAAGTCCGGGCAACTGCTGTAAACCGTGCAAATCTTCAAAAGTGGTGGTAAAAGCACCAAACCCACCTTCTTCGAGAAAACGACGCAAGGCAATCTCAATGCGGGCTTGATACCGTACGTAATCGTGTAGGGGTTGTCCTTTCTTAATATTATCGGCAAACGTATATTGCTCTTCGTATACTTTTATCAGGGCATCTATTTCGGCTTCCGTCACAGCATTAACGCGGGCAACCAGGTCACCCACACCATAACCATTGACCGACAGGCCAAACTGAATTTGGGCAGCCACCTTATCGCCTTCGGTAACAGCAACCTGGCGCATGTTATCACCAAATCGGGCTACCTTAAGGTGTTGCATTTCGTACCATCCCATGGCTGCACGGCACCAATAGGCAATCTGGGTAACCACCTCATCGTCCTGCCAGTGTCCCACCACCACTTTACGATTCAGGCGCATGCGCGACATGATAAAGCCATGCTCGCGGTCGCCGTGGGCAGCCTGATTGAGGTTCATAAAATCCATATCGATATCCGCCCAGGGAAGGTCGCGATTAAACTGTGTGTGTAAATGTAAAATAGGCTTTTGGGCAATCTTTAACCCATTAATCCACATCTTCGACGGAGAAAAAGTATGACACCAGGTGATGATCCCTATACATTTTTCCGAAGCATTTGCTTCGACAAAACAGCTGGTAATCTCGTCGGGAGTAGTTAGTACCTTTTTAAATACAATATTTACGGGCATGGTAGATGCCTCGTTCAATGCTCGAGCAACTGTCTGTGCATTAGCAGCCACCTGTTTTAGGGTCTCAGGACCATACAAATGCTGGCTACCCGTAACAAACCAAACTTCAAAATTTTCAAAAACCTTCATAATTTTTTAATTTTAGATATCAGACCGTAAAAAATTACACCCCATTCAACACAATTGCCAACATAGCTGAGGGGGTGTAACTTTCATATTTTTACTGTTTTAATTTAACCTTTAAATTACCAGAAAATGATATAAAAAGCGACACAGAGTCCTACCACCATCAAAGAGGTAACGACATCCCATGCGTTCCAGCTTTCGCGTATTTCCTTCATCTGTTCGGGTGTTTGCGAACGATAGGTTAGGTTCTTAATTTGTTCCTCAGCAGCAGGTGGGGTAAATAAGCTTACTACCACCATCACGAGCATGGTAAACACGAAGAGGAAAATACAGAAATTCAACCAGTTAATATCGAGTAACCATTGGAAAGCAGCAGGTTTAAAGATCATTATTACCAATCGGAACATTCCGATGAGGAAACCGATGAGAAGTCCCCATTCACCGGCTTTAGGGGTAATACGACGGCTGAACACACCCATGATGAAGACAGCGGCAATAGCTGGAGCGATGAGCGACTGGACATTCTGGAGGTATTCATAGAGAACATCGCCCAGTCCTTTCATGATAGGAATCCATACCAGGCCGAGAACAACCACCGAGATGGTAGCCAGACGACCAATCCACACCAGTTGATGCTCTGAAGCCTCGGGTTTGTAGTGTTTGTAAAAGTCGATGGTAAACAGCGTAGCTGAGGAGTTGAAATGTGCAGCCAGCGAAACCATCAGGGCAGAGACAAAGCCAACAATCACAATACCTTTAATCCCCATGGGTAACAGAGTACTAACCATGGTACCATAAGCCTTATCGTTGGAGTCGAAATCAAAACCTGCGATACCTTTAGCTTTAAGCGCAGCAGCCACCATGCCGGGAATGAGAAACATGAATACCGGTAGCAGTTTCAGGAAACCAGCAAAGATGGTACCTTTCCGGGCATGATTGAGGTTTTTAGCCGCCAGAGCTCGTTGTACAATATGCTGGTCGGTACACCAGTACCAAAAACCTATAATAGAAGCACCAATAATAACACTTACGCCTGGAAACTTATCGTAGAGTGGGTCACCTTTTGAATGGAACAGGTGCATCTTATCGCCGGTATAATGTACCATTTCTGTCCACCCTGCTATGATGGAACCATCGCCAAGTTTAAGTAAGCCTAAAATTAAAATGGTGATAGCCCCCAGGATAAGAATGGGCGCCTGGATAACCGAAACACGCATGATACCCTTCATACCCCCCAATACGGTAAAAATCCCGGTAAGCAGCACCAAACCGATAGCACCCGTCCAGAAATCGATACCCATCACCGACTGCAGGAAAATTCCACCCGTGAAAGCGGTAACCGACACTTTGGTAAGTACATAGCTAATCAGCGTAATCAGCGAAAGTGTTGAGCTGGTATTCTTATTGAACCGGCGCAATAAAAACTCAGGCATGGTAAATACCTTGCTGTGAGCATAAAAAGGCACAAATACCCAACCAAGGATGAGTATCATCCAGCCCTGCATTTCCCAATGAGCCATCGCCATTCCCGATTCGGCACCTGCACCAGCAAGTCCCACTAAATGCTCAGAACCAATGTTGGCAGCAAAAATAGCAGCCCCCACAGCCAGCCAGGTCTCACTGCGACCCGACAAAAAGTAATCACTGGTATCGTCTTTTTCGTGCTTCACTACCCAGTAGACAATACCAATCAACGTAAACAAGAATAACACAAGAATAATCCAATCGAGCGTTGCCATAATGTTTGTTTTTAGTTGTTTAGTTGTTTTTAGTTAGCTATTAAATTAAGTGTCAAATATACGTTTATAAATTTAAAATGTTTTACTGAAGGTAAAATTAATTTTTCTTTAATCTCAAAAATGTGACAGAATTTGCATTAAGGTCGAAAATCATGTCATTTTTAATCCCATTGTACTGCTTTTTTTGTGGTACAATCTTTTGGGGATAGTCAAAAGAATTGGTTTCAAGGGAATTATCGGCAGTTATATACAATATCTGTGCAGTAGGTTGTAGCTGCAGGTATGGGGGCAATAATAATCGAACTTTTGCCGGTTCATTAAATGGGTTCACCAATTTTACGATAATTTCATTGTTAATGGTATCGAGCGTGGTTACCCCATAAATTCGCTGGTAGGTAGCTTTGTCGGGAAGTGTAACATCATGCACCAGGGTATCATTAAGATAGCACTGAATGTGTAAACCATTCACTTTTATTTTCACGTTGTACCATTCGTTGGTACGGACACTTCCGGAAACCATGGGTGCAATAAAGGCATTGCTGCCATTCGATCGCATTTCCAGTGCATGTTGCGTATTGTTCCAACCACCAATATTCCACTTCAACCAATTATCATTGTCTTTACGATACAGGGTCATAAAAAAGCCCTCGTTACCCGATATACGTTTGGCTTTGAAGGAAAGCGTATAATTTGTCCACGAGGTATCCCCCATGTAGGCATGGGCAAATAGGCTAGCATCGGTTTGGTGCAAAACGCCATTTTCAATTGTCCAGCTGCCATTTTCGGCCATGAGTGGAAATTTTGTAGCATTTGATTCGAAATTTTCAAAAAACAGGGTATCACCGTTTTCATTGGATGTTACGCATACATCGTCGAACATAGCCTCGGTACTATAAGTATCGAATCCAATGGATCCGCCATTGAGCGAATAATGCAATGGAATATTGACAGAGTCGGAAGTAAGCACACTGGCCAGTAATTGATGGCCTGTATTTTTGAAAAACATTTGCTGAACATAATACGAAGGCATAGCATACACTTGATGGTTGTTGAAATGAATCAGGTTTACAGGCCATTTGTAGCCATCTTTATCCTCGTTTTCGAAGAGGGGTGCATACGAGGCCATGGTAATTAAATCGGCATTACGCTCGAAAGATACCATAAATACAGCATCGGCCAGAGCTGCATACAGATTGCCACGTCCCACTTTTTCGTTGCAGGCAAATTCGCCAATGTAAACTTTTTTGTCGGTACGGGGATAATCGTCGAAGATGTTGTGGTTGCGGAATATCCAATCGGGGCTACGGTAATAGTGCAAATCAAGTATTTCGCCCTTGTTATTTGGGAAATATAGTGGATTTTTATCGGCAGTTGGGTGAGCCGACCGGATAATGATGATGTCGGGATATCGGGCTTTGATGGCGTCGTAAAATTTTTCGTAACGAACGTCATAGTCTTCGCCCCAGTTTTCGTTTCCCACCTCAAGGTATTTGAGATTAAAAGGCTTGGGATGTCCATTTTGTGCTCGCAAAGCGCCCCATTTGCTGGTTACAGGGCCGTTGGCATATTCAATGGCATCGAGTACATCATCGATCATGGGCTGAAGCTGGTCGAGGGGCATCGAATATGAATTGCGTGCCTGACAGGTCATCCCTACATTCACCACAAAAAGGGGTTCGCAGCCTAAATCTTCGGCCATCTGCAAAAATTCGTGATACCCAATCCCATCGGTCGAACGGTACCCCCATACATTCACATGACCCGGACGTTGGGCAATATCGCCAATAGTTTCTTTCCACTGAATGGCATTGTCGAAGGTAATTCCCTCCACAACGCATCCACCGGGAAAGCGAAGAAACTTCGGTTGTAGATCAGCCAACATTTGCATCAAATCGGCACGCCAGCCATTTGAACGGTTTTTCCAGGTATTTGCGGGGAAAAGCGATACCATATCAAGCCATAGCGTTGTTGGTTCCTCAAAGGTAAGACACAATCTTAACCTGGTATGATCGCCATTTGCCGTCAACGAAGCAGCATACTTTAGCCATCTCACGCCAATTCCTTCGATCGAAGCTGAAGCATATACATTGCCGGCATCATCCTGCAGCGAAATGGAAACAGGCTTTTTAAGAGGCTTAATACTACGTGCATAGAACGAGAAGTTGTACCCTTCGCCTTTCCTCACTGCCATACCGTAATAACCATCGTTGCTGAGGGTAACTTTCCCTCTACTACTTTTATCAATATTAAGGCGTAGTGAATAATATTGTGCCGAATTGAGTGGAAACGCTGTATCGAGATGCATGGAAGCACGTGCCATAGGTTCAAGGGTTAATTTCCACGAGGGAAAAGAATCGCTAACCCCTATGTACCAACGAAAATTACCTGGGGTAACTGCCCAGTCGCCTTCGATTCGACAGGACTCGGGTGGACGAATGTCCTCAAACGAACGATTACGAACCATCTCGGCATACAACCCTCCATCCCCAGCAAAGTTGATATCCTCGAAGAATATCCCGTACATACGAGGGCTTATCGCAGCTTTTATTTTGTCCTCAATTTTAAAAACTGCATTTACTGGCTGTTGTGCCATCGAAGTAAAACATATCGTCAGTAACGATACAGCGATAATATATTTTTTAATCATGGTTGTCCAGTTTTCATTATTTTACTGAGAAAAAGATTTCAATTTCTATTGTCTGATGATGAATGCTTATGACAGACAATGGTCATATTTCATTGAAGAAGTGGGAATTACAGAATATTTGAGCAAATATTTTAAGGTAAAAAATGCCTGAATAGCGCAGGAATATTGGTTTCATAGCCATTCAGGCATTTTATCCCGGTTACCGCACATTCTCAAGTATTACAGCTTCTGCTGTAAACTCCGGGATCAGCACTTCATCGAGAAAACTACATGTATTTGAGTTTTGGTTAAAAAAGAGTTACCAGAAAAACAGGAAGGCATTTTGTTGCCTTCCTGCCTGATGCTAACGAACCATTACTTTTGTCACATAGTTTTGTGTACCGGCATTTACCTTAACAAGGTACAGACCCGACTGCACGGGAATTTCGGACATTTGTCCGTTGGCTTTAATTTTGGCAATTTCGAGTCCAGCCACATTGTACACAGTAACCGTAGCCTTCGACATGGAAGCGGGAAGCTGGGCAACGATTTTTCCAGCACGACCGAAAACATTAACACCAGCTACTTGATTTGTGCGAACAGCGGTGCTTTGCTGCGTCTGATAAAGCTGGGCAATTTCGTCGGCAGTAAGTGCTTTGTTGTAAATAGCCATGTTATCCATGCGACCCTTGAACAAAGCATCGGCAGCCCAATTGCTTTTGCCTATATAGCAATTGTCGTACACCAGATCGCTGGCTTTGAAACCTATATCCTTGGTGTCCTGCAGTTCACCGTTGAGGTATAGCTCTGCCTTGCCACCGCCATGCACACAGGTTAGCATATACCACTTTTGTACATCGAGTTTAGCCTTCGACATCAGGACAGTATCAACACCACCTGCAGCTTGCTGTGAGTGGATTACCCAACGTAGCTTGTCCTCAAAAGCAAAGGTGGTAAGAAAGTTTACGTCGTGGTTACCAGGGTCGGGATTATCGGGTTTACCAAAGTCGAAAATACGTACCCACCAAACGCTGGCTGGTACATCCCAGTAAAACCATACGTTGAAGGTCATGGCATCGAAGTTAAAAGCATTGTTACCCAACTGCAGGTAACCATTCGTTCCATCGAACTCAATGACCTGACCGCGGACAGAGTCGCTGACAAATGCTATTCCGTCTTCAGAAGCAGTGCATACAATCTTTTTGTTAGCATCCTTCGCATCGGTGTCGAAGGGAAAATAAGCATACTGTGCCATCAATGAGCCACCCAAAAGGCTCAAGGCAGCGATTGTTAGTAGTTTTGTTCTCATAAGCCTAAAATTTTAAGGTTAATACAAAAATTTATTGAATTACTTGGTTTGCAATCTTTTGCCCCATACCGAATATCCCTTTTTGTTGATTCCGGTAAAAATGAGGGTTGGATATTTTCGTTCCCAGTCCCATTCGTTATCAACCTGCAAAACAAGGGTATCCGACTTTCCAAAAACGGACAGACGGTTATCCGAATAATCCCAGCCATAATAGCCTTGCCAATGGCTGATTGTACCATCATCGGAAAGATTGACAGGTTGTGCATTGTTGAAAAGGGTAGTATCGTAACGCCAGCCGCCCCAGCGAATTTGTCCCTGCCACAATCGAGCAGAATCGGCAATTTCGGCCAAGGTAATCACCTCCCAACGTCCAGACAGATTGCGTTTTTTAATATTTTTATTTGGCAGCGCAGCGTAACGTTCGGGGCTTACCACCGGCCAACCGTCGGGTGTCCAATACATCTTGCGTACATGCAGTACCATCATGTGGTTATCGGGTGCCAGGCGTCCCTGGTGCAACATAAAAAACTGGTTACCATCGCGTATTACACTACAATGTCCCACACCAGCCCATCCGGGATGACCCGAAAAACGGTAGGCATAGGTCAACACCGGATAATTGTTGGTGGTATCGGCCATGTTGCGCCCAAAGTAGTCGTAGTATGGTCCCTCGGGATTATCGCTTCGACCTACCCGAACGTTATAATGGGTAAAAAGTGCATCGTACGACACAAACAGATAATATTTTTTGAACTGGGGGTTATAGACAACTTCAGGTGCCTCAATAACCCGTTCATGTCCATTGGTTCGGCGAGCAATCAAATGACCTTTATCGTTGGGATGTTTGGCCAGCCCGGTAGAAGGGTCCAATTCCAACCCATAAATACCGCCAAAGAAGGAACCATAAATTAGCCAATGCCGACCGCTACGCGCATCGACAGCCACAGTAGGATCGATAGCATTCACGGCATCGGTGGCTGCCGTTTTTACGACGCAACCAGCATCGCGCCAGGGACCCTCAGGCGATGGGGCAACTGCTAATCCAATGTACGAGGTGTTAGCCCCAAAAATGGATACAGAATAATACAACCGACACTCATTTTTATATTTCATGGCATACGGTGCCCATATTCCATTAGGAACACGCCCACCCGAAACACTGTCAACCCACGAAAGAGCACTGGTAGGAATAGCATCGAACACCCAACCCAAAAACTCCCAATGCACCAGATCGACCGATCGACGAACCTGAATATTTCCAATTTTAACAGAAGTGTCGTTCATCCATCCCGGTCGTTGCCAGATGGCATCGGTAGAAAAGGTATAGTAAAAGTTTCCCCATTTGATGCAGGACGGGTCATGCACATTGTATACCCCCCATTTCTTGTAGTTCTTTATATCGGCAATACCAGTGTAATCATCGGATATGCCTGGGTCGTAATTTTCATTTGCCCGCGACATATAGGAAATGAGTCCAATGGCAACCACAGCCGCCAGACCACCTATAATACCTGTTGTCATTAATTTTCGCATGTTCGTTGTTTTAAAAAGGAGGCAACCATGTTGCTGCCTCCATTGGCATTAACTTAAAACTTACAACTTACTTAAGGCTATGGTCGTAATATGCGTAACACGTTGATAGAATGGGCAGGAAATGTATAGGTAAATTCGTTGCCCGGAATACTTACCTTTGTTTTTTGAGGCACAAGCTTCGTCGGTTGTTCAAAGGTATTTTCATCCAGAGGATTACCGGTAAGCGTTTCAACCGTCATTTGTTGGTAGTGTTCCTGCGTTCCTTTTAGCGATACCGGAATATTTCTGGGTTCATCGGTGGCATTCACCACTTTTAGGATGATAGATTTGTCGGTATTGATTCCTGCTGACGCATACACCCCGGGTTTAACACGTCTAGGAACATCCACGGCGTACACCAGTTCATTGTTCAGATATGCGTATACCCGTCGGTTTTTAACGGTAATGCGTATATCATACCATTTTCCGGGTTCAATTTTACCAGGCGCCTGAGCAAAATAGCCCTCGTACCCTTTATCGTACCATTGTAGAAAATGTCGACGATGCCAACGACCCAATACCCATTTGTAGTGCTGGTCGATACCGGTAGAATAAAACAAGATACTGAATGCTTCGAGATCGTCGATAGAATCGGCAATAGCACGTAACGATACTGTATAATTATCCCAATCCTGTACCGTGAACTTACGGTATACCTCATCCCTGAATTTCAGGTCGACAAAATCGTTTTTACCAACCGACACCTCACCCTGTTTCATTTTTGCAAGGGCTGCAGGCGAAAGAATCTGGTCAATCGGATAGTTTTTGCCGCCAATTTGAATAGCGATATCGGCATAACGGCAACTTGCCTGAGGATTGGCAAACGAAAGTATACCTACGCCAGGTTTGGCCTCAATCAACTCATGTCCACTGTTATACACCTGCACAGGAATGGCAAAATCGGGAATGTTGGTCGAAAACATCCGCTGCCCGTAATACGACGGGGTTCCATATACCTGGCTGCTGTTGAATACGATAAGATCGGGATTCCAGGTACGATCATTAGCATTGACCAGGGTAGGCGCCTGAGAGGAAAGTACAACAATATCGGCATTGCGCTCAAAGCCCGTCATAAAGGCAGCTTCGGCAATGGCAGCTTCGAGGTTACCCTTCAGCGTGTTATCCCATTTCTTTACAGCATATTCGCCAACATATATTTTTGGTCCCTTGCGATCGTAATTGTCGTAACGGTATGCCCCCTGGAAAAAGAAATCGAGCCCTTCGTAAAAATGTTCATCAATGATTTCAATAGGTTCGTGAATTCCTATTAAATCTTCCAGCTTAAATGGTTCGCGCATTGCCGGATCGGTACAGGCTATGGTAATAACTTGCGGGTATTTTTCTTTTATGGCTTTGTAAAAAATATTGTAACGCTCCTGATAAATGGGCCCATAGTTTTCGTTTCCTATTTCTACATATTTCAGATTGAAAGGTTGAGGGTGCCCGTTGCGAGCACGTTCGGCGCCCCAGGGCGAGGTAACAGGTCCCAATGCATATTCAAGGGCATCGAGTACTTCGGTAATTTGCTCCTGCAAACGTACGCTGTCGACGACCTCGCATCGGCGAAACTGGCACGACATCCCCACATTAATCACATACATGGCCGGACAGCCCAAATCTTCACAAAATTGAAGGAATTCGTGATAACCCAGTCCATCGGTGTTATGATACCCCCATAATTCCCATCGACCCAAACGGCGCGAGATATCGCCAATAGTATTTTTCCAGATGATTCGATTCTCAAAATCGGCCCCCTCTACCACACATCCACCGGGAAAACGCAAAAAACCTGGTTTAAAATCGGCAATCATCTGAGCAATATCGGCGCGTACGCCATTGGGACGTTTTTTAAAAGTATTTTCCGGAAATAACGATACCATATCTACCCAATAGGTAGTAGCCGTAAGTGGCGCCAATACAAAAACGGCTTGTGGATCGGTGATCTTTGCCGTAAAGGTTACCTTATATTTTTTCCATTCTTTCGAAATACCCTTGATAACCTTTGAATCAACTATATTTCCCTGGTTGTCGCGCAATGCAACCTGCATAGATGCATTTGCACTGGATCGCAGATAGATGGAAAGATTATATTTTTCGCCCTTCACCACCGAAATACCCCAGTAGCCTTTATTAATTACCCGAAAATTGCCGTTATCGGGGTTAATTACCTCGAGCCTCATCGAATTTAAGTTATATTTATTCAGGGGTACGGTATTATCCTGCAAAGCCCGTCCACTGGCGTTTCCGGATATTTCCACCTGCCATCCATCCAGTTCATGAGGTTGTGGGTAATACATTTTAAAGCCTTGATGCGAAAAAATGTAGTCCCCTACCCTATACATATCTTCAGGCATGCGATTAGCCTCAAAGCTACGGTTATTGATTAGTTCGGCATACAAACCACCATCACCCGCATGATTAATATCCTCGAAAAAAATTCCATACAGATTTTTGCTTACCGGAAAAAGGGGTTTATCCACATTCACCTCTATTCTGGTTTGAGCATTCAGGCACAATCCAAGGCCAAGTATCACATTAAAAAAAGTAGCTTTCATGCTGCATCATTTAAAAGGTTATGTATATACTTTCGAAGATCGTCTTCATCGATAAAGTTTCTTGCCCCAGGCCGATCGTCCTTCCTCTGAAAGGCCGGTAAAGCAAATGGTACGTCGTTTGTTTTCCCAGTCCCATTCACAGGAAAGGCGTGCTTTTATCGTATGCGCATTCACCTGCAGCGTAAGTTCGTTGTTGGCAAAATTCCAGCTACTGCTGGTAATGTTTTCACCATTGAAATAGCCCGTAAGGGTACCATCGGCGTTGAAGGTGGCATACCAGGCCACATTCTGTTTGGTTACCGACGACAGGTAAATGACTTCCCACTTTCCTACCAAACTATCGGCAGTGATAGCATATTGGGGGACGTTCACATAGCGTTCGGGCGCAATAACAGGCCATCCGTCGGAGGTAAACAGCATGCGATGTACATGAAGTACCATCAAATATTTGTTAGAAGCCAGACGCGCCTGGCTAACATAGAAATACTGGTTGCTATCGCGAAGCAAGCCGCAATGTCCAAAGCCCTGCCAGCCAGGATGCCCCTTAAAACCATACTGTGCCGTGATGACGGGAAAATTATCCCCCACTGCAGCCATGTCGTTACCAAAGTAGTCGAGATAAGGTCCTTCGGGTTTATCGCTACGACCAACCCGTACATTGTAAGTATCCTCGAGCCAGTCGTACGATACAAAGAGAAAGTATTTTTTAAGCTCGGGATTGTAGATAATTTCTGAACCCTCAATAGCGTCGTGAACCCGTTTTCGAAAAGCCAATAGCTTTCCTTTGTCATTAGTGTTTTTACGAAAACCAGTTGCAGGGTCAAGCTCAACGATATAAATTCCCGACGAATAGGATCCGTAAGTCATCCAGTGTCGTCCTGTTTCGGCATCTACCACCACCGATGGGTCGATAGCGTTATAGTTATCGGAGGGCAGACACGAGATAACGATACCCTCATCATTCCAGGGACCCGATGGCGATGTGCTTGTGGCCAGGCCTATACAAGCCAGTTTCAAGTTATCGTTTCCGGGAACAGAATAATACAAACGAAATTGGTCGCCTACCTTAATTATGTAGGGTGCCCAAATACTTTCCTGGCGGTATCCAGTCTGGTAGGTTTGCATAAAGGCTAGTTCCTTAGCAGGAACGCCGTCGAATAGCCAGCCATTGAACTGCCACTGCACAAGGTCTTTCGACTGTCGGAACATAATTCCACACTGACCGTTGGGACCATAGGCTACATCCGTCGAATAAATGTAATAGGTGCCGTTATGCTTGATAATGCTGGGATCGTGTAGATTATAAGGTCCCCATTTGGCTGCGTTTTCCTTGCCTGCAATCGAGGAATAATCGTCGGGAATATTGGGGTCGTAATTCACCGGGTTATCGGCGGGTTCATCCGACTTATCTGAGCACGAAGTACACCACAAGCCTAAAGCACAAAACAAGGCATACGATATCGGTCCGAAGAACTTTGTTATTTTTTGCATAGCGATTTTTTTTAAAATCCGGCGGCAGCGTTTCACCACCACCGGATACACACACTACTAACTACTAACCACCAGGTAACCTACTACCAACCGGGGTTTTGCTTAAGATTTTTATTGATATTTACTTCAGTTGGAGGTATAGCCATTATTTCACGTCCCTCAACCCATTTAGCAAATTCGGGGTCATGATTGATGAGGGTATTTAAATTATTGTAGTGCCAGCCCCAGCGAAGGATATCGACATAGCGTTGGGCTTCGAAGCAAAATTCGAGTGCACGTTCGTGAGCTATCTGATCGCGCATCTGCTGTTGGTTCATGCCAGGTTTTACATCTTGCAGATTAGGTAAGTGAGCCCTATCGCGTACCTGCTGAATGTATGGATATGCTTCAGCAGTTTGTCCTAGCTCATTCAAAGCTTCGGCATAGAGCAACAGGATATCGGCATATCGCAATACACGTTCGTTAATACCCGAACGCCATTCGGTTTCGTCGGAATAATGATCGTCGTTAAGATATTTGCGGATATGACATTTATTGGGTAGTTTGGCTTCAGCCCAGGTTTTCCCATACACTTTAACCCCTGGGTAATCGAAAAACATGCTGGCCTTCATACGAGGATCGAGTTCGCCTTCTACTGTCAGTTCCTGCTGGAATTCATTAAAAATCCAATCGGTAGGAGTAATGTCACCCCAGCCAAATCCAAGGGGAGCATAGGTACGCGCTTTACCCGAAGTTTTGCTCCAATCGGGAGCGGGGTCGCCCGTCCAACCCAGCGTTGTTCCTCCCACATTACGATCGAACTGAACTTCAAATAACGACTCCTCGTTGTTTTCGTTGTCTTCGGTAAAGTTATCGCGATAGTTGGCCACAAGAGCATAGCTGCCATATTTCTGGTCAATAATATCCTTAAGTATAGGAGCAGCTTTGTCGAATTGATGGATAAACATGTACGATTTGGCCAGGTAACCAGCAGCAGCACCCTTCGTGGCTCGACCCACATCGGCTGAGCTGTATTCTTCCTTTTTGGGTAGATCGGCCATAGCCTCCGTAAAATCTTTGATAATCTGAGCCCAAACCTCTTCCTCGGGTGCCTGGGCAGGATAAAAATCCTGCGGCCCATGGGCAGGAGTAAGAATAAGTGGGATATTTTTATAGGTAATTACCAGATGATAATAATAGAATGCCCGCATAAACTTAGCTTCAGCCAATAGGCGTTTTTTCAGCTTTTCATCCATATTAATATTAGGTACATTCTCGAGTACCTGATTTGCACGCCAAACTCCCTTGTAAGCATGTTCCCAGGTAGCAATATAACAGGGATTGTCGGGAGTGACATTGTACAACGAAACATCCGTAATCCACCAGGGAGAGGTATTACGACAATCGTCGGCGCGCACATCCATAATCCAGGGCCACAAACGCATGTACATGCCATCGTAATACATGGCCGAATACACCGCATTGGTAGCCTGAATAGCATCGTCCTGCGTTTTCCAGAACGAACCGGTCGTTTGCTGATTGGGATTATTCAGATTGATAAAATCTTCGCTACAGGCCGACAGCAGTGCTGATAGGACAAGCACCGTAGCTATATTTTTTGTTATACTAAACTTTTTCATTTGCATAAAATTTTAATTTTTAAATAGTATTGAGAAGGAACTTGCATGTTATAGCCAACACATAAACAGGCATACCTGTGTAACCCATTTCATGTTCGTTGGTACTAATAACTTTACATGCTCGTATCATTCTGTTGACTATTTTAATTACACATTAAAAAGTTACTTTCACTCCAGCCAGATAAGTGGTAGGATTGGGGAAAGAACCACCATCGAGTCCGCGATAGAGCAATCCATCGTTGGCAAAGTCGGGGTCGTAACCCGTGTATTTGGTAAATGTCAGGAAGTTTTGCGATGAAACATACATCCGCAGCCCCTGTACATGTAATGCACGTGTTACACTGGATGGGAAATTGTAGGCCAACTGTATGTTCTGTACCTTTAAGTACGAAGCATCCTGAATAAAACGGTCGGAAACACGATTGTTCTGATTGGGATCGGTTTTGGTCAGACGTGGATACTTGTTGGTTGACCCGGGTCCTCTCCAATAATTTTCGTACGACTCGAGCGAGTAGTTACCTTCCTTATACGAGTTGAGCGCAGCATACACCCCATTGAAAGCCTTATTACCATAAGAACCCTGGAAGAATATGGAAAGCTCGAAATTCTTATAGCTAAAGGTCGTATTGATCCCGTAAGTAAATTTCGGGAAAGCAACACCGAGGTAGGTTTTGTCGTTATCGTCGATAACTCCGTCGTTATTCAAATCCTTGAATTTAACATCCCCGGGTTTAGTCGAACGATTCTGGAAAGCGTGCTTTGCGGGGTCGTATCTCGAATCGCCTGGAGCATATTTATTAATTTCATCCTCGGTTTGGAAAATACCTTCAAAGACCCAACCGTACAGTTCTCCCATCGAGTGTCCTACCTCTGTTTTAGAGAACGAGGTAATGATGGGATCGTTGTTCAGTCCCAGACGGGTAACCCTATTCTTTAAAGTAGTAATGTTACCAGTAAGTTCATATTGGAATTCCCCCTCTTTTTTCCGATAGGTAAGCGAAAGCTCAACCCCCTGGTTAATCATCGAAGCCAGGTTGGTCACCGGGTCAACGATTTTACCGGTCGACATGGGGATGGGGGAGTTTACGAGCAGGTCGCGGGCATCGTTGTAGTAATATTCGCCCGAAAATTCCAATCGATTGTTGAACATGGCTATATCAATACCCACATTCTTGGAGATACGTTCCTCCCATTTAATCGACTGGTCGACAAACTGGGTCTGGATGGTCCCCGGGGCTAGCTGTCCGCCCAACACATAACCGGTATTTTTATTAACCGATGTTTCGTACAGATAATCCCCAATTTTATCGTTACCCGTTATACCATAACCTGCGCGTATTTTCAACAGATTGAGGTTGGGAATATTTTTGAAAAACTCAAGATTACTCAACTTGAAACCAGCCGAAACAGAAGGGAAGTTACCCCATTTGTTGCCTGGACCAAAGCGTGATGATCCATCACGACGGAAGTTGGCCGTAAGCAGCAGCATGTCGTTCCATGAATAATTGAGACGTCCGAGATATGATATGAGGGTGTGCTCAAATAAACGCCCATCGGTAGTACGTTTTTCCGATGAACCTGCATAGAGCACCTCCTGGTATGGTTCTTTATAGCCCTGTGCGTAGCCATACAAATCACGATAATAATCATACTGAGCCGTATAACCAGCCATCAGCGTAAAGGCATGTTTACCAATTTCCTTATTAAAGGTAAGTGTGTGTTCCATGATGGCATAGGGGTTTTCGCCCCGTGTTTCATCGAGGAATGCAATGGTATTAACGTGCCGCGAACCAATGGTATATTCGGGGATAAACTCGTGATTGAAGAACTCGCTCCTATCGTACGACAGGTTGAGACGATAATTCAGTCCCGGCAGTAGTTCGTATTCGCCATAAACCGAACCAATAAAACGCGAACGATTGAGCCACAGGCGTTTGAGATTGTTAAAACCTACAATATTTCCAGCTATCTGATCGTGGATAGTATCGATACCTCCACCATATCCACCTTTCATACGGCTGTCGTACACGGGAACAGTGGGGATAGAGATAACCAGACCGATGATAGTATTCTCCCACTGCGAATTGGTAAGCTTACGCTGATGTGAATATGCATAGTAAAATGAATTACCCACTTTAAGTTTACCCTTTTTATGGTCGGTATTTACACGAACTGAGTAGCGGGTATAAGAGGGACCTGGCCCAACAATAATTCCCTTTTCATCGTAATAGTTAAGATTAAGCATGTAGGTAGAGTTGTCTTTTCCGCCCATGAAGGTCAGGCTATGCTCGGTCACATAACCACGGGTAAAAGCCTCTTTTTGCCAGTCGGTATCGATGGTATCGATATAATAAGCGCTGGTAGAGTCGTTGGCGGGTGCCAGGAAAAGATCGTCGTTCAATCTTGCCAGATTGTTCATTTCCTGGAATTGTTTACGGTTGGTCACCTCCATAAACTTATTCAACTGCTTTACGCCATAGCTACCATCATAGGTAATCTGCATATCACCTTTTTTGCCACGCTTGGTGGTTATAATGATAACCCCATTGGCACCACGGGCACCGTAAATAGCAGTTGCCGAAGCATCCTTCAATACCTGAATAGATTCGATATCGCCGGGATTAAAATCGGCAATCCCGCCAGAGGGTGATGCGCCCTGAAACTGTCCTCCAAAAGCTTGAGGTTCGGCAATAACCACCCCATCCACCACATACAGAGGATTAGAGTTGGTGAATGAACCCACCCCACGAATACGAACGACAGGAGCAGCACCCGGTTCACCACTACTTTGTACCATTACTCCACTGGCCTGCCCTTGCAAAAGACGCGAAATATCGTTCGACTTAATTCGCTCAAGATTCTCGGTTCGCACTACCGATACGGCACCCGTTAAATCCGACTTCTTTTGGGTACCATATCCTACTACCACTACCTCATCTAGTTTCTGAACCTCTTCAGTCATAGAGACATCAATAGTAGTACGCCCGTCAACACCAATACGCTGGGCAACATACCCCACAAAAGAAAAAACCAGGGTATCAGCTGGATTGTCCACCTGAATAGTGTAGCTACCATTAGCATCGGTGATTACGCCGGTAGCCTTACCCTTTACCACTACATTTACGCCCGGCATTTCGGTATTCGTACTCGCATCGCGAACAGTACCCTTTACCGTTATACGCTGGGCAAAAACACTTGAAAAACTAAGGAGACTAATCCATACCATCAGAACTCCCCTTTTGAGTAGCCTTTGTTGTTGCATCATAACTAGTAGTTTTTGGTTAGAAATTAATGACAGACCAAAGGTATTCTACCATTTCAATGGCAAAGAGCAAGGATGTGTAAACCTGGTGGAAATTTGTTGCCAGGAATATACTGTTATTTTAAAATAATGATTTTCAGTACATTAAAAACAAACGACTGGGTGGAAAAATATGTACGAAGAGGTAAAAATGTGTAAAGCCAAATAAAGAACAATCATACCCCAAGCCAGAAAACAAAATCTGAGAAATGAATACAAAATTTTACATAATAGTAGTAAAACCAAAAGGAAAACGTACATTAGCAGAAAAAGAATTCTGCATTATTCGCCTGTTCATGAATAAAAAGTAATAACTTTGCATCAGCATCGTATAAATTCAACTATGCCTAATATATTCTCGATAAACGATTTCGGCGAAGCAAAAAACGAGTTGCAGAAGGACTATTTCGACCGTCATACACCGGTGATACAATGTATCTCGGAAGCCCGACCAGGAGAAATACTCAGAATAAGGGTTCGTGTAGGTACCGAATATGCACATCCGCACGAGGCTGACCATTACATAGCCCTGATACAACTTTGGAACCGAGAAACCCTGCTGGCCGAAGCCCGTTTCTACCACGGTGTACTGTGCAATCAGCCCGGCAACGTAGAAGTAGAATTTACGGTAGTGATGCCACAGGTTAGCATGAACCTTACTGCCCTATCGTATTGTACAAAACATGGACTCTGGCGAAGTCAGCCCCATGCTGTAAAAGTGGGAACTGAAAAATAAAAATATGTTTTAGCTAGTTTCCTCATTCCCTTCTATCTCATGCTGAAAAAATGATTTAGTACCTCTTGTATCCAGCCAACACTAAAGGAGATTGTATCACATCACTTATCGTCCTCCTTTGCAAGCGCTTCAAGAGTGAGGAAACGCTTTGCATCTCAAAGATGCAAAGCGTTTATATTTCCTGTTTGAACCTTTAGAGGTTTCCTCTCAAGCGCTTCAAGAATGAGAAAACGCTTTGCATCTTTGAGATGCAAAGCGTTTCAATTCCCCGTGATGGTTTAATACCCTATTTTAAAAATGTTTTAACACTCCCCCGCCATCCTTTCAACACTGCAGGAGCAGAGCCAACCCATTAACACCCTCGCAGTAAAACATGTACTACCTGTTGTAGTACAGGCTACGAGCAATCTGATACTTGTGATAGATTACATCTATTCCATGGTTTTCCCCCTCCCGAAGAATCGGGAGCTTCTCTTCTAACCCAAATTTCGTTTGTTCTTACTCATAATTTTACTTACTTACTGTCCAAATTTAATTTGTTAAATTTGGTCCAGCTAATTAGGGGGTTAAGACAACAACAAGGCATCAAAGTTCGAATATTATTGGACTTTAACTATTTTGGTCTGAAAAATGTTCTAAGCCTACACGAAAAATACCTTCTATTGATAAAAAAAGCATTCATAAGGCTTTTTGCAACTCTATGGCGCTTTTGTTATACTTAAGAAATATGGAGAGTTATGTGGATGTATTTTGCAATTATCAGGCATTCGAGCCTTTATACAAAGTTGTTCAAAACATGGCTGTTGCATCTTTAAAGATCGACTATAGGTTTAATGCGGTAAACGAAGATTAGATTGGAAAAATAAAAAATTGAGATTTCAGTGCTCATTCCATTGACAAAAATAAAATCGATTTATGAAATAGAAATGGGGAAACATTGCATATATAAAGATTGGCACAGTAGCATGTTTCTTTAAAAGTTGCAAAAGAAACCACTTCTATTGCGCACTCGATAAGGCATGAATTAGCTCTAGGACGGATGAAACGAGCATGTATCGCAGTATTCACAAACGAGGATGAAAATAATTTTTCATACCTGCTTGATTTTAGAGCACAAAACATATTACATGCGAGTTCCATCCGGCCACTTTAAAAAATTAAAAATATTTTCGGATGAAACCTCCATGATTGTGCTCAAGCACAAACACGAAATGAATAAAATGGGGAATATTATCCATACAACGAAATGGAAGAATGGTTTAAATAATTAATATTCAACATATTAAATAATTTTATTCGGATGAAAATTTATTGGGAGACACCTGATGGAAAAAAAAGATTTAATGTTACCGTTGATAGTAAATATAGTTTATACAATTTAAAGACAAAATAATGTACGAAAGCACAACACGCGGTATAGCCATAAGGGTTACAGTGATATGCGAAGGGTTGTAGCCCGCTCCAACTTTTCGTGTAGCTTGATAGGAAATCGCCCGCAATCCCTTACTGGCCATACCGCCAACGCTGGTTGCAATGTTAAGGCAAAATTTTTGGTTCAAAAATCTAATACAACTTTTTCTAAAAAAAAATTAATACTTTCGTAAAAACATAAAACAAAAAATTATGAAAAAAATTTTACTTTCATTTATTCTGCAATTATTTATTATAAAATTTTTAATTGCTCAACCTTATACAGTTTCTGGGAAAGTTTATTACAGCCCGGATGGTATAACACAAATTGGAATTGAAAATGCCAGAGTTTATTCAGAAACACCATATGTTGCCGAAACATATACCGACGCATCTGGTAATTACACTTTTTCAAATGTTCCATCTGGAACATTGATGACAATACGTGCCGAAAAGGTTGGATATACTTTTACACCGGCATTAATTGAACGGTTGGTAGAAAAAGATTATACTAATTGTAATTTTGTTGGATCCACTGCCAATTCGACTTCTATTCCAGTTACATTTTACTATAAAGCAACCGGAAGCCCGGTTAATGTTTTTTTAGCAGGAAGCATGAATGCATACAATCCTTCCGATCCTCAATATAAGCTTACAAATCAAGGAAATGGTTTATTCACTATTACAAAAGAACTCGAGCCAGGGGATTATGTTTACAAGTATGTTGTTGATGATAATTGGGTCACCGATCCATATAACCCTGTTACCGATGGTGGCCAGTACAACAATTCAAAACTTACTGTGGACGATCCAATGATTACTTATATGTTACCTGCATTCAATGAAAGTTATTCGACTACAAATCTTCCTGAAATCCAAGCCATTGTAGCAACTAATAACACTAATCTTTCTATTACAAATTATTCTCTGAAAATAAATTCAAATACAATTTTAGGAACTCCAGTATTAACAAATAATAATAAAATTTTAACATACCAGCCATTAACAGGAGAACTCTTGAGCGGAGACAATACCTGTGAATTGTCATTTACAGTTGATGGAAAAACTGTAACAAAAACAGTTCATTTTCAATACACTTCAACTGGCGGTAGCAATGGTTTCTCAATTGGGGGTAGTGTTAAAAAAAACGACAATTCTGGTATAAGTGGAGTTAGTATTACATTAAGTTCCCCAGTATTTGGTATGCATATAGGAAGTACCGACGCAAATGGAAATTATTCATTTACAGGACTTAAAGCCTCAACTTATACGATTACCCCGTCAAAGTCTGACTACACATTTACTCCTGAGAGTATAACTTTAGATGTTGATAAAGATTTTGATAATCAAAATTTCGTTGCTACCTATACCGGAACGATTGCCGAAAAAGTGGTTTATTCTATTAGAGGTTCTATTCTATCCTGTGGTGAACCATTAGAAGGAGCAACAATAGAAAGTCGGGGGAAAACTTATATTACAAACGCATCCGGCGAATATACAATTATTGATACGCTTGTATATAACGGAACTTATTATGACCCTGCGCATGTGAATCTTAGTTTTTCAAAATTGGGTTATATCTTTGATTATTCTGAAACCAACATTCCATCCAGCTATATTGCTGATCGTATAAATTTAACAGAAGAAAATTATAATGCTAAAAAAGCTACCGATAATGTTACAGGTAAAATTACATTTCCTGATGGGTCATTTGCAAATGATATTTCTATAAAAATAGTAAATGAAAAAACAGGTTTGATTGTTTCTAATTTGGTCACTGATTCTGAAGGCAAATATTCATTTCCAATATCATATCCAGTCTCTCCTTCAGAAGTAACATCATTTAAAATTGAACCAGTATTTGATATGTTTACATTTGAACCAATGAGTATTTCGATAAATAATGAACAGACTTGTTCGAACCTTAAAAATAAAGATTTTTCGGTTTATGTTGCTCCTCCTTCAATTTGCATGGTAAGTGTTTCTGAAAATGGAAAAAATATTGTAGTTTGGGAAAAACCAGCTGTTGATTTTATTACTGGATACAAGATTTATAGAGAAACTAATCAGGCTAATGTTTTTGAAATACTCGATACCGTTGCATATAATGAATTATCTGTATTTGAAGATGTTGCTTCTGACCCTTCTGTGAAAGCTTATCGATATAAAATAGGGGCAATTACAAATTTTAGCGGTTACGAAACAGAACTAAGTGATTTGCATAAAACTATTCATCTTACTATTAATAAAGGAACAGGTAATGCATGGAACCTTATTTGGTCCCATTATGAAGGGCTTGCTATATCAACTTACAAATTGTATAGGGGTACAAGTAAAGATAATATGACATTTTTAGCAGATATAGCAGGTAATTTAATTTCGTATACTGATAATACTGCTCCAGTTGGGGATATGTATTATCAAATAGAGATGGTTCTTGAAGATGCTTGCAATCCTGAAGTTGCCAAACCACTTTTAAAAAGCGCTAAAGCTGGGAATATTTATGCTTCAACAAAATCTAATGTTGTAAACTCTGCTAATGCTTCAACAGACATAAATAAACTAATAGAAGACAAAAATTTAATTTATCCAAACCCTGTTGAAAATACTTTGTACTTTAAAAATTCAAAAGCTTTAAATGAATTTCAAATTTATACAATTCAGGGGACTATAATTAAACAAGGAGTTTTAAATACTTCAATTGATGTGTCTGATATTCAGAGTGGTATTTATCTTATTAGAGTCAAGAATGACGAGAAATGGGAGTCTTTTAGATTCATAAAGAGATAAAAAACACTGCAACCAACAAGCGGTATAGTCAATAAGGGTTTCAGAGGTATTCGAAGTTCATTACCCGCATCAATCTTTCGTCTCGGTTGATAGGAACGTCGCTCCGCAATCCCTAACTGGCTATACCGCCATCGTTGTGGACAATTTAAAAAAATGCCTTGACAAGTAAAAAAAGTGATATAAAATGATTTGGAAAGAGATTCTAATATTAATACTTTCATTGTTTGGATTTAAGATTTATTGTCAGGAGCCCAAAAAATTATTTATTGATTCGACATATAAAATGGACGATATTGTTATAACTAGACTTTCCGAGAACCAAGATACATTAAAGATATGCTATCTAAATGAATTTTATCCTGATTATTCTAAAGGAGGTAAAATAATTATAACTCATCATAGATCACACGAAGGTGTTCGTGGGTATGAAGAAATAAATTTCTATAATGAAATTGAAAATAAGATAATATTAAGGAATCAATTAAAAAAGGTAAGCTATGAGCCTTATTTCTTTGATTTACCCATTTATTTTAAATACAGAATTGCTAATACTAATGATTTTGAACAGTTTATTATAATTAGGGCATTATTTCCAGGTACAGGTAATTTATCAGAGGATTACATTTATAGATTAACAAGTGATGATGGTAAAAGTTATAAAATTGAATATGAAATACAACCTTTTAACTCTGTCTTGAAAAAAGGTCAGGGCGTTTGGAAAGGACCTATTTTGGATTTTAATGAGAATTTAAATTTTATAACGCCAATATGGAATGAGGGTGATGCAAATTGTTGTCCTAGTGGCGGAGATTTAATTGGAAATTTCAAATTATTTAAAATAAATAACAAATATTACTTTAAGATTGAAAAATATAAAATTATTGAAAAATAAACTTCCCACAACAAAGTATATACTTCATAGGGGTTTTGGAACTATGCCAAGCGCATCGCTCGCTGGCAAGGTTCTTATCGGTTGATAGGTTCGCAACTCCGAATTCCTCAACATTTCATACCGCCTACAGTTACAGGCAATGCTAAAAACGTACACGTAACCATAATGCACAATGATAAATAGATTATAAAAAATAATTTAGAACAAATCCACTCACATTCTGCTTAATACCGCTGGAAATTTCTCGTTTTCCTTTTAAGCGCTTTGGTACGCGGATCGACCCGATGGTATTGTGGCGCCACGACATCAGCCCCCTGCCGGTCAAACCTGTTCTTCCGTAGTAATGCAGGCGGGGAGCAAGCTGCTACCTGCAACAAGTTACATCTAAATTAATTTTTTAAATTTTGTACAGCAATATGTTTGGGTTAAGACAAGACATATAACTATCAAGTAAATCGAAACCTTTAGTAAAAAACGGTAGTATAAAAAAGATTGTGTAAACACTCATAATTAGGCAATCATATAATGCTG
>ERZ795060.744-NODE-744-length-43032-cov-12.296182_pt1 | contig 43032 bp, 37 predicted proteins | sample MGYA00375144_ERZ795060 | MGnify/ENA primary metagenome ERZ795060 (study PRJEB30189, sample SAMN05720157) | activated sludge metagenome | isolation source: anaerobic digester from wastewater treatment plant | place: Japan | collected 2015-05-15 ... | reverse complement strand
AGGCTGCAGAGGAAGATGCTAAGTGGAGATACAATAAGTATAAAAGATTAGCAGAAATGTAAGTAAAAAATACACCTCAAAAGTTAGAGAGGGCTATTGTGATGGTAGCCCTCTCTTTTTTGTGCGTCCGATATGGGCATAAAAAAAGAGGTGAGCTCAAGTCACCTCAAGGGAAATATAAAAAATGAATCAAATCTTATGCTAAAGCGCCTCCATCAACTACAATGGTTGCTCCTGTAGTAAATGAAGAAGCATCGGAGGCAAGGTAAAGGGCAGCTCCACACATCTCTTCTGGTTTTGCAACTCTGTGAAGTGGAATTTGAGGCAGTAAAATTTTATCCATAAGTTCTTCGTTTTTAACCATGACAGATGAAAATTTTGTATCAGTAAGCCCAGGGAGTATTGCATTGACTCGTATATTGAATTGGGCAAGCTCCTTTGCAAAGGATTTAGTCATAGCTATAACTCCAGCTTTTGTAATTGAGTATATCCCCTGCATTGGTGCAGGCCGTATTCCATTGATTGAAGAAATATTTATAATAGAGCCCCTTTCATTTTTCTGCATCAGCTTTGCAGCAAATTGGCTCATGAAAAAATATCCCTTTAAATTTACATCCATGGTTTTATCCCATGCAGCCTCAGGAGCATTTAATACATCACCAAAATAAAAGTTAGTTGCAGCGTTGTTTACAAGGATATCAATTTTTTTATATTTTGATTCAATGTGCTTGAAGAGATTTTCTATATCAGATAAATTGCCATTGTGACATGCAATTGCCTCAGCATTTTTACCACTTGCTTTTATATTTTCTTCGATCTCTTTTAGGTTTTCAAGTTTTCTGCTTGTGATTATAACAGTAGCTCCATGATCTGCGAAGGTCTCTGCAATGGCCTCACCAATGCCTCTGCTTGCTCCTGTTACAACTGCAATTTTTCCTGTAAGATTAAAATCTATCTTCATAATTATCCTCTTTATTGTTTTTTTGATGAAAGAAAATCAGGTTTTGAAAAATCAGGGTTTGGATATGTATAAAATCCTTTGCCTGCTTTTCTTCCTGTGGCACCTCTGTCGACATAGGATTTGAGGAATTCTGTGTTTTTTATTCCCTGTGGATCCTTTTGTTTTTTTGCCCAGAAGTCTGATATCTTCCATATAGTATCAATGCCAATATTGTCCATCATGCCAAAGGGACCAATGAGCATGTGAGTTACTCCCATCCATGCACGGTCAATATCCTCTGGAGTGGCAACTTCATTTGCAGCAAGACTTTGAGCTGCATAGAAGAGAGAGGTGAGCATTCTATTGAATAGGTAACCTCCGCTTTCCTTTTTCATAACAATCGGCCATTGGCCAATTGCCTCTGCAAATTCTTTAACCAATAAGATTGTCTCTGGAGAAGTTCCAGGATGAGGCATAACATCAACAATGTTTGTAAGGGTTATGTCGTGAAAATGAAATGCAAGGAATTTATCAGACCTTCCAGTGTGATGAGCCATTTTTGAAGGTAAAAGGGTAGATGTGTTTGTTGTAAATATTGTGCGCTCTGGGCAGAGTTTATTAAATTCAGCAAAAATCTGACCCTTCAGTTCTGGATCCTCAGGGACAGATTCAATAAGGAGATCTACATCTTTTGCAGCTTCTACTTTATCTGAACAGTAGCTTATACGGTTGTATACTGGCTCAACTTCTTCAGCCTTCATTTTCCCCCATTGAACAAGGTTATCCATAAGCCCCTTAATTCTAATTTTTGCTTTCTCCAACATCTCAGGTTTTATATCATATAATACAACATCATACCCACGTTGTGCACAGGGAATGCTTATTTGCTGGCCCATTGTCCCTGCACCTATAAGAAGAATTTTTTTTATGTTCTGTAGTTTCATATGTCCTCCTATATATCTGATTTTTTAATTAGGTCAAGTGCAGTATTTTCAAGAATCTTAACATAAGAGACAAGAGGTTTGAATCTTGGGTCAGAGGTTTGCCCATGAAAAAATCTATAGTAAATTTGTTGAGCAATCACTGCAAGACGAAACAAGCCAAAGCAATAATAAAAATCAAAGTTGTTTGATTCCCTATTAGTTAGCCTGCAGTAAAGATCAAATTGCTCTCTGCGTGTGAGCATTCCGTCAATATGAGTAGGCATCTGTCTTATGGCCTGTAGCTGTGGAGGATCCTTTTTTTCGATCCAGTAAGCAAGAGAGGATCCTATATCCATAAATGGATCCCCAATTGTTGCCATCTCCCAGTCTAAAATTCCTATAATCTCAGTAATATTATCTTCTTTTAAAACTGCATTGTCAAATTTATAATCATTATGAATGAGAGATATGTATTGAGAGTCCCCTGGATTTTTTTCCGCAAGCCATTGCATAATCTCTTCAAAGTCAGGAGCATCAGGTGTTTTTGCATCTCTATATCTATTGCTCCATCCCTCTATTTGACGGGTGACATAGCCCTGAGGATGGGCAATATCCTTCAGAGGAGTTTCTTCATATTTAATCGAGTGCAGAGTTGCAAGTATAGAGATCAAATTTTCACTTAATTTTCTTGCTTCCTTTCTTGATAGAACAACTCCAGAAGGCAGATCTTTGCGCAGAATTATTCCCTTAATTCTTTCCATTATATAAAATTGTGCACCAATTATGGTCTCATCATCACAGTATAGCACTGGCTTAGGAGAGTATTGGAAAAGTGGATGAATGGCAGAAAGAATTGTATACTCCCTTTTCATGTCATGGGCTGTTTTTGCTTTTTTGCCAAAGGGGGGTCGCCTTAATATGTATTCTTTTCCATTGAGTTTTATAAGGTATGTGAGATTGGAAAATCCACTGGGAAACTGCTTAATCTCAATTTGACTTATAGCAGGGCTTATGTGTTTTTTTAGATATTCAATGAGATCTTCTGTATTAATTTCCTCACCTTGTCTAATTTTGGAAGGCTCATCAATTAAGAGTGAATCATGCATAAGACCTCCTGTAATTTATTTTTTATTTTTAAGTAGATTTGCTTCTACAAACTCTATAACAAATTCAGCATACTCCTCTACTGTGATTTTACGTGAAAAGTATTTCCAGCGCTTTAGATACCAATCCTGAAGCAGTGCTTTTATGGCCGATGAAATCAGAAGTGCATTTTTTGTTTGGAAGATTTTTTTCTTAATGCCTTCCTGGATTATTTCTGCAAAGATGTTTTCTGTATAAAGCTCTGCCTGGAGAGATAGTTTCCGCTCTTCCTTGCTAAGATTTTTAGTTTCCATATAAAGGAAGTAAAACCAGTCACCCATCAATTCACTTAAGTATAAGTGTATTTTTATCCCATGTTTTAATTTTTCTTCAAGAGTATTGCAATGAGCTATATTTTGAACCAGAACATTAGTTATGGTGTCCATACCAATGTGGTGAATGATTCTGAAAAGCTCCTCTTTGCTTGAAAAATAAGAGTAGAGGGCACCAAGGCTTAAACCAGATTCCTTGCTCAAATCCCTGAGACTCATTGCCTGAAATCCTCTGTCGTTGCTTATGGAAAGAGTATTCTGAATGATTGTTGCAAGATTTTTTATTGCTGTGCTTTCTTTCTTAATGGACATGTTATCTTTATTTCGGATAAAATATTCCCGCGAAATATCCTCAAGGGAAAGGGAAAAATCTTTTTTAAATTTTTCAAAATTGAGTTTCATTTATACTTCTCCAAAATTCTTCTTGCTACAGTCGATTTATGCACCTCGTCAGCACCGTCATAAATGCGTGCAGCTCTTTCGTGTCTGTAAAAATAGGCAAGTATAGTGTCATCTGTCATACCAAGTCCGCCGTGGACCTGAAGGGCTCTATCAATAACTCTCTGCATTGTATTGGCTACAACATATTTAATTGTGCCAACATCATCTCGGGCGGCTTTTGGCCCAACGGTGTCAATTCTCCATGCAGCATAAAGAGTCATAAGGCGTGCAGCCTGGATCTCCGCTGCGGAGTCTGCAATCCACTCCTGAACTATTTGCTTTGAGGCAAGGGTTTTCCCATCAGGTGAAATTACTCTTGTCTTTGCTCTCTGGCAAAGGAGATCAAAGGCCCTATTGCATATCCCGAGCCATCTCATGCAGTGATGAATTCTTCCTGGTCCTAATCTCTCCTGTGCTATGGCAAAGCCCATCCCCTCTTTACCAAGAAGATTTTTTTGTGGAACGCGGCATGATTGGAAAATTATTTCACCATGACTTGCGTAGTCACTGCCACTGTGGCCCATTACAGGGATATTCCTTATAAGATTAAATCCCGGAGTGTCTGTTGGCACAATAATCATGCTTGAGCGTAAGTGTGGTGGAGCGTCAGGATTTGTCACAGCCATAACAATACAAAAGGCAGATCCATCGGCACCTGTTGTATACCATTTGTGGCCATTTATTATATAATCATCTCCATCCTTGATGGCAGTAGTCTCCATCATCACAGGATTTGAACCCGGCATATCAACCTCTGTCATTCCAAAGCAACTGCGAATTTCACCTCTGGCAAGGGGCTTGAGGTATTTTTTCTTTTGCTCCTCAGTTCCATGAAGATGAAGTATTTCTATATTTCCTGCATCTGGAGCCTGACATCCAAAAACATAATGCCCCAGAGGAGTGCGGCCTAATCTTTCAGAAAAAAGACCGTGATCAACCATGGAAAGTCCCATCCCACCAAGTTCCTTTGGAATGTTTGGTCCCCATAGCTCCATTTTTTTTACCATTTCTCTTTTCTTCGCAAGGGTAGGCAAAAGATCTTTAAAATCCAGTGTAAGATAGTCCTGCTCCATAGGGAGTAGCTCTTTGTCTACAAATTCATCTATCAGTTCAAGGGTGGCTTGCATTTGTTCCGATATTTTAAAGTCCATAGACCCTCCTTTGCAATTTTAAAGTCATCATACAATGTGATTTAGAAATGTCAATATAAAAACGAACGTTCGTTATTTTTTTCTTGACAGAGCACAACTTTTTATTTGTTATGAGATATAGTAATAATTACTAATATATCTTTTAGTTTAATAACTATGATTTTCAAACAGAATCCCTTTCTTAAGAGAGAGGTTAACTGAGAGAATTTTATTCCATATAAAGATCAAGGACTTAACATTAAAATATATTGTTTAAAAAAGTGGTGTTTGTTAAATGAAAATCTTGGTATGTATGAAGGTTATATATGATGTAAAGGACAATGCTTTTCCAGATTATGATTTTCCACTGAGGATCAATAGATTTGATGAATATGCTCTTGAAGAGGCTCTGGTTATAAAAGATAAATTCCCGGATACAGTCATTGATGTTGTGACTTTTGGATACTCTAATTCTGTTGGACTGCTGAAAAAGGCTCTGGAGAGAGGTGCTGATTCTTTAACTTTGATAGAATCACAAGAAGAGCTGACTCCTATAGTCTGTGCTAAATTGGTCTATAGCCATTTTAAAGATAGGGGGTATGACATTATCTTTACAGGTGCTATGGCTGAAGATTTTATGTCCTCTTCCTTTGGCCCTGCCCTTGCGGGATTCTTTTCTTTTCCATTTGCAGTGGCTGCGGTAAGTTGTGAACTTGTAAATGATAAAAGGTTTCTGGTTAGGTGTGAGCTTGAGGAGGGTATTGCTGTAACATATTCAATTAAATTGCCATGTCTTGTGACTATGCAAAGTGGTGGCCGTGAAATACGTTATCCAACTCTTACAGGCAAGCTTAATGCCAGAGGTAAAGAAGCTTTTGTTGTTAAGTTAGATCAAAAAAAAGATAAGTCACTTAGTTATGAATATAAGCGAAAAAAAGCTGTCAAAGGAATATTGATTGAAGGTTCTCTGGATGAAAGGTGTGAATATTTATACAATGAATTGCATAAAAGAGGTTTGCTTTGAGACAGAAATTTTTGGAAGCCCTTATTGTTTTTAATGTAGAAGATGGCCAATTGCTTCATGGAAATCTAAATTTTGATGAGATTAAAAATAAATTTAAAAACAGAGTTAATTTACAGCTTTTGTTCTGCGGTAGTAATGTTTCTAAGTATTTAGATAATTCCCATTTAAATTTTTATGGGGATGTTTTTGTCATTGAGGATGAGAGTCTCCCTTGGAATAATCCCTATATTCTTGCGCAGAACATATCTTCCCTTAGTGAGAAAAACTTCGATGTTGTAATATTGCCTCATTCAATTGCAAATTGTGGCGCTGCAGCTTTTTTAGCTGCACAATTTTCTATGGAATGCTTTACTGCTATAAATGATTTTTATTTTGATGATGAGACTCTTGTTTTAGAGAGAGAAGTTTTTGGAGGATTTACAGAAAGAATTCTTTGCAAACTTAACTGTATTATTACATGGTTATGCACCTACAGTGAGCCTTGTAACAATTTAAATGGGGCTAAGTATAACTTAATTAAAAAGACGCCTGTTGAATGTGAAGATCTCTGCAGCGTAATTTCTGTGGAAAAAGCACAGAGCTTTTCCAGATTATCTGAAGCGAATGTTTTAATTGCAGTTGGTAGAGGGATTGGGTCTTTAGAAAATATTGAATTAGCACAGGAACTTGCTTTGCTCTTTGATAACTCATCCATTGCTGCATCCCGTCCTGTTTGTGACAATAGATGGCTTCCATATAAATATCAGGTTGGGGTTACAGGTAAAACAGTTTCCCCTGCTCTTTATTTTAGCCTTGGTATTTCTGGTTCAAGTCAACATCTTTTAGGTATGAAAAATTCACGGTGCATTGTGTCTGTAAATAAAGACAGATATGCAGCTATTTCCTCAATTGCTGATTATATAGTTGAAGATGATATTTTTGTATTCATCCCAGCATTTATACATAAGGTCAAAGAAAAGAAAAAAATTCTTCGAAGCAGATAGCTTGAAAAAAATTTTTATTGCCTTTGGTGCTCTCTGTGTCTTTCTGGCTAATTAAGGAGATTGTTATGAGTATCTTTGAAATAATAATGTTAATATGCTTTGGCCTGGCATGGCCTGTCTCTATTTTAAAGAGCTGGACATCAAAAACAAACAATGGTAAATCTCTTTTTTTTCTCATAATTGTTCTTGTGGGCTATATTTCTGGAATTTTGCACAAGATTTATTTTTTGTGTGATGGGGTTATTGTTCTCTACATTATAAATTTTACAATGGTTTTTATAGATATACTTCTATATATCAGAAATATGAGCTATGATAAAAACTCTTTGACCTGAGAGAAAACTTTTTATTTGACCTATCTAAAAATATTCAATATCTTTTAAAGTTGAAGTTTTGTTGAGGTATTGATATTTTTAAATTAAGAGAGTTTAATTGTGGGAGTTAATAGCTTAAGGAATACTATTTTTAGGAGTATTTTTATAATATCAGGCACGCTGCTTGTTGTTTTTTCAATATTTGTTTCTGTTTTAATTTACAAATCAGGTATAGATAGTGCCTTTGCTATAATCAGGCAGAGAAATTTTGCAATGAGAAATTATATGCTCTGGTATTTTATGCCCCTTAAAAATACAGTTGAGGTTTTATCAGAGCATTCAGACATAAAAAAAGGAACAAAGATAACAACATCAGAAAAGCAGGGGATTCTTGAATTTTATAGAATTGTCAAAAAGATAATCCCCAATATAAATTATGTTTATTCAGGCTATGAAGATAAAAGCCTTTTTATAAACGATTACACTCCACCTGCTGGATTTAATCCTACAGAGCGTCCATGGTATATTAAAGCTCTGGAGTCTCATCCCTATGTTTCAGATGGTATACCATATCAGGAAATAAAAGATAAATCATGGCTTGTATCTCTGGGAAAAACAATAACAGATAATAATGGCAAGATTATAGGAGTGCTTGCTGTTGATGCATCTTTACAGCATCTGGCTGAGCAAATTCGCGTGAGCGATTCCAGTTTAAAAACTTCATATAGCTATGTTATAAATAGAAATAACATAGTTATAATGCACCATGAAAATAGATTCTTAAATCATAATTTAAGCGAAGTTATATTTCCAATGCCTGATTTTAAAGAAAAGGAAGGAAGCTTTCATTATAGCACTATTGATGGAGTAAGCAAGATAGCATATTATCATAGGATTGATGAACTGGGATGGATTTTAATAACAGTAGTAAATAAGAATGAGATTCTTCTACCGATAATTTTTAAAATAATTCTCATGCTTGCGGTTGTCCTTTCTGCAGCTGTGATATTGGGAATTATAACAAGTAATACTTTAATAAAGAACGTAGTAGCACCTCTTGTAGAGCTTGAGAGTTATTTAATTGATTCTGCAAAAAAAGAAAAAGAGATTCAATATCCAGATAATGAAATAGGAAGACTTGCAAGGGCGATCCAGAGTATCACTGATGCAGAGCTTTATAAAAAAAATCAGCAGCTTATGGACATGAATGCTCAATTAGAAGTTCTTTCTATAACAGATCCCCTTACAGGTTTATACAATAGAAGAAAAATATTGCAAGAGATTGAGGATGAAAAGCTCAGAGCAGAGAGATATGTTTGTAATGTGTCCCTACTTATATTTGATATAGATCATTTTAAAAATATAAATGATATGTATGGCCATGGGGAAGGAGATTTAATTCTCAAAGAATTGGGAGAGCTTATAAGATCTTCAATTAGAGCAACAGATGTCTTTGCAAGATGGGGCGGAGAGGAATTTATGCTTCTGCTGCCAGAAACAGATTTGACTTCTGCTGTTGCTATTGCAGAAAAGCTAAGAGTTACTGTAGAGAGGCATATCTTTAGCAATGGTAAAAATATAACAATAAGCATAGGAGTTTCAACATTTATAAAGGGCTGTAGCGTTGATGATTTTATAAGGGAAGCAGACGACATGCTCTATAGAGCAAAAGAAACTGGCAGAAATAAAGTTCAATACATAAAAAAAGAGAGAGCTCATGAATATTGATTATGAAAAAATATTTAAAGATTCACCTGTTCCTTATGTACTTTTAAAGGTTATACTTGATGACAGTAATTTGCCTGTGGATTACCTTTTTATTGATACTAATCACGCTTTTGAAGATTTGGTTGTGTGCAACGGCTCTGTTGTTGGTAAAAGCTTTGGTGATATTCAAGGAGATATTTTTATAGAGAAGGAAAATTTTCTATCTGTATGCAAAAATGTGATTACAACTAAAAGCAAAGGTTATTTTGAATATAATGCAAGTAAAAGAGGTAAATTCTATAGAGTTGAGGTATTGCCCCATGGAGATTCTATACTGTGTTTGAGCTTTGTTGATATTACAGAAGAAAAAAATTTTTTAACAAAAATCCATCAGTATGTTGACCTTGCTCCTGCTGCAATTTTTATTGCAGATAGAGAGGGCAATTACATATTTGCAAATAAAGCTGCCTGTGAACTTTTAAAATATTCTCGGGAAGATCTCCTCAGAAAAAGAATTCCAGATGTAACTGCCCCTGAATTTGCAGATGATGCTATAAGGAGCTTTGAAAATTTAAAAACCTGTGGAAAAGATAGAAGGGAGATAGCTCTCCTTAGAAGTGATAACTCAAGAGTATGGATTTTACTTGATGCTGTGGCTTTGCCAGATGGCACATTTATGGCCTTTTGCAAAGATATAACAGCTCAAAAGTTAGCTGAGGAAAAGCTTTCCAGTTTTGAAAATTTTAATAAGACACTGCTTGATCTCTTACCTGTGCCTGTTTTTTACAAGGATTCTTCATTGCTCTATCTGGGGGTAAACAAGGCCTTTGAGGATTTTTATGGAATGGATGAGAATTACTTTAAAGGCAAAAGCGTTTTTGACATTCACCCGGAGGATAAAGCTATAATTTACAATAAAATGGATGAGGAACTGCTTCGAAACGGTGGGAGGCAAGTTTATGAAACTGTGATGATTGATTATGCGGCTAAAGAGCACAATGTCATATTATATAAAACGCTCTTTAAGGATTCTAAAGGGACTCCTTCTGGTATTATTGGGGTTTTATATGATATAACAGAGCGGAAGAATAGGGAAAAGGAACTGGAACTTTATTTTACTGCAATTCAGTCTGTAGATCAGCCAGTATTGCTCACAGACGCAAATGGTAATATAATCAAGGTCAATAGAGCTTTTATAAAAATGTATGGCTTTGAGCTTGATGAATTAATTGGTAAGAATCCCCGTGTTTTAAATCCTGGGTTTGAGGTCTACAGTAACTTTGGCTATACAAAAGAAGCCTATGATAAAATATTTAAAGGAATGTGGGCAGCTATAAAAAATCCTTCAGTTGGGACATGGCATGGAACTGTTATAAATAAAAAGAAAGATGGATCTTTTTTATGGGTTGAGCTAATTATTAATGCCATTTATGATTCTAGAGGAAATCCTGAAAGTTTTATTGGACTCCCTGTAGACATAACAACAACAATAAAAAAAGAATATAAAAGTAAAGTTGAGCTGTATCAGACAATAGCTGCTCTTGCTGAGCTTAGAGATAATGAAACAGGAAATCACATGAGAAGGGTAGGACTTTTTGCCAGAATTTTAGCAAACAAACTTGGTATGCCAGAGAAGTATTGTGAAGACATAGAGGTCTTTGCACCATTACATGATATTGGAAAGGTCGGAATCAGTGATTCTATTTTGCTTGCAGAGAGAAAACTCACACCAGAGGAGTTTGAAATAATGAAGAGCCATACAATACTGGGCTACAATATAGTTAAAGGCAAAAGGGAAATGGGTATGGTTGCCTCCATAACGCTCAGCCATCATGAATGGTATAATGGAAAAGGATACCCCCAGGGGCTTAGAGGAAAAGACATCCCATTGTCTGCTCGTATTACTACAGTTGTTGATGTATATGACGCCTTAAGGAGCAAGAGGCCATACAAGGAACCATGGTCCCATGAAGATGCTGTTAAATATATTCTCTCTCGATCTGGTGAGCAATTTGATCCTGAGGTTATTGAAGCCTTTGAAAGTGAACTCAACAGATTTGCCATAATATTCAATGAACTTAAGGATTAGCTTTCTGGATATTTTTCTCTTATGTTCTTGATGATGTCTGTTAATTCAAAGAAAATTTCAACAAGCTCAGGGTCAAATTTTTTCCCTGATAATTCTTTTATCTCTTTAAATACCTCCTTTTCTTCCCATGGATCTTTATATACTCGTTTTGAAGATAGTGCATCATAGACATCTGCAAGTGCAGTTATTCTTCCAAATAGAGGGATCTCCTCTCCAGCCAGAGGCTCAATTTTTCCATTTAGAGGCTTTCCTGTAAATAGATCAATCTTCCCAGGATATCCTGTTCCATCCCAGTTTTCATGGTGAGTTAAAGCCACATCTCGAGCAGCCTCATCCACATTAGTTTGTGCCTCAATAAATATCTTTGCCCCATGGTAAGTGTGTGATTTCATTATTTCAAATTCTTCATGGGTAAACCTTGCTGGTTTTTTTAGTATTAAATCAGATATTGCAACCTTACCTATATCGTGTAGCATTGCAGCCATTCGTAAAATGTCACGATTTTTTTCTATTTCTTTTTCATCTATTTTGTGATGTTTTGCCCATGCTTCATATATCTCTACGGAATAAGAGGCAACTCTGTTTACATGGGCACCTGTCTCTTTTGGATCCCGCAGCTCTGCCATTTGAATCATCCTCAGAATCAATGCCCTGGTCATTTGAGCTTTTTGAACTACCATGCTTGCTATGCCAGCAAAGTGATTTATGTAGAGTATGTCTTCATCGTTAAAGGATCTGATGTCTCCAGAATTTGTAAGTGGATTTATAATTTGCATGACTCCAAGAATTTTGCCACTTTCATTTTTAAGAGGGACTGTCATAACAGAGGTTGTTTTATATGATGCCTTTTTATCGTATGTTGGATCAAATGAGTAAGGCCTGGATTTTATGTTATATACATCCTGTTCTATAATTGTTTTACCAGTGGAAGCTGCATATCCAGAGAGAGATTTTTCATTTATTGGCAATTTAAAATTTGAGTATATGAGTTTTTTACCTGGTTGTAATCGTCTTTGCAGAGTGTCATTTTGAGCATGAGTAAAAATTAGGTGATCAGTTTCTTTGATGTAAATGGTCCCTGCATCTGCATCTGCGATTTTCCTTGCCTCAAATAAAATTCTCTCAAGGAGAATATCTATATCCTGCACTGTATTTATATCTGAACTGAGTTTAATGAGCTGATTTAATTTATCTTCGTGATTCATTTCCTTTACATTTTACCTTTAGAATTTTCAAACGCTTTATTTAATTTAATAAAAATTAGCTTATCTGGATAAAAATTTTTTAAAATCTATAAAATTTTTGCGTTTACCTTATAAATGATATTTTTGAGGTGCATTTATGGATGATACGCTTTACTGGATTTTTTTATCAATTCTCTCTTCTCCTTCTAAACTTGGCTTATATGAAAGAGTGCATCTGCCTCCAAAAGAAATTTGTAATACCCTTGATATTGATTCTCTTACTGTGCCTGAGTATATTGCAGCCTCTTATGGCTGTGAACCATGGTCTGCTGCTTCTGAGATATACCAGACCTGTAAAAAGAAAAATTTTAAAATAATCACCTTCTCTGATAAAAACTATCCACTTCTTTTAAAGGAAATTCATAAACCTCCCTTAGTGCTTTACCTACAGGGAGCAAACCTCCAGTTACCAATGGTTTCTATTGTTGGCACAAGGAATTCTGATAAAGTAAGTGAGTCAATTGCTTTTAAAATAGCCTATGGAGTTGCAAAGGCTGGCTATGGAATTGTAAGTGGGATGGCTTATGGTATTGACAGGTTTGCTCATCTGGGAGCTTTAAAGGCAGAGGGAGTCACTGTTGGAGTGTTGCCTGGTGGCATTGATACCACTTATCCACAAAGGAATAGGGATCTCTATCATATGATTTCAATTTCACAAAGCTCCTGCCTTGTGTCTGAATATCCCCCAGGGATTGTGGCTGGTCAGAAATGGTGCTTTGCTCAGAGAAACAGAATAATAAGCGGCCTATCTGTGGCAACAATCGTGGTTAAAGCTCCATTAGACAGTGGAGCCATGATGACAGCGAGATATGCTATTGAGCAAAATAGAGAGCTCCTTGTTTGTCCAGGCAATGCCTTTGATAAAGGCTACAGTGGCTGCCTTGAGCTTATTAAAGAGGGCGCTGCACTTGTATCAGATTTTGATGATATTATGGAGATTTTAAAGTCTTATTCAAATAGCTCTGGCGATTCTTGTTCTTTTGAGGCTGTAACAGCAAAAGAAACTGTTTGTGCTGAGTCTGAAAATGGTGACTTCTTAAAATCAGTAGATTTGAGTAAATACTCTAAAGTTGAGAGCTTAATTTTATCTCATCTATCAAAGGGCGATTTTGATATAGATGATTTTATTCGCTCCTTTTCCCTTGGCACTGATGAGGTTACAAGGGCTATTGTTTCTCTGGAGATTGAAGGGATTATTTTAAGAAAAGGCAACAGGATATTCCATAAAAAGAGTTTTTAACTCTTGTGGTGTTTTAAAGAATTATTTGACAAATATTTTTGGCTATAGCTAATGTCTGGAGGTGCAATATATTAGTTAAGTTAAAATTTTTTTAACTTATTTTTGTTTTGGATTTCAAAAATTTATATTTTGATCTGTTCCCTGGAGAAGAAATGGCAAAAAGTAAAGCAGAAACTCTTGTAATAGTAGAGTCTCCTTCAAAAGCAAAGACTATTAATAAATATCTTGGTAAGGACTATATAATATCATCTTCCGTTGGGCATATAATAGATTTACCAAAGTCAAGGCTTGCCATTGATATTGAAAATGGATTTAAGCCAGAATATATAACCATAAGGGGCAAGTCAAAGATTCTTTCAGATCTTAAAAAACAGGCTGCAAATGTTTCCACTGTGTTGCTTGCCACTGACCCTGACAGAGAAGGTGAGGCTATTTCATGGCATCTTTCCAATGTCCTCTCTTCAAAAAATAGCAATATCAAGCGAATTGAATTTAATGAGATTACAGAGAAGGCTGTAAAAGATGCAGTTGCTCATCCAAGGGATATAAATATCAATCTGGTAAATGCTCAGCAGGCAAGGCGTATATTAGATAGGATTGTTGGTTATTTTTTAAGTCCAATTCTCTGGAAAAAAGTTAAAAGAGGATTATCTGCAGGGCGAGTTCAATCTGCTGCCTTGAAGGTTATATGCGATCGGGAAGAGGAAATTGAAAGATTTATCCCTCAGGAATACTGGACAATAGATGCTCACTGCTCATCTAAAGGGAAAAAATTTACTGCCTCTTTGACTCATTATAAGAATGAAAAGATTAAGCTTGTCAATGAAGAAGAGACGATGAAAGTTGTTAAAGCTCTTGATGGTAAGCAATTTGTTGTTACAGAGATAAAAAAACAGGAACGAAAGCGTAAAGCCCCAGCTCCTTACATAACCAGTAAACTACAGCAGGATGCTGCAAACAGACTTGGCTTTACATCAAAAAAGACAATGCTTGTTGCTCAGCAGCTATATGAGGGTATAGATATAACAGGTCTTGGCCCTGTAGGGCTCATAACATATATGAGAACTGATTCCACAAGGCTTTCTGATAATGCTATTGCAATGGCAAGAGATTATATATCAAAAAATTTTGCTCCTGAATTTTTACCGGATTCGCCAAACATTTATCGAGCAAAAAAAAGTGCACAGGATGCCCATGAGGCAATCAGGCCAACAGATGTTTCTCGCACTCCAGAGTCAATAAAGAATGATCTTACACGGGATCAATATAGACTATATGAACTCATCTGGAAGCGCTTTGTTGCATGTCAGATGACCCCGGAGATTACAGAAACCCTTACCGTAAATTTAGAGGCCTCTGATTATTTGTTTAAGGCAACAGGTAACAAGGTTTTATTCCCTGGATTTACTATTGTGGAAAAGCCAGATAAGTCTGAGAAGAATACAATTCCTCCGCTGAAAGAAGGGGATATGGTGGATATAGTGAATCTAAAATATGAGCAGCACTTTACAACTCCACCTCCGCGATTTAATGATGCTTCTTTAGTAAAGTTTCTTGAAGAATCCGGGATCGGCAGGCCTTCCACTTATGCTCCAACAATTGATACCCTGCTCAAGCGGTATTATATTGTTCGCTCAGGGAAGCAACTTGTGCCTACCTTGCTTGGCAAAATTGTAAATGGAATTATGACATCAAATTTTTCCTCTCTTGTCTCTGTGGATTTTACCGCGGAGATGGAGAATAAGCTTGATAAAGTAGAGTCATCAGAGATTAACTGGGTTCAGATGCTTGAGGAATTCTATAAGCCTTTTAAGGAACTTGTAGATAGAGCAGAGAGCAATATCGAGGAGATTAAAGGTGTTCTTGACGAGGAGACTGATTATATATGCGACAAATGTGGCAGACCTATGATAAAAAAATTGGGGCGCTTTGGATTCTTCCTGGCATGCTCTGGTTTTCCTGAGTGTCGCAATGCTAAATCTTTACCACTTGGTAAATGTCCAAAGTGTGATGGTGATGTTGTTAAAAGAAGCTCAGGTGGTAAGGGAGCTTTTTATGGATGCAGCAATTATCCCTCCTGTGATTTTCTCACAAGGGAAACCCCATCTGAGAGAGGTTGCCCTAACTGTGGAAAGCTCCTCTTTGTCCGCAAAATCAAAGGCAGGGGGGAGGAACTCATTTGCCTTAATCAAAGCTGCAATTTCAAAATAGAGCTTCTTGACGAGGCTCCTGGGATTGAAAACAGTGCAGAGGCAGACGAGGAATGAACTGGGCAGTTGATCGCTTTGTAGACTATCTTCAGAATGAAAAAAATTGTTCAGAAAATACAATTTCTTCTTACCAGAAGGATCTCTTCCAACTATATGATTTTTTTTGTGGTAATGTTCCAGATGCTTTTAAGGGATACTTTGAGCTTGATCTTTCATTGATTGATGGCGAGCCGGATATTAACACAATTACTACAGGTGATCTGCGAAGTTTTCTGGAGTTTTGCTTTGACAGTGGGATGAAGAAGTCTTCAATTGAACGGAAGGTTGCCTCAATAAAAACTTTTTTTTCTTTTTTACATAGGCGTGAACTCATAAGCTCCAATCCATCATTGAAACTCACTTATCCTAAGAAAGGGATGAGACTGCCAAAATTCCTTCATTTTGAGGAGTATAACAAGCTTCTCTCTTTTGAGGTTAAGGATTTTTTTGACATAAGGGATAAGGCCATTATTTCATTTTTTTATTCCACTGGATGTAGAATCTCGGAAATAGCAGGCTCTATGCTTAAGGATATTGATCTGGAACAAAAAAAACTTAAGGTCTATGGTAAAGGTGGTTACGAGAGGATGGTCTTTCTTACAGATGAGTCAGTTGCTTTCTTTAGAGATTATATCAAGGCAAGAGAGGAGCTCTTTGGCAATTGTCATGGTAATATATTTGTAAATAAATATGGCAAACCATTGTCTGTCAGGGGAATCTTTGGCATTATAGAAAAGCGAGCAAAGAATGCTTCTCTTTCTTCCAAACTAACTCCTCATACTTTGCGCCATAGCTTTGCAACTGAGATGCTAAATCGCGGTGCAGATATAAGAGCTGTCCAGGAATTGCTTGGACACAAAAGCATCTCCACAACTCAGGTTTACACTCATACAACAAAGGCGCGCCTTAAGGAGGTATATGATCTGTGCCATCCTCACTCAGAAGAAAAAAAAGAGCGTTAAAATGTTTTTTCTATAACTCCTCCTCCTAAGACATCATTTCCCTCATCATAAAAAACTGCACTCTGCCCCGGGGAAATGCCTGACTGAGGCTCATCAAATTGAACAAGAAATCTGTCATTGTGTCTTTCTATGGTTCCATAGAAGGGGCTTTGGGTTGAGCGACATTTTATCTTTGCTTTTATTTTTCCACTTATTATCATCTTCATATCAAAGGCATTTGCTGTTTCAAGTCCAAAAACATTAAGCTCTTCTTTTGTGCTTGCAATTATTCGGTTTTTTTCTGGGTCAATCTCTTTTACATATAGAGGAACAGGTGATGATATTCCCATGCCTCTTCTTTGACCTATGGTATATCTGTAGATCCCATTGTGATGTCCTATTATTTTCCCTGAGGTATCTACTATCTGCCCCTGAGGAGGAAGGTTTGAGGTATTTTTTTCTATAAATGAGATATAATCGTTATCCGGGATAAAGCATATTTCCTGACTGTCAGGTTTATTTTTCACAGGGATATTTTTTTGTATAGCAATCTCTCTTATTTCATTTTTACTATAGGAACCTATGGGAAATATAGTGTATCTGAGTTGTTCCTGTGAGAGCATATATAAAAAATAAGACTGATCTCTCTTTACATCTGGTGATGCAGATATATAGAATCTTTCGTTGTTATTTTTTTTTATGGCATAATGTCCTGTGGCAATTAGGTGGCAATTCATATTTTTTGCAATATCAAGCAATTTACCAAACTTCATGTATCTGTTGCAGATTATACATGGATTTGGGGTTTTGCCTCTTAGATATTCACTGCAAAAGGGAGATATTACATTTTGATAAAAATCATCTACCAGATCTACCTCAATATGTTTAAAGCCGAGTTTTTCTGCTATTGCCTTAGCATCATTTACATTTGCTCTGTATATCTGGTCGTTTATGTCATTGTAGGGCAAAAATCTTGCAGTTATACCAATAATCTCATGACCTTCTTCTTTTAGTAGAGCAGCAGTTACTGCAGAGTCTACTCCTCCACTCATTGCCACAGCTATTTTCATTTTAAAATTCCTCACTATTGTAAAAAAATCCCTGGTATGTTACTCTTTTCTCAAATTCATCCTCTATAGCCTTGATTACAGTTCCCTTGTGCAGCCCCCATTTTGGTTTTATGAGGGAATCCGCAGGCCTGTCTCCCATCAGCCTGTGAATAAGAATATCAGGCCTCAGTCTTTCAATAAAGTCGCAGACAACAGAGACATATTCTTTTAAGGTCATTAATTGTAAAGGTTCTTTTTTGTCTATTACCTCCAGGGCTGTATTTTTGATTATATGGAGATGATGGATCTTTACTCCCTGGACCGGTAGTCTTGATATGGAAAGAGCTGTTTCCATCATGTCCTCCCATGTCTCTCCAGGTATTCCAATGATGAGGTGAAGACATTGAGGTATGCTGTATTGATTTATGATATTTATAGCCTCAAGCGTTTGAGCGTGAGAATGGCCGCGGCGTAAGAATCTCAGGCTTTTGTCATGAATGCTTTGCATGCCAAGCTCAATCCACAGTTCAAAATTTTCTTTTTTGTATGAGGATATTAGCTCAACAACATCTTTGTTTATACAATCTGGCCGTGTTCCGATCATCAGACCAATAACATCTGGGAAAGAAACAGCTTCATCATATAGTTTTTTAAGTCGCTGTATATCCCCGTATGTATTGGTCCAGGCCTGGAAGTAGGCAATGTATTTGGTGGGGATATTGCCTCTCTTGAAGGTATTGCGTGCATCTGTCATTTGATCTGTAATTGTATATGAGAGACGAGCAGTAGGAGAGGCAGAACCATCCTCTCCACAGAAAATACATCCCCCTGTGCCAATAGTTCCATCTCTGTTGGGACAGGAAAGCCCGGCATCAATTGGGAGCTTTAAAACACGGCAATTGTATTTTGCACTCAGATAATCGCCAAAAAAGTTGTAGGGCTTACCTGACCATTTGCCTTTATTATAGATCTTTTTCTTTCTCTGTTGCTGCAAAGTATGAATTCTTCAAATATTGTTGATTCTGGTATCTGTGCGGATCAAGGTATACAGCAGATACTTTTTCTGCTTTAATAACATTAAGTTTTTTGTCAAGAGATACAACATAAAGTCCAGGTGTAAACTCAAAATCTTCTCGAATTTTTTCCCATGTCCATATAGCTTTCTTTTTTCTGGCTGAATATTTTTTTACTTTCACAACTTTTACCTTTTTGTAGTTTTCCATTTCAGAGACAAGTTTTTCAATTATATTTTGATCAGCATCCAGAGCTTCTGCAACTGCATGTTCAAGGGTCTCTCCATGACTCAAGGAAATTACAAATGGCTTTGTAATAGAGGATGGTGTGGCAGAAAAAGCAGACACTCCTTTAGGCGAATAGGATATATTTCTTTGAGTTCTTCTTTCTGCAATAGCATTCTCTTTTTTTCTTTCTCCATAGATAGCATAACTATATTTTTCTTTTAATGTCTGATACATTACATTTCTATTGAGACAATCTCTTGCCCGAACAAAATATTGTCGCGCTTTGCTTCTTTTTTTGGCATTTTTGTTTTTGCTTAAAGCTATACCTTTTTTATAGAGGCTTTCGGAACTGTTAACCCGTTCAATTATATTTCCATAATAACTTATGTATTCCTTTGATGCGGAGTTATGAATTTTTTTCATAGCTCTGTAGCTTTCTGTTGCTGCATCAACATCACCACTTTGAATAAAGTGTATAATGAGCCTGGCAAGTTTTAAAAGTTCCACCTTTTCAGATATGTCTTTAGGATTGCCAAGAACATTTTCTCCAGATATATCTATACCGTAAATATCTTTAATTGTCTTTAGAAGCATTTCATATTGAGTTGAAACCATTCCATCCACATAATATGGGTCTCTTAGCATTTTCTCCTCCACAGGATGGGAGATAAATCCACATTCATAAATTACAGATACTGGAAACAACAGGTAATAAGAGAATCTATCGTCTCCAACAGCACCATATTCCCATCCATTGGCACTATAACCCTTCGCAACAAGGGCATTGCGAATATTTAAGGCATATTGCTGGGAAAACCCACTTGCATCATATTTATTGTAGAGTGTTAAAAAGCCAGAGTATATTCCAGTTATATTTTTTAAAAGCTTTTTCCCAGAAGAATCTCTTACCATGTGAATCCCCGGCATATTTACCAGCCCATCTGCTTTTTCAAAAACAGATACATTATTCATGTGCATTTCAACAACCATGAAGGCCTTTGCTTCATAGGCATTTTTGGCTACATCTGTAAACTTCATATAATGGTAAGAGTCGCTTTTGCCTTCCAGAACATCTTTGTAGTAAGGTGCTGCTGCAACCTCAATGAATTTATTTCCTTTTAGCAGAGAGTATAGTTTTCTTGAATATATCATGGAATAATATTCTTCCGGGAGGCCACTTATCCCAATACGGTTTGTAGTTATTCCACGCCATTGCCCGGATTCATCTTTACCGTGAGCTGGTCCAAAGTAAATTGTAAATTTTCCATTGTTCGTGAGATTTTCATATAGCTTGCCATAGGTATCATCAATGTAGTTTATTATATGAATTGCCTCTTCTCTTGTCTGCCCACTGCAGTAGTTTAGAATTTTTATAATATCACTGTTTTGTTCATGATTAAGATTTTCACCAAAGGCAGGGGATAAAAAGATGATAAAAAGTAGTAATATATAAACTTTTTTCATAAAAAGACCTCTTTACTTCATGTTTTTTATATCATCGAATTCTTTTTTTAGATTATTTTTTTCTATTTCGTAGACATACACATGGCTTTCCATTGAGCTCTGTCCAGCATATATTATTTTCCCATTATTTATCATAAGTAGCTTAATTTTTGCTGATATGTTTCTATTAAATGACGGGTTGAGTTCTTTGTGCAGGTGTTTTTCTGCCTCCATTTCGATCTTTTCTTTTATTGCATCTTTATTGCTGGAGTTAAATTCTTCACTGGTGATGATATAAATGCCTGTTCTGTAGGAGTTATCTGAGATCCAGCCAGTCTTTTTATAAAGCCCAGTTAATTCTGTGTGAGAGAGTTCCTGCGATTTTTTATCAATCCTTTGTTGCTCTTTGGAACATGATGGTGATAGGAGGATAATTAAAAACAAGGCAAAGAGCGTGCTTGTGGAAAGTTTTTTTATCATGATTTCCTCTTTTTATCTAAAATATTTTATAAAATAAAGAATTTTTCTGTAAAGATTATCGGAATATTAAATCAAAAAATCAAATCAGCAAAACAAATCGTTTTAAAATGAAAGTATTTTTTCTTTTATCCCATCTTTATAAATTCTATAAATGAGTACAACTGAATCATCTGGGAGATAAAACTCCTGTTCAATTTTACCGCTCTTTGAGATATCCTCTGCAAAATCTTTTAACTGCTTGCTATAATTCCCATCAGAATTCTTTGTCTTGATGTAGAAATTTATTATCTGATTTTCAGCCTCTGTTAATAGATTTTCTTTTGCTTTTATAAATGCACTTAATCTTCTATCATGCAGGCTTTGAGCGTTTTTATCCGGATGATATTTTATCACTGCCTGAAAGCAATTATCCCCCAGTGCACCTGATGTTTTGAAATCATTTTGTAAATTATCAGGCAATTGAGTTGTTGAGCATGAGAATAGCAGAAGAAGAAAAGATATATTCTTAAGTCTCATTTAGTTTCCCTTTAAAATGTTGAGAATTGATCTTATTTTATCAGCATCTTTGTGATTTGGATTCAGTGCAAGCACTCTTTCAAAATGAAAAATAGCCTTTTGATTATTTTTCAAGTTCCTGTAATATATCATTCCAAGTTCTTCGTGGGCGTCAACAAAATCTTTTTTTATCTGCAGAGATTTTTCCAGAGAGCTTGCAGCCTTCTCATAACTCTCCTGATCCCTGTAGGCTATTCCAAGGGCAAAATATGTTTTGTATTCCACTGGATTTAGCTCTGCCGCAGTATTGTATTCTTCAATAGCTTTATCGTATATTTTCATTTCTCTGTAGGCATTTGCAAGATTATAGTGTGCATCATAGGAACGGGGAGAGGTTTCCACAGCCCTTCTAAATGTAGCAAGAGCCTTCTCGTTGAGTTTTTTTTCAGAGTAGAGCCTCCCTAAGTTGATATAAGCATTTGTGTAAGATGGATTTGCTTCAATAGCCTTTTCGTAGTATTCAATGGCTCTCATGTCATCATTGAGACCCTCATAGGCTTTTCCTATTTCGTAATAAGAGGCAGCATCTCCACCTTTAATTTGAGCAGCTCTTTCAAATAAAGGTATAGCTTCACTGTGATTTTTTTGAGCTTGTTTTATAAGACCTAAGTTAAAGTAAGCCTGATAGTGATTTCTATCCAGTTCAATAGCCTTGTTATAAAATGTGGCAGCATTGCTATAATTTTTCATCTCATGATAAGTTTCGCCCAGTTTAAAATTGGTTTCTGCATTGTTAGGCCTAAGCTCAAGATCCTTAGAAAAATTTGTAAGAGCTTCACTGTAATTTTTTGAGTCAAGATATAGCTCTCCAAGATTAAAATAAGCACGATCCATCTTAGGATCAAGGGACGTGGCCTTTTTAAAATCACTTACAGCTCCTCCCTTATCATTAACCTTGAGATAGGACAGACCCCTTGCATAGTAGGCCTTTGAGTGTTCAGGATCATAAGAAATGGCCTTGTTAAATGATTGGATTGAGCCCTTAAAGTTATTCTCCATATACTGTATGAGCCCTATTCTGTAGTGGGCATCTGGATTTTTGGGATTTATAGAAACAGCTTTCTGGAATGCCTCCTTTGCTTCACTATACATTTGCCTATGAAAATAAAGCCTGCCGAGCCAATAGTAAGAGTAGTCATCGTTTTTATCAAGTTCAGTAGCCTTTTTATATGCCTTCACAGCATCATCATACTCTTTCTTATTCCTATGATTATCCCCTATTTCCCTCCATTTGATGGCATCAGCTGATACATTATTATTTGCTGCTTTGTAAGTTTTTTCAGATGTTGTGTCCAATGAAGTGTCTGTTATGGATTTTCCTTTTTCGTCAATGGGCAGTGATAACTCTTTTTCTTTATTATCTGCTTCTTTGGCCGGAGTTATTGCAACAGATTTTTTTCTCTTTTCAAGTTCATCATAAATGGCAGTGTATTTATCTTTGAGAGCCTCATCCTTGCTGTTGTATTGAAGAGCCTTTTTATAGTAATCAAGCGCTTTTTCCAGTTCCTTTCGCTCTGCATATATATCTCCAAGTTTTTCTGCAGAGTAGGCATCGCTTGCATCAAGTTCATTGGCTTTTTTATATGCAGCAATTGCGTTGTCAATGTTGCCAAGGCCAAGTTCTGCATCTCCAAGAGCTCTAAAGTATTTCCCAACTTTTGAGTTTATTCCTATTGCCTTTGTGAATTTTTCTTTGGCATCTTTGTATCTTTTGTTGTGGAGATATATTGTTCCCAAATTATAATATCCCTCAGCCTCCCCGGGATTATTTTTTATACCTTCTTCAATAATATCAAGGGCACTTTTTAGATCCCCTTTTCTTAGCTTCTGGTTTGCCATATTTTTGTAGCTTTCCTGATCCCTTGGGGCTACTTTTTGGGCTTGTTTGTATTCCGAGAGTGCCTTTTCCTCTTCTAATTTTGAGTCGTAAACATTTCCAAGTTTGTTGTATGCAATAGGCCTGTCAGGTCTGCTTTTTTTTGCAAGCTCAAAGATCTTAATTGCGTTATCATAATCCCCCTTAAGAGCATAGGTGTGGCCAAGTCCATTGAGAGCATTGTAGTTTTCTGGATCAATGGTGAGTATTTTTTTGTAATAGTCAATGGCCTTATCATAGTCACCTAAGGATTTGTATAGTTCAGCAATTTTTAGCATAATGTCAATATTGTTGCTATCAGTTGCAAGTATTTCCTCATAGAGAGAAATTTGCTTTAATCTAAGATCCTTAATCTCAGAGGCTGGATCTTTTTTGATAAACAAAAAAAATATTAAAGCTGCAATTACCAGAGCACCAGCAGCTATGGCAGCGATTTTTACTCTGTTATCGTTGTAGTAATACATAGATCCTCCATGAAATTAAAGATCATCATCTATATAAATGTCTTCCAGTGTCTTTTTTGATTTTTTAGACTCATGCTCAGCTTTGCGATTTTCAGTTTCTCTTTCTTTTTTATCAAGTGTAGCTCCTCCCAGTAGAAGAGCCTCTTCTATGGATATCTCGCTATCTGCAGGTGGAATCTTAAAATCAGGATCCTTAAGGAGTGCAATAACACGCTTTATGCTTTCATATTGTGGATCCTCTGGAACCTCTTTTATGTATATTTCCCAGTTTTCTACTGTTTTTTCTTTATCTCGCAGTAGCATCAGGTATGTGAGTCCAATCTGGTAATAGGTAATTTTCAGTTTACTGTCAAGCTCTAAAGCCTTATGATAGCTTTCTAAAGCCTCATGCCCCATTTTTTTAAAATAATAAACCTGTCCCATTCTAAAATGATTGAGGGCGTTGCCAGGGTCAAGATCAACGGCTTTTTTGTATAAGTTAAGTGCGCCATCATACAATTGCTTTTTTAAGTAAATATCACCGAGGTATGAGTATGCAAGAGCATTTTCTGGATTTGACTTTATTACCTCCTGCAAAAGCAATTCTGCCATTTCAAACTTTTTCTGGAAAAAGTATTTTTGAGCTTTCAGGAATTGTTCATCCTCCTTTGAAATAGCAGGGAGGGGTAGGGCAAGCATTATGGAAAGACTTATAGAAGCAAAGAATTTTATATATCTCATTCCAGAATTATCCTTTTAATATTTGCCTCATTTGCCATCTCATCAGCTAAGGGATCAGAGTATGGGTGCCTATAAATAAAAACCTCAATTCCACTGTTTATTAGCATTTTTGTGCATATAGAGCATGGCTGGTGAGTAACATAAATTTTTCCTCCTTTGACAGAAACTCCATAATATGCAGCCTGAATTATTGCATTTTGCTCAGCATGTAATCCTCTGCATAGCTCATGTCTTTCACCGCTTGGGACATTAAATTTTGTCCGCAGGCATGTTTCTTCTGTGCAGTGACTTATTCCAGAGGGTGCACCATTGTATCCTGTGGTGAGAATTCTTTTGTCTTTTACAATGACAGCGCCAACTTTTCGGCGCAGGCAAGTAGATCTTGTAGCCACATCCTCGGCAATCTTCATAAAGTAGCTATCCCATGATGGCCTATCAGTCATATCCCCTCCAGATGAATGTCTATTTTAGCCTGCTTTTCTGATGATTCAACAATTTTTTTTACTTTTCTGGAAAGGATAGGGCAGAGGCTATTAGAACTCAAATCTTATTTTCCAGAGTCAAAATAGCTCTATGGATGCTATTGTATTCAGGAGAATCAGGAGTAAAGGATTTAAGATATTCCCTGAAGACTTTTAATTGCTCTGCTTTCCATTTGTTTTCTTGCTTTGCCATACAGTTCCTCCATGTAAGTAAGGTTTTCGAGGATTTTCTAAAATATCGGCATTTTTTAAAAAAATCTAAAGAAATGAGACATAAAAAAACCGACCCTGAAGGGTCGGTTTTTGAATTTATCTTTGAATAATAGATTATTCGCAGAGTTCAAACAATGCAGCAGCACCCATACCGCCACCAATACACATAGACTCGATTCCATATTTTTTGCCAAGTCTCTGCATATTCATTACAAGAGTAGCGAATATTTTTGAACCTGTGCATCCAAGTGGGTGTCCAAGAGCAATAGCTCCACCTGTAACGTTTACGAATAGATCTTTGCTTCCGAATTCCCAGTATTTTGGATCAGCAAAACCGAGTTCACGAGCGCAATAGATAGACTGAGATGCAAACGCTTCGTTAAGCTCGATTATACCGTCTTTCTTAATAGTATCCATTGTGATACCAGTTTTCTTCAGCAATAGAGGTATAGCAACTGCAGGTCCAATACCCATTTCATCAGGTTTGCAACCAGCAACTACATAAGCAACGAGTTTAACTTTTGGTTTTACACCATATTTTTTGAGGCCTTCTTCGCTCATAATGAGGTTAGCAGCAGCTCCGTCAGTTGTCTGAGAAGAGTTAGCAGCTGTAACTGAACCAGAGTTTGGAACATTTGGCATAGAAGCAGAGAAAGCGCCTTTGAGCTTGCCCATTTTTTCAAGATCTGGCTGAGCTATTACACCATCATCATAGTCAACCATGTAGGTAACTTTTTTGTAAGAACCATCAGGTTGTGGCTCAAATTTGTAAGCCTCAACAGGAACTATTTCTTTGAAATATCCATTCTTTTGAGCATCTGCAGCTTTAAGATGTGAATGGTAAGCAAATATATCCTGCTCCTGTCTGGTTATATTGTATCTTCTTGCAACGTTTTCAGCTGTAATACCCATTGACATATAAACATCAGGGTTTGTCTTTGCCCATTCTGGGTGAGGCCTTGGAAGATTTCCGCCCATTGGAACTGTAGACATTGATTCAATACCACCAGCCATTGCAACGTCCATCATCCCTGCTTTTACTTTAAAAGCAGAAATAGCTATAGCCTCAAGACCTGATGAACAGAATCTGTTAACTGTAGCTCCACATGCTGTTACTGGAAAACCAGCCATGAGTGTTGCAATACGTCCAATGTTTATTCCCTGTTCAGCTTCTGGGAATGCACATCCTATCATTACATCCTCAACAGCTTCTTTTGGAACGCCTGCTCTTTCTACACATCCGGCAAGAGCAGTCTTAAGAAGGTCCTCAGGCCTTGTTTGTGCAAGGAGACCTTTTCCTCTCTTACATCCCGGAGTTCTTACTGCTTCAACAATATATGCTTCTCTCATATATTTTAAAACCTCCTAAAATTTTAACCTGACCTCTAAAATTAGAGGTCAGGATTATTGCAAAGTAAATTAAGAATTAGATGAACAGAGGCTTACCTTTAGTAGCCATGTGCTCAGCCATTCTCTGAGAACCTTCAGTCTTCCAGCAATCTACAAACATTTCTCTTTCAAGTGAGAGCATGTAGTCTTCTGAAATTTCAGAACCTGGAAGAGCTGTGCCACCAGATATGATGTATGCTACTCTTCTTACAACTGTAGAGATGTGAGGAGCAATCTTAAATCCAGCTAACATATCTGGAATATTAGCGTCAACTGCACCCATTGCATAGTGACCCATAACTTTAATTGGCATCTTAGCTGGTGCAACATATCCGTCCTCAACCATTCTGAGAACTTCTTTCTTAGCTTCGCCAATTAGATAATCTCTGTTGAAAACTATCTTATCCTGTGGTCTCAAGAAACCTTTCTTTCTTGCTTCCTGAGCTGAGCTTGAAGGCATTGGCATAGCTATTGTCTGGAATGCCTGGAGGAATACTGCAAACATATCAGTATGAGGAACAACTGAAGACTCGCTCAATCTCTTCCACATCTGAACGCAGCCGCCGCCAGCAGGAACAAGACCAGCACCTACTTCGACTAAAGCCATGTAAAGTTCGTTGTGAGCAACAATTTTGTCTGCCCAGAGACAAACTTCGCAACCACCACCAAGAGCAAGTCCAAATGGAGCTGCAACTACAGGGAATGGAGCATATTTCATTGATTGCATTCCAGCATGAACGTCTTTAATGAAGTTGTCTATGCCAGCATAGTCGCCTTTTTGAGCAAGTGAAAGCATGTATTTGAGGTCTCCGCCAGCACTGAATGCAGGTGGCATACCGCCAGCTTCATTACCAACAACAAGACCAGCACCGTTTTTCTTGATGAAGTCAACAACCTGTGGAACCATGCCAATCACTTTGTCATTGAGAGCATTCATCTTTGTATGGAATTCAAAGCAGAATACTCCGTCACCAATGTCAACAAGTGAGCAAGCTTCGTTTCCAAGAACAACCTTAGATTTGTCTGCCTTGATGTTAGCAAGGAAGATCATATTCGGGCTGTAAGGAACGTTCTTGTAGCTGTCTGTTGCAAAATCCCAGTATTGTTTGATACCATTCTGGATTCTGTAGAATGTTGTAGCGCCTTTTTCAACCATTCTCTTAACGTTTTCTGGAATTTTGAATCCAGCTTTTTCGATTTCTGGTAGAGAATCTTTAAGTCCAAGGTTGTCCCAGATTTCAAATGGACCGAATTCCCAAGCATAACCCCACTTCATTGCGTTGTCAAGATCAACGATTGTGTCAGTGATTTCAGGAATTCTGTTTGCTGAATATACGCACATTGAAGAGATGAGTCTTTTTGCAAATTCATTGTTTTTGAACAGATATTTCTGTCTTTCTGCAGTTGTTGGGAGCTCTTTTGCTGCCTCAACTACTGGATATGTTGCTTTGCTGTCAAAGTCAACGTGCTGCAGAGTTTTGATGTCGATAACTTTTTTGAATTTCTTTCCATCAGGACCTTTTCCTGAGAGATAGAAACCACCAGTTTCTTTTGTTTTGTTACCATACATCTTCTTTTCGATCATCTGCTTGAAGAATGATGGAACATTGTAGATTTCTCTGTACTCATCATTTACAAGGAGTTCATAAGAGTTCTTAGCAATATGATCGATTGTGTCGTTACCAACGAAGTCAGCAAGACCAAAGATAGCTGTGCCAGGCATACCCATTGGTTTTGAGAACATAGCATCAGCTTCTGGGATAGTAGCAAGACCTTTTTCGATAAGAACGAAAGCTTCGCAGATAAGCTCAACGCCAATTCTGTTACCGATAAAGTTAGGAGTATCTTTGCCCCATACAATACCTTTACCAAGTGTCTGCTCGCCCCATTTAGCAATAAAGTCACATACTTCTTTAGAAGTTTCTTTTCCTGCAACGCACTCAAGTATCTTCATGTAGCGTACAGGGTTAAAGAAGTGTGTAATAAGGAAATGCTTTTTGAAATCTTCGCTTCTTCCTTCTGCCATTTTTGCAATTGGAAGACCGGATGTGTTAGAAGCGATTATTGAGCCAGGTTTTCTGACTTTTTCAATTCTTGCAAAAAGATCCTGTTTGATTTTCAGGTCTTCAATAACAACTTCAAAAATGATGTCGCAATCAGCAAGCTTGTCGAAATCGTCTGTGAGGTTACCTATCTCAATAAGAGCCAGATCGTGTTTTTTGTCCATGAATGCTGCAGGTTTTGCCTTGAGCTGAGCATCAAGACCAGCTTGAACTATTCTGTTCTTTGCTGCACGATCATTTTTCTCCTCATCTGTAAGATTGAAGGGAGCGATGTCCAGTAGAAGAGTCCTTACGCCTGCACTGGCACAGAGAGCAGCTATACCACCGCCCATGATACCTGAGCCAATAACGGCTGCTTTTTCGATCCTTCTAACCATAAAAACCTCCTGTGAAAGTCTGTTGATAAACAATCTTGTTTATTTTTTTAAGGAAACTTAAAAAATCTTTTTTTTACTGGAAGTCCACTGGGACAATTTGGACAAATTCCAGTTTCTGATATGAAACTACACACACATAGCACTTTATAATTATTTAAAAAAAAATGTCAATATCAATAAGTTTTTAAATCAAAAAATGATTAAATTTTTTTTGAATACTAAGCATTATAACCCTATCCTTTATTGGTTTTTATGTGATTTTTAAATTATAAAAACAATTGTCTGTTAGATTTAGTTGTAAAAATTTTATAGGAACAAAGAGGTACTGTTTTACCGTTTTGTTTACGGTAGGCTTTTTATTTTTTTGCTTTATCTTAGCGCTTGTGTATGGAAATTTCTCTTTTTTGTAGCTATTTTTATGTCTCCTTAAATTTTTTAAATTATGTTTTTTTCTTGATTTAAATATTGTTGCTGCAATTTAGTTTTTAGTTAAATATAAATGTAGTGAGGTATATATGGATATAACTTTTACTCTCTCTGTTGAAAATTCTAAATATAATCCAAAGATTGTGTTTATTGATGATAAGATCAAGAGTGATAATAAAGCTCTCTCGGTTTTACCTTTTTATAACTATATACAGGATGTAAATATTGATCTCTTTAAGGCTGGAAGTGGTGATCTCCTTTTTATCACTCCTAAGAATTCTTCAGCAGTAGTTATTTGTGGGCTGGGAGATCCATCAAAGATTACTCCTGAGTCTATTCGCAATGCCGCTGCTTCTGCAGTCAAATTTTGTATGAGTAAAAAATTTGACTGCGCCTCTATTATTTCTCCTGAGGTGGAAGGCTTTGAAAGAGGGGATCTCTTTCGATATTGTGCAGAGGGCGCTTTGCTTGCCAATTATAATTTTGTGAAATATAAGTCAATAGATGAAAAGGATAAGCCTCTCTCTGCAATTGACTTTGTTGGAGCATTTAAAAGTCTTGAGTCTATACTTGCGGAGGTTTTTATAATTGCAAAGAATACATGGCTTTGCAGGGATCTTGTCAATGATATTACAGATGAGGTTAATCCTGTTAAGTTTGCTGATTTAGCAAAGAGTATTTTTGCTAAGTCTAATGTGAAGTGCAGGGTCTTGACTAAAAAGGATATAGAAAAAAAGGGTATGGGTCTGCTTTTGGCTGTAAACAGAGGCAGTATGGTTGAACCAAGGGTTGTTGTTCTTGAGTATAAAGGTGATAGCACCTCAAAGGATTTTATCGGACTTGTGGGTAAGGGAATAACTTTTGACTCAGGTGGCATGAATCTCAAGCCCTCTGGTTCTATGGAAACAATGCGATCTGATATGGCAGGAGCTGCTGCTGTTTTGTGTGCAATGAAAACTATCGCTGAACTTAAAATAAAGAAAAATCTCTATGGTGTAATTCCTCTTACAGAGAATATGTTAAGCAGTAATGCTTACAGGCCAGGTGATATATATAGAGCCTATAACGGGAAGACTGTTGAGATAGGAAATACAGATGCAGAAGGTCGTCTTATTCTGGCAGATGCTCTCTCTTACATGGAAAAGGAACTGAAGCCAAAATGTATAGTTGACCTTGCAACTTTGACAGGAGCCTGCGTTGTCACCTTTGGAGAGACTGTTGCTGCTTATTTATCTACAGATGAGAGCCTTGCTAAATCTATTGAAGAAGCAGCCAGCTTGACAGGTGAAAAGCTATGGAGGCTTCCTTTCTTTGAAGATTATGAAGATAGAATGAAGTCAGATGTAGCTGATTTAAGCAATATGTCCTCTGAGAAAAATGCAGGGACAATAAGTGGCGCTGTGTTCCTTAAGAATTTTATTGAGAAAACTCCATGGACTCATGTTGATATTGCTGGCACTGCATGGTATTCGAAAGCAAGAGGCTATAGACCAAAAAATGCAACTGGATATGGAGTAAGGCTTCTGGTTGAATTAGTAAAAGGATTATGATATTTTAAGTGGTGCCCGGGGCGGGAATTGAACCCGCACGGACCAAAGGTCCAAGGGATTTTAAGTCCCTTGTGTCTACCAATTCCACCACCCGGGCCTTTGATAGAAGCAGAGTTAATAAAAAAATAGGCGCCGAGCGGATTCGAACCGCTGAATAAAGGTTTTGCAGACCTCTCCCTTACCACTTGGGTACAGCGCCAATTGAGGTTTCCATATATTAATTTTAGCTTTTATTGTCAAGATAAAATTTTGTGTGCAAAGGGGTCTTTTTTGAAATTTATAGCTGATTTTCATATTCACTCTCATTTTTCTATGGCTACAAGCAGTAAACTCACTCCTGAACACCTTGAATATTGGGCAAGGCTTAAGGGTATAAATGTCATTGGGACAGGGGACTGTATTCATCCTGGATGGCAACAGGAGCTTTCTCAAAAACTTTACCCGGCAGATAATGGGCTTTTTGTCCTTAAGGATGAATATAAGCTGCCTGAGTCCAGAGCTCTTAAGGGGGATTTTATTCCCCATGAGGTTTATTTTATGCTCACAGGAGAGATCAGCAGTATATATAAAAAGGACGGTCTTGTTCGGAAGGTTCATAATATCTGTGTCTTTCCTGATATGGACTCTTTGCTTAAGGTTCAATCAAGACTTGCAGATATTGGCAATATTACATCCGATGGCAGACCAATACTTGGCCTTGACTCACGGGATTTGCTGGAAATTGTTCTGAACTCTGGCAAAAGGGCTTTCGTTATACCTGCCCATATATGGACTCCATGGTTTTCTGTTTTAGGTTCAAAATCTGGTTTTGATTCTATCTCACATTGTTATGGAGATCTCGCCGATGAGATTTTTGCCGTTGAAACAGGTCTTTCCTCAGATCCGCCAATGAACTGGAAATGTAGTTTTCTTGATAAATTTCGCCTTGTTTCTAATTCCGATGCCCATTCACCAGAAAAGCTTGGCAGAGAGGCAAATATTTTTGATACAACTTTAAGTTATGATGAAATTTACAGTGCACTTAAATTTGATAAAGGATTTCTTGGCACAATAGAATTTTTCCCTGAAGAAGGGAAATATCACCTTGATGGCCACAGGAATTGTTCTGTTGTATGGACTCCTCTTGAAACAGCCAAGCATAAAGGAATATGCCCTGTCTGTGGGAAGCCAGTAACAAAGGGGGTGCTTTACAGGGTTGCAGAGCTTTGTGATAGAGATGATGCCCCTGATCATGTTAAAAAAGATTTTTATTCCATTACTCAAATGCCAGATCTATTAGCTGAAATTTTAAAACAAAAAAGTAGTTCCTCTAAAGCAGTGATGAATGAGTATTTCAGGCTTATAAATCTCCTGGGCTCTGAGTTTCATATTTTGCTTGATTGTGACCTTAGGGATATATCGTCAAAAGCTGGTGAGCTTACAGCAGAGGGGATCCGAAGACTCAGAAGTGGTGAGGTTCATCTTAAAGGTGGATTTGATGGTGAGTTTGGAACTGTTAGAGTATTTTCTGAAGGGGAGATTGATTCTTTTAAATACTTTTCTCTCTTTAGTGATAATGCTAATAAAACAGATAGAGTCATTGCCTCTAAAGATGGTTTTGATTTTTCCTTGCGTCAATTTAGAGAGATTATTTCAGAGGATAAAACAGACTCTGAAGATTCCTCTTTTGTTTTTACAGGACTTTCGGCAGAGCAAGGAGCTGTGTTGAATTATAGTGGAACATCTCTTGTTGTTGCAGGGCCTGGCACAGGGAAAACTTTTTTGATGGTGCAAAAGATTAAAGCCCTTATTGAGGGGGGAATAAATCCCTCTGCTATTTGTGCAATTACTTTTTCCAATAGAGCAGCCCTTGAGCTTAAAGAGAGGATTCAGGCAGAGTTAAAAGACTCCACAGTTTATGTTTCAACAATACATTCCCTTGGATATAAAATTATTAGAGAAAATTACAAACTCTTTGGCTTGAGAGAAAATTTTACAATTATAACTGAAGAGGAATCCTTAGTATTTGCACAGAAGGCTTTTAATATGGAAAAGTCTCAGATAAAGGCTTTTATTCGTGAAGCTTCCCTCTTTAAGCAAGGTTTAAGTTCTCAGGTTAATTTGCAGCATTTTAGCTATTACAGTGAATTTCTAAAAAGCAGAAATCTCATAGATATTGATGATCTGATATTTCTTATAGTTGAGCTTGCAAAGGAGGATAGTAATTTTGCTTCAACTTTAAGATCTATCTTTAGCCATATACTTGTAGATGAGTTTCAGGATTTAAGTCCATTGCAGTATGATTTTATAACTCTCCTTGTCCCTCTTGAGGGTGATATTTTTGTTATAGGAGATCCAGATCAGTCTATTTATGGATTCAGGGGTGCTGGTTTGGATCTTTTTAAGAGATTCAAAGAAGATTTTTCTTCTGCCAGGATCTTTACTTTAAAGAGAAGTTTTAGGTGTAGCCATATTATACTTAAAAGTGCAGGTCAGGTTTTAGGCAAGGGTGAATATCTCACTTCAGCTAAGGAGGGTACCAGTTTGACTGTAAGTAGCTTCTCATCTGATAGAAGTGAGGCAGATTGGATTGCCTCAGAGATTGAAAGAATTGTTGGAGGCGTGCGCAGCTTTTCCTTTGACAGCGGTATTTCCGATGGAAGCAAGCCTCATCATAGCTTTGGCGAGATAGCAGTGCTTTGCAGAGGTTCCTTTATGTTTGATTCTATTGTTGAGGCTTTTGTAAATCATGGTATAGCATATAAGGTTGTGGGAGAAAAGCCTTTTTATGAATATGAGCCTTATAGCTCAGTTATTCAAGAGATAAGAAAGATAATAATAGGAGCAGATAGAGATGACGAGGAATCTAAGTTTATAAGGGATCTCATGGAAATTATGCCCCCTGTTGATTTGATAAATCATTTGCTGGAAAAAAGAGGGGTGGTGTTTGATAGGTTTAGAATAGGCTACTTTTTTGGAAATATCTCTGATTATGATGACTTTGCAAGGTATCTCACTTTCCATAAAGGAGAGGATGATTATTTGCCTGATTATGAGGCTGTTTCTCTTATGACAATTCATGCTGCAAAGGGGCTTGAGTTTAAGAGTGTTTTTATTCCTGGTTGTGAAGATGGGATTATACCCTTTGAACTCTTTGGAGAAAACTCCTGTGACATAAAAGAGGAGGAGAGGCTTTTTTATGTTGGTCTTACACGGGCAAGAGATAATGTTTATTTATCCTATGCTCAAAGCAGAAAATTTAAGGCAAGAATGCTTAAGCTGCCAAAGAGCAGATTTATTGATCGAATTGAAAAAAATTTGTTGAATTTCAAGAAAATAGAAAAAAAATCCAAAAAAGAAGATGACTATCAGCCTACTTTGTTTTAAATTTGAATGTAGAATGAATAATTTTTCATAACGGGAGGGGTTATGAAGATTGAAAACGTGAATAAATCCAATCTTGTTTATAAGGGTGTGGTAGAAACTGCCAGAAAAAATTTAAAAGAGGCTGCTACAATCCCTGATGAAACAAAGGAAAGAGCAGTGGATAAAAAGATTTTTAAAAATCCAGAGCCTTCTTCATTAAAAGGATTTAAGATAGACAAGCTTGCATAAAATTTTTTTGCTTATAAAATTTCTTCAATATGCTTTTTTATCTCTTCTTCAAGGGTGAGATTATCTATATCTAAAAATTTTTTAAAAATACCAGGTGGGGGGCAGTAAAAGCTAATTCTTTCTTTTTTTGTAGGATGTAAAAGTGAGAGAAAAATAGCGTGCAGGCATATACCACTTTTTTCAGAAATAGTGGAACCATATTTTTTATCGCCAACAATTGGAAATCCTGCGCTGGCAAGCTGAGCCCTTATCTGATGTTTTTTCCCTGTTATTAAATTTATAAGCAAGAGAGAAAATTCTTTATTGCTTTTAATTATTTTGTATTGCAGCAGAGCTTTTTCTGTATGAGGATTTTCCTTGGTCTCTACAATGGTTTTGTCCCCAACTCTAAGGATATGATTGCTCAGGGTAATCCATCCCCTTTGGTTTGGCATATTTTCTCTGGTTTCTGTGATTGCAATATAGAATTTTTTTATATCTCCCCTCTGGAATTCCTTTTGTAATCTTGCTGCAGCCTTTGATGTGCGCGCAAAGACAAGCACCCCTGAGACGCTTTTATCAAGCCTATGAACAAGTCCTGCAAAAGCCTCACCTGGTTTATTATATTGTTTTTTTATGTAAGACTTAACAAGATCAAGCAGGGAAATCTCACCTGAGTAATCGCCCTGAGTGAGAATCCCTGCTTGTTTTTCTACAACTATTATATGGTTGTCTTCGTAAATTATATTGAGCTTTTCTGTCATCAATTATACATCTTGTCTATTAAGTCAGCATATTTGTCTAAAACCACCTTTCTTTTTACTTTTAATGTAGGAGTCATCTCGCCATCATTAACAGTAAGCCTTTTGGTGAGTATTGTATATTTTTTTATTGTCTCATATTCTTCCAGTTCTTTATTAGCAGCTTGAATATCAGCGTCAATCATTTTACGAAGAATGTCTTTTTGAATAAAGTCATCTCCAACGGCAATACACATAGGAACAGGCTCTGTTATCTTAATTAACTTTGATTTATCATAATCTATTTTTTCTTTTTCAAAAAGTTCAATGAAGGCATCAAAGTTTGGAATAACCAGAGCTGTTACATATTTTCTTTCACTGCCAACAGGAACAACTGTATCTATCCATTTGCTTAAAGAAAATAAGCTTTCGATTTTATTGGAAGGAACATTTTTACCTGTATCAAGAACCATTAGCCCTTTTTTTCTGTCAACAATTCTTATATATCCATCTGCAACTTCTTCTACTATATCTCCTGTTTTATAAAATCCATCTTCTGTGAATGCCTCATTTGTAGCATCAGGATTATTCCAGTAACCAAGAAATATGTTTTCTCCACGAACCTGCCACTCACCATCTTCTGCAATTCTGCCTTCAACCCCAATACACAGTGGACCCACAGAGCCTGGCAGAACCTTGTAGTCCCAGTTTAAGTTTATTGTGTTCCAGGTTTCTGTTGCTCCATAGCCTTCAAAGATTCTTATACCCATAGCCATGTAGGTTTTACACAGATCTGCTGGAAGGCTTCCGGCTGCAGAAAAGGCAAAGCGGTATCTTCCTCCAAGGAGGTGGCGCACCTTTGAATAGACAAGCCTGTCAAATAATCTGTATTTGAATTTAAGCCATGGTCCAAGATTTTCTGTAAAATCAATCCCCTCTCTCATGTCTATAAATCCCTTTTCGTCACTTCTGGCATGGACGACCTGAAGTCCTGTATTTATGGCAGCTTCAAATATTTTTTTCTTTATAGGAGATTTTGATGTTTGCTCTCTCATGGCCATATATATTCTCTCATATATCCTGGGGACAGACATAAAGATTGTGGGCTTAAATATTTGCAGATCCTCAACTATTGTAACAGGAGAAGAATAGGCAATTGTTGATGCAGTCATCATTGCTATGCCGTGGCCGCACTCTCTTTCGTATGTGTGAGCCAGAGGCAGAAAAGCCATACACACTTCATCGTCTCCATAAACAGGAACCTGTCTCATATCTCTGCAGCATGCAGCATTGAAGCTCTGATGTGTATGCATTGCACCCTTTGGCATGCCTGTTGTTCCTGATGTATAAACTATAGTCATGAGATCTGTCATTTCAACGGATCTCCATCTCTTTTCAAATATATGGCGATCCTCTGCAAGTAGTTTTATCCCGGATTTTCGTATTTGGGCAAAGTTTGTGACTGACTTTGATTCATCAGAGGTTGATTCATTCATCACAATGATTTTTTCTACAGGGGTTTCATGTTTTACATTAAGAACCTTCTGAAGCAGTACTTCATCTTGAACAAATATTACCTTTGAGCCTGAATCTTGAAGAATGAATTTAATCTCTTTTTCTGAAAGAGTTGGATAAAGGCAAACAGTTATTCCTCCTGCACATAAAATTGCATAGTCAGCCCAGACCCATTGCGGAGCTGTGTGGCATATTATTGCCCCTCTGTCCCCTTTTTCAAAACCTAAGGAGATAAGTCCAGAGGATAACTCCTTAACAAGTTGCCATACCTCTGCGTATGTGTTTGAGGCTGTCTCTCTTTTGTTTAAACGCCACCATTGAAATCTTCTGTCGCCAAATTGTAAGGCATTTCTGTGAAGAAGTTCAGGACATGTGAGTTCCTGAATATACCATCTTTCGTTGGAAGTTTTGTTTTTTTTCATAGATACCCCCTTTATATATCTTGTTGTTATATATTTTTATGGATAAGTCAAACATTTTGTTTAATTTTCTCTGTGAAAGGAAAAAGATTTGACATCGCCATTTAGGAGTAAAATAAAACTATGAATCTGTATTTAAGTTATATTGTATTGCAATTATAATAGGGCGTTAGATGGATATTAAAATAATAATAGGTGATAGTAGAAATATGTCAGAAGTTTCTGACGAATCTATTGGTCTGGTAGTTACATCACCTCCTTATTGGAATATAAAAGATTATGGTGTTGCTGGTCAAATTGGTTATGGACAAACTTTGCATGAATACCTTAGGGGTCTTTATCGAGTATGGACGGAATGTTATCGTGTCTTGCTCCCAGGTAGAAGGCTATGTATCAATATTGGCGATCAATTTGCTCGTTCTATAATTTATGGTCGCTATAAAATAATTCCTCTTCATGCTGAGGTTATATCTCAATGTGAGAGGATTGGCTTTGATTACATGGGCTCTATTATCTGGCAGAAAAAACTACCATGAATACAACTGGTGGAGCAACTATTATGGGGTCTTATCCATATCCTCCAAATGGATTAATAGAGATAGATTATGAATTTATTATGATTTTTAAAAAACAAAGAAACGCATGATATATATGCTACTATGAATTATTTAAACCATAAGAATATTTCAACAACACAAATTTATCTGAAGGGTCTTAATGTTATTAACTGATATAATAATAGAATATTATCTTGTCAGGGATGGTGTTCGTGAACTTTGTACTTGAATATCTTCGGGACGCATAAAATGAATTGTTAATTTTGCTATAAAATAGTAATAGCCAAACTGATTTAGCGAAAAACATTTGTTAATAATATTTTTATCAATGTTTTCTAAAATTCGTTCCCTTGAAATGGATGTTGTAATGCTAAAGTTAACAACAATATTGTCCTCAATAGATGGTTTTATAGGCAAATAAAATAAATTATAATATGTATTGCTTACAATATTATCGATTTTTAATTCTTTAAATTCATCTACAGTAAAGCATGGACAGAATATAATATATTCTCTATTCTCTGCATCACATGTATTTGAAATCATCATACCCATACACTTCCGCTTTTTTTCTTTTCCAGTAGAGTCAATAAAGTAAAATGGTATGTTATTTATAATATCACCTTGTGCCAAACTGTCTCGCTTCAGGCAAAACGGGACAAAATCTCCTCGAAATTAAGCGGGTTGCGCCTCCGTGGTTTTCATCCGTCGACTTCTGTTAATTTCAATACGTTTTTTCTTTGCCTCCGAAAGCTTTCTTTTTCGTGACTGCACTATTTCTTCCTGCTTCCCACTAAATACATCAATTGGCCTTACATATCCTATCGCAGAATGTAGTCGTGTATTGTCATAATACTCCACATAGCCGTTAATCACTTTTTCCGCAGACGAAAGCGATACCGGCGAATTCGGCCGAAGCGCTTCCTGGCGCATCAGACCAATGAAGCGCTCAATTTTCCCGTTGGTCTCGGGATGCTTTACCCGTGTAGGAATATCCATGCACCCATTTTCTCGCAACAGATTTTTAAAGTCATGGCTTATAAATTGCGCACCATTGTCATGAATTATCTTCGGTCTTGCATCAGGATATTCATCGCACACCTTTTGTACGAACAACGTCACACTCTGCTTCGTCATATCCAGCCAAAGCTTCCATCCCAATAGATACCGCAAAAAGCCATCGAGAATTGCGATCAGATAAAAGAATTCGCCACATATCTTCACATACGCAATATCCACATGCCAGTGATGATGCACATGCGTTGGTTTTTCGCTATACTCATTGCTCGCATCGCCTTTTTCCTTGTATGAGGGCCCCCCAAAAGGCGATGATTTTTCAATATTCTATAGACTGATGACGCCGAAAGGTACACAATGTCTTCATCTATCATCATATAGGTCAGCTTCTTGTGGCTCATTACCTTTCGTTCATCGCTCGATGTGCGATACTCAATCACCGCCTGAATTTCCTCTTCTAAAATCTCATAGGGATTCTGTCCCGGGCGCTTTGCCGGCGGATTATCCATTTCCTTTTGCCAGCGATGCACCGTGCTTTTGGTCACCCCATAGAGAGAATACACCTTCCTTTTGCTCCAACCCGTGCGCTTCTCCGTTATCTCCATATCTGCCATAATTTCTTTTCTCTGCTCGATGCCGCAATGGCCGCCCTTTACAAGATTCCATGCTTTTTTTTTAATTCTACATTCTCTTTTACCAGTTCAGCAACCACCGCGTTTAGTCGGTGGATTTCTTCCTCATATTTCTCTATCGCTTTGGCATGGCGAGAGTTTTTCCTTCCTCGTTTCTGAAATTTAAAATGATCATATACTGCATCTAAAAATTCTTTCTGCTATCGATAATATACGTTAGGATGCGTTCCTAAATTATCGCATACTTCGCTTACTGTTTTTACCCTTGCCAGCACCTGCCGTATTGCCTCGACCTTTTCTTCTGGACTGAATTGCCGCCGTTCTTTTTTCGTTGACATTTTTTTCCTCCTGTTTACTTTTTCGGAGGACGTACCAACTTAATTTAGCATGGCGTTTGGTTCTATTTGCCTGAAGCGAGACACGCAGGTATCCTTTGTACCAACGGAATGTATAAGTATCATGCTGATTTCCTGTAACAATAAGAAGGCAAGGAGAGCAAAACTCTCTCTTTTTCCTATTCTGGATCGGCGATGAGACTTACCCACGCCCGCTCCGAAAAGGAAATAAATTTTTGAAAATGGAATTGACTTTTTTGATTTCTTCTGCTAAATAGTTGTGCAAAATGATGATAAACTTTGGCAGGTTAAAAAAGAGTTGAACCTGTGATGGAAGGTTTTGGGAAAATAATTACCCAAAAGACGTTCATATAATACCAGCTTTTGCAGCAGGTTTAAAAATGGGAAAATATAGTCTTTACCGTCTGCATGCAACGCATAGGCAGATAAAATGGCAAGGGGAGGTAAAATTAACTCCGTGAAAATAGAATTTGGAAAGGATAACAAGGTGAAAATTCGTGTTCCTTATAATCAGGAATTGATAAATAAGGTAAAGACAATTTCAGGAAGAAGATGGAATCCAGAAGAGAAATGCTGGGAAGTGCCCTATGATGGAGACTTAATATCAAAATTACAGACTCTTTTTGGTGAAAATATTGTTATTGAACCTTACTTTTATCTCATGGCTTTACAGAGTGAACTTTTAATAAGGAAATATTCCAGAAGAACAATTAGAGCCTATATTAAACACAACATGGATTTTCTGTTATTTATAGATAGGAAACCTGATGAAATAAAAAATGAGGACATTAAAAAATATCTTTATTATTTAGTAGAGCAAAAGAAAGTGGCTACTTCCACTTTGAATATTGTTATAAACGCTTTGAAATTTTACTATGGCGAGGTTTTAAGGAAAAAGTTTATCTATGAAGTCAAGCGCCCGAAGAGGGATAAAAAATTGCCTGTAGTTTTGAGTAGAGAAGAGGTTCATAAAATTTTAAATGCACCTTCCAACATTAAACACAAGGCAATATTAATGCTCATATATTCAGCAGGTTTAAGAGTTGGAGAGGGGGTAAAACTAAAGCCTGAGGATATTGATTCAGAGAGAGGACTAATTCATATTAAAGGCAGCAAAGGCCGGAAGGACAGATATACAGTTCTCTCTCAAGCTGCTTTGAAAATTTTAAGAAAGTATTATGAGCAGTGCAAGCCAAGAGAATGGCTTTTTGAGGGAGCGAAGCCGGGACGGAATATAACAGTAAGAACTGTTCAGGTAATTTTCAAACAGGCATGCAGGAAAGCAGGGATAGACAAAAATGTTACCGTTCATACTTTAAGACACAGTTTTGCAACCCATCTGCTTGAAAGTGGTGTGGATTTGAGGTATATACAGGAAATACTCGGACATAAAAGCAGTAAGACTACGGAGATTTACACCCATGTAAGTAAGACGAGTCTCACAAATATAAAAAACCCACTGGACACTATACTGGAGGAAAATACATGAGTTCATGCAAAGGTAGGTATATACGAAATACTTCGTATATACTCCAAATTTGGAGGTATATATGCAATAGTACGTATATAACACCAGAATGGGAGGATATACGCATTGCGTATATGTATAAGTTATACGCAACAGCCGCAAAAATTTAGGACCCGGCATCCGTGCCGGGAAATAAGAAAATAAATAGATTATATATAATTATTAATACCGGTGATAAATCCATTGACTTTTTTTTAAGATAGCTGCTAGTATAGCAATCATACTGGTGTTAAAAGCATTTTCTTATTGTATTAATATATGAATAGTTGAGAGGCGAGAATGAGTTCTGAAAATGAAGCTAGAGAAAAGATTAAAAGTAATTTGGTTATTCGTGGCGGTGTATTGGGATTTATTTTTGGTATGTTATTGTATTTAGCTGGATGCCACGATTATATGTTTCAGGAAGGAATGATGATTAATTTCGTAGCTGTTTTATTTTGCTTAATGACGGGCGTCATTTTTTCACTACCTGGATTTATAATTGGCTTTGTTTTAGAAAAAAATAAGAAGTCATAAAGGACCTAGGCCTAAAAACCGGGTATTCACAGGTAGTCACGGATTATTTAGTGGATCATGAATGTAAATTTTAACAGGTTATATTGAATACTTTTTCACCGGGAATGGTATAGATTCGCTCAACCTTTCTGTGATTCAGTATGTTCCTTTAAATCACAGAAAGTTATGTTAAAACTCTTTGTGTGTTATCGTAGATTACTTAATTATAGAAAAGAACTGAAAAAGTAAGTATAAAGAGCTGCAATGTATAAGGTGGTTAAGATGAAAAAGATAGTAATAATAATATTTATTTTGCTAGTTTCTATGAATAGCTTCACTCTGGCAAAGGATACTCTACTTAAAAGCTATACTGAAGTGCCTCAAGAATTGCGAGGAGTATGGTATAGCGTGACTTATTCAGAAGATAAAGGTGTAAATACAAACTATACCAAGCGACCTCTATGCAGCGTCACAAGAACAATTATTAGCACCGCATACAGCTCTCTTGTAATTACAGCAGTAGATAAGCATAAAATAAAAGGCGATTTAGTATATGCGATTTTTACAGAAGATCCGACAAGAAAATTTCTAATTGTGTGCTCAGGCGGAGATATTCGGGTTCCAATACTTTATGGTATGGAAAACGACGAAGAGACTTTTAGAAGTCTCATAGATATTAAACAATAGTAGGTGACATGGAGTATGACCTTTAAATCACAGAGAGTTATATTAAAATTCTCTGTGATTTATAGCAGATTCCTCTGAAAAGTTATTTACCAGTATCAGGGAATGAAATTGATTGTATATTTTTCGATTTTATCATTTTTTTGAGTTCCGTTTCGATCCCTTTAGGGAATGGAATTTTTGTCATTATCAATTTTAGCTTATCCGATGTAACAGCCTTATTATTAATTTCTAAAATTACTTCCCGTTCTGGTCCTCGTCTCTCGTGTGACCATCCATCATTTTCGGAATAATAATAAGTAATTAATGTTGTTTTACCGGTAATTTTTTTTTGGGATTCTATGATATCTTTATCATCAGTTTCATAAATAAAAGTATATCCCCATTTATCTTTTGCCGTCATGATCATATCTCCATTTATAGATTTTAACATATTTTAAATGCGAAATTCATAGAAAATAAAACAATTAATGTTAAAGAAGAAAACAGATTTAAATTTTTAGTAGCAAGAATCTATAATAAGCTTTTCGACGTCCTTGTCTCAAAGC
>ERZ795060.743-NODE-743-length-43044-cov-6.388565_pt1 | contig 43044 bp, 35 predicted proteins | sample MGYA00375144_ERZ795060 | MGnify/ENA primary metagenome ERZ795060 (study PRJEB30189, sample SAMN05720157) | activated sludge metagenome | isolation source: anaerobic digester from wastewater treatment plant | place: Japan | collected 2015-05-15 ... | reverse complement strand
GGGCTTCGCTCGCAAGCAGCGCGGTGATTTATCGCCGCGCGACGGGTTGCGCGCTACCTCCGAGGCTTCGGATTCCTTATATCGGAATCCCAGAGAAGCGGGCAGGCCGGCAGGATGCCCGCGCCCAGGCGCGGCTGCCTCCCGGGTGGGGTTTACGGGGGCGCGGGACGCGCAGCCTCTCTCGCCGTCCCGCGCCAAAATCTGAGTCGCGCCGCTTAGAGAGGCCAGGGCCATGCGGGTACAGGCGGGAGGCTATCGGCCGCGGTTTTCTGCGACATCTTCCATAGGTTCACCGGGCGCAGCGTTTGATCATACTTCATCCACTTCACGTGGCCGTCCCAGAACGCGTAGTTGCACCCATCCATGTGCAGGTTCACGTGGGGGTAGCCGACGTACGTGCTTCCGGCATGGTAGTGCGGGCAGAGACGGTGGCCGCTACCCGTGCCCCAGTCGCCGAGGCAGATCGTCTGGGCTGGCTCCTCGATCTGAACGAAATCGCCTCTCCAAAACGCATTGCTGCCATCGCCGGGGATGACGTCCTCATAGCAGCCGCGCTTGGCATAGGTGACGCGGATGTTCGGTCCGCCTTCCGGGTTGGGCACCGAGAAGCCGCCGCTATTGGACGGGCAGGTGAACACCTGGTAGTTCTTCGTGTAGGGATGCACCAGGTACCACCACTCGGCCCAGCGTTCGTTGCCGTTGACGACGATTTTGTAGGCGGCGTGGTTGGGCGGGGCCTTCTCATCATGATCCTGCACGTACATGCATGAGAATGCCCATAGCTAGCTGCTTCAGGTTGCTCTGGCAGGTCGATTTCCGCGCGTTCTCCCTTGCGCGCGCGAAAACCGGAAAGAGGATGGCTGCGAGAATCGCGATGATGGCTATCACGACTAGCAGCTCGATCAAGGTAAACGCCCTTCTGTTGGCAAGCCTGATGGCGCCCATCGGAACCCTCCTTTGCTGGTCACCTTGAACAACAGGGTTTGCACCGTTTGAGGGGGCGGCGATAGATGCCTTGCCTGTGACTAGTGCGCGGCGTTGCCGCCTGCCCGCCGCCCGACAGATGTGAGAGCGAGCGGTTAGGACACGCATGGCCTAGTATACCATCAAATGGGCATCGGCGCAACTCGCAATGCGCCGAATCGGAGAAGGCGTTGGCGGGTGAGGGCCGAATGTGTGGTGTAGGGACGCTGGGTCAGCCCGCCCCTGTTGGGTTGGCAAAGGAAGGATGCGAAGATGACCGATTCCGTGATTGCCGCGCAACTCTACACCGTGCGCGAATTCCTCAAGACGCCGGCCGATATCGCCACCACGCTGAAGAAGATCAGCGATATCGGTTACAAGGCGGTGCAGGTTTCCGGGATGGGGCCGATCGAGCCGGCGGAGCTGAAGAAGATCGCCGATGACAATGGCCTGGCGATCGTCTCGACGCACATCCCCTACGAGCGGATGCGCGATGACTTCGACGCCGTGGTGGCCGAGCACAAACTGTGGAACTGCGAATACCCGGGCATCGGCGGCCTGCCGGTCTCCTATCGCAATGCCGAGGGCTTCGTGCGCTTCGCGAAGGAGGCGTCGGAGGTGGCCCGCCGCTTCAAGGAGCACGGCCTCACCTTCGTCTATCACAACCACAGCTTCGAGTTGGAGAAGTTCGGCGATCGCACCGGCCTGCAGATCCTCTACGAGGAGAGCGACCCGGAGGCGTTCACGGCCGAGATCGATACCTACTGGATTCAGCACGGCGGTGGCGACCCGGCATGGTGGATCCGCAGCCTGAAAGGGCGCGCGCACGTTGTCCACTTCAAGGATATGACGATGAAGGGGACAACGCAGCTCTTCGCCGAGGTGGGAGAGGGCAACCTGAACTGGCCCGCCATCCTCGATGCGTGCAAGGAAGCGGGCGTGCGCTGGCACATCGTCGAGCAGGATGTCTGCCAGCGGGATCCCTTCGAGAGCCTGGCGATCAGCCTGCGCAACCTGAACAAGATGGGCCTCAAGTAGGCCGCGCCAGCTTGCACTGAACGTGAGGACGGCCTGGGGACGCGCGCCAGCGCATCGCCGGGCCGCCCTTGGCCATCTCCCCTCGCTTCCCGCGTACTTCTAAGAAACCCTCCGCCTGTGACGGATGATATCAGAAGCAACCTTTCAAACAGGATTTTGGACCCCCGGTGTGCAATCCTGGTTAGAGGGAGCGACCGGGCACTCTGCGGTCCCGCGAGTTGCGCCACAGCCGGATGGTTCCCCATGGCCCGCTGCGTGGCCGGCACGTGATGAAGTTGATGGAAGCAGCGTGGCGCTCCTTGGAGCGCGGCGTTCCGGTTCAAGGAGAACGATCGGGAAGGTAGCCGATGGAGATCCGCGCCCTGAGCTTGCGCGTAACCGAGGATGAGTTGAACGGATGGATTGGTCGCTTGCTCGAGGGGAGCGATAAAGTCCAGCGGTTGCAGATCCGGATTGGCACCGAGGGCCTGGTTGCCGATGGGGAGGCCGAGTTCATGGGCCACCAGGTTCCCTTCGACGCCACGATCCACCTCCACGCGGAGGAGAGCTGCATTGTCCTGCGCCTGTCACGCTTCGAGGCGGCGGGGTTCTTTCCGGTGCCAGGTTGGTTCATCCTGAAGAAGCTCCGCAAGCACCAATCCGAGTGGCTCCAGATCGAGGACGACTGCGTGACGCTGAACGTGGAACGCCTTCTGGAGGAGCGGGGTGTCGTGCTTGCCACGAATCTGAGCGGCGTGCGCTACGAGCCGGGTGCGCTCATTCTGGATGCCCAGGCGCCCGAGCCGGTGCAAGCTGCGGCTCATCCGTAGCGAGACCCATCGGTGACGGCTGGCGCGCAGGGTGGAAAGCGCTGGCACGTGGGGAGCGCTCGCGTGTTACCTGGCCCCGGGGTGGGCAGGGCTCCCTTCCCCGCGCGAGGGTTTGGAAGGCTGATATCATGTCTCTTCGTATCGCTGTAATCGGCGCGAGTGGCCGGGGGCTGGCGATGGCCCGGCTCTTCGAGCAGGTGAGCGGGTGCCGCGCGGTCGCCTTTGCAGATCCTTTCGCCCCTGCTCGCGAGATGGCGGCCGAGCGTTTTCCTGGGGCCGCGCTCTTCGAGAGCTGCGAGGAGTTGTTGGACAGGTCGGACGTGGATGCCGTTCTCGTGGCCTCCGCCGACCACGCTCATGAGGCGAACGGCCTCGCCGTGCTCGCGCGCCGCAAGCACCTCTACCTGGAGAAGCCGATGGCGCAGAGCGTTGCCGGGTGTGATGCCCTCCTGCGCACCTGGTCGGGCACGAACACGGTCTTTATGGTCGGACTCGAGCTGCGCGAGTGCGTTCTCTTCCGCCGCGTGCGCGAGATCCTTGATGCCGGCGAGATCGGCCGGCCGGTGATGGGCCTGGCGATCGATAACGTCTCCGTCGGCGGTGACTACTTCTACCACAACCACTATCGGAAGAAGGCGTACACGCGGAGCCTGCTCCTGCAGAAGGGCGTGCACACCATCGACCTCCTCAACTGGTTCATGGGGGGCAATCCGTGCCGCGTCTTCGCCTCGGGCGGGCTCGATTACTTTGGGCGCAAGGAGGATCCGGAGAAGCGGTGTCGTGACTGCGAGCGGGCACGCTCTTGCCGTTACTACGTCGTGCCCAAGAGCCCTGCCGCCAAGGCCGCCGATGGCTGCGTCTGGAGCCGTGATATCGACCTGAACGATAACTCCCAACTCTTGATCGATTATGACAACGGCTCGCGCGCGGTCTACATGGAGTGCCACTTCACGCCGGAGTACACCCGCGAGTTTACCCTCTTTGGTGACGAGGGGAAGCTGACGGCGTTCTACAATAACGAGTGCGACTTCCTCATCCGCGTGACCAAGCCGGGCGGCAGCGTGAAGGAGCTGCGCCCCGCGCCGGAAAAGGGCGGGCATGGGGGCAGCGATATCAACCTGGTACGCGCCTTCTTCCAGGCCATTGAGGATGGAAAATGCCCGGTTTCTTTCCTCGTTGGCGCGCGCAACGCCGCGGCCGTGGGCGCTGCCGGCGAGGACTCGATTGAGACGGGACTCCCGGTCACCATTCCGCCCCCGCCCCTGTGAGGCACGTCCGCACGGGCAGGAACCCGGACGGACGGGCGGGAACTACGCTCCCAGTTTTGCGCGCCGGCGCGGCCTGCGCGCCGGCAAGGAGGAGAGAGGGATGAGTGCAGTCAATGATGCCAGTCAGCTCGCGGTGAATGGCGGGCCAAAGGTGCGGCAGCAGCCGTGGCCTGGACGAGCGCTTTTTGGCGAGGAGGAGAAGGCCGCTGTGGTCGCCCTCTTCGATGAGGCGATCCGCACCGGAAGCGCGTTCGGCTACAACGGGCCCCAGGAGGAGGCGTACTGTCGCGAGTTCGCGGAGTACCTCGGGGGCGGCTATGCTGACGCGGTCAACTCCGGGAGCAGCGCCGTTTATGTGGCCCTGCGCTCGCTGAAGCTGGAACCGTTCACCGAGGTGATCTGCCCGGCGATCACCGATCCGGGCGGCATCATGCCGGTCGCCATGCTGAACTGCATCCCGATTGTCGCCGACGTGTGCCCCGGCTCCTACAACATCGGGGCCGAGCAGATCGCCGCCTGCCTTTCCGAGCGCACCAGCGCCATCATCGTGGCGCACATTGCCGGCGAGCCCGCCGATATGGACCCGATCCTGGAGCTCGCCCGGTCGCGCGGCATACCGGTCATTGAGGACTGCGCTCAGGCGCACGGTGCGCGCTATAAGGGCCGGCCCGTCGGCACGCTGGGCGATGTCGGCGCCTTCTCGACCATGTCCGGGAAGCACCATGCAACCGCGGCCCAGGGCGGCGTGGTCTTCACGCGCAACGAGGCGACCTACTGGGAGGCGCGGCGGTGCTCGGATCGCGGCAAACCCTTCGGCCTGGAGGGCGTGCCGAGCAACGTGATCGCAGCACCCAACATGAATCTGAACGACCTCTCCGCGGCGGTTGGCCGGGTGCAGCTCAAGAAGCTGGATCGGATCGTTGCCCGACGCCGGGACGTGGCTCGGGCGATCCACGAGGGGTTGAAAAAGCGCTCGCGAGTCGTCACGCCCGGCTGGCAGCCTGAGGGCGCGGAGGCGTCTTACTGGTTCCTGCGCCTGCACGTGGATACGAGCCAGATCACCGTGAGCGGCGACCAGTTCGCGAGCGCCATTGGCGCCGAGGGGATCCCGGTGGCGCCCAGCTACCGTGCCGCGTTCCAGGCGCGCGCGAAGTGGCTGGTGGAAAAGCGCGCGTTTGGATCTGGGCACTACCCGTGGTCGGCGCCGGAGTACAAGGGCGATCCGGAGCGGCAATTCCCCTGTCCCAACGCCGTCTCCGTGCTCGATACCGATTTCAACATCCACATTCACGAGAGCTGTGGTGAGCAGGAGATCGCCGATATCCTGACCGCCATTGAGAAGGTCGAGCAGGCCTACTGCAAGTGAGGCCACGGCTGGCACGCGCGTCGAGGCGCCGGAACGCCGCGCTCGTTCCGGCGCGCTCTCGCCGCGAGATCGAGCGGCTTCTTCTGCCACGACCGATTGGGGGGCTCTCATGTATCGAGTACTCACCGCGGGGATCAGACACGAGACCAACACCTTTGCCACCGTTCCGACCACGCTGGATGACTTCCTCTACAGGCCGCCGGAGAGCAATCCCTCCGGCGCAGCAGCAGGCGGCTTCGCCTCGGGGGATGAACTCCTGGAGCGCTTTCGGGGAACTCGCACGATCCATGGCGGCATGATCGATGGCGCGCGCGAGGCCGGCCTGGAGCTCATCCCACTGCTGAATGTCTATGCGACCCCCGGCGGCATGGTTCAGGCCAGCGCCTATGAGACGATGAAGGGGGTGCTCCTCGATCGATTGCGCGAGGCGGGCGCGTGCGATGGCGTGCTCCTCGACCTGCATGGCGCCATGGTGACGGAGACGCTGGAGGATGCCGAAGGCGACCTCATCGCCTCGGTCCGCGAGGTAGTCGGCCCGACGGTACCGATCATCGCCACGCTCGACCTCCATGCCAACGTCACGCCGCTGATGGCCCGGCACGCCACCGCGCTCATCGGCTTCGACGAGTACCCGCACTCTGACATGTATGAGCGCGGGGTGGAAGCCGCGCTGATGATGGGCGCGGCGCTCCGCGGCGAGTTGCGTCCGGTGCTTGCCAGCGTGCAGCTCCCGCTCCTCACGATGCCGCCGCGGCAATGCACCCTGTGCGAGCCGATGCGCACGCTCCTCCGCAAAGCCCACGAGATGGAGCAGGAGCCCGGGATCGCCAATGTCACCCTCTCCCTCGGCTTTCCCTTCGCCGATATCCGCGACGCCGGGGTTTGCGTGTCGGTGACGGCGGATAGGAGCGCCGAACTCGCACGGCGCAAGGCTGCGGAGATGGCCCGAGCGATCTGGGAGAAGCGGGACGACTTCACGGTGAAGCTCACTCCGGTCACTGAGGCACTGGAGTATGTGCGCTCTCGCCCAAACGGCCTGGTCGTCCTGGCCGATGGCTCGGACAACCCCGGCGGTGGCGCGCCGTGTGATGGCACCGAGATTCTGCGCCAGCTGGTCGATGCGGATGCCCGAGACGCGGTGGTGGCCGTCATTGCCGATCCAGAGGCGGTGGCACAGGCAGCCGCAGCCGGCGTGGGGAGCACAATCACCCTGGAAGTCGGGGGCAAGACCGATGACCAGCATGGCGCGCCGGTGCGCCTGACAGCCTATGTGCGCCTGCTCTCGGACGGCGAGTTCGTGCAGAAGGGACCGATGGGCAGGGGGGTGCGTGCGTGCATGGGCCGAACGGCCGTGCTGGTGGCTGGCGGCGTCGAGGTGGTCGTCTGCGAGCGCCGGATTCAGCCCTACGATACGGCGTTGCTCCGCAGCGTGGGGATCGAGCCGACGGACCGCCGGCTGATCGCGCTGAAATCCGCGGTGCATTTCCGGAGCACCTATGAGGAGATTGCCGAGCGGATCTTCGATGCCGACACGCCCGGCGTGCACCGGCCCGACTTTGCCCAGTACGAGTACCGCCGGCTCCGCCGGCCCATCTATCCGCTGGAGCAGGTTCCAGAGGGAGAGTCCGCCCTCTCTTTCCTGCGCTGAGGGCAGATGTGCTGAGCCTTGGGAATTGATAACGCGGTGGGGGCAGAAACGAGCGCCCGCTGAGTCTGGTACCTGACGAGCGACTGAACTGCCTCCTGGAGAGAGAAGAAGCGATGCAGGAGCCGACCTATCGCGTCGCCATCATTGGCACGGGGGGGATCGCCAACCACCACGCGGGGTACTACGCGAAGCACCCGCGCACGACCATCGTGGCGGCTGCGGACATCCGACCGGACGCACTGGCCGCTTTTTGCGAGAAGCATAACGTGCCGGCGCGCTACACCGATTACCGGGAGCTACTGGAGAAAGAGCAGCCCGACCTGGTGAGCGTTTGCACCTGGACGGCGACCCATCCCGAGGTGACGATCGCCGCCGCGGAGGCAGGCGTGCGCGGCATTCTCTCGGAAAAGCCGATGAGTGCGCACCTGGGGGATGCCCGGCGCATGGTGGCCGTCTGTCAGTCGCGGGGCATTCCTCTCGCCATTCACCACCAGCGCCGTTTCGAGCCCGGACTCGTCGAGGCGCGCAAGCGGATCGCTGCCGGGCAGATCGGCGTGCCGATTGCTGGCAATTTCCGCACTGTCGGCGGCTTCCTCAATAACGGCACGCATGGCGTCGATTTCCACCGCTACCTGCTCGGCGATCCGGCTCCCGAATGGGTGATGACGCAATTGGAGCGGCGCACGAACCGCTACGAGCGCGGAGTTCTGGTAGAAGACCGCATCCTCTCCAGCATCCGCTTCGAGAATGGCTACACCCTCACAATTGAAGTGGATATGGACGAGAAGCCCGCGCCCCATTGGTGGGTCTTCGGAACCGAGGGCACGATCCGCTTTGGCCAGGGGGGCACGGTCCTCTTCGCGCGCGGCGAGCCGGAGCCGCTTGCCGCGGAGTCCGGCCCTGGCCCGCTCGACGAGCTGATCGCGTGGATTGAAGGCGGGCCGGAGTCGCGCAACGCCGGGCACATTGCCCTCGTCGCCCATGAGATCATGATGGCCTCCTACGAGTCGGCGCGCACGCGCTCTCGGGTTCGCGTGCCGCTCGACGCCGGAGTGGAGCGCTCGCCCCTCTACACCATGCATGAAGAAGGCCTCCTGCCGGTCTCCGGCCCGGCCTACGATATCCGGTCGCTGGATGCGCTCCGCTATGCCTTCGAGCGCGAGGGGATTCCGCTCACGGGCGAGGAGTACCTGGAGGGTCAGGGCAACTGGACCGGCCAGGGTCTTGCTGGCCAGGTGCGCAAGTAACGCCACCGACCGGGGCAGGAAAGGCAGGCGAAGCCGGCCGACCAGGAACCGGCGCCACGGGCGCGCGCCCGGCTGGCGCCGGCTCTGCCGCGTTCAGAGGTCGCTCAGATCCATGTAGTAGGTGATGCTACTCGTGGAGTGGTCGAAGCCCGCTTTCTCGTAAGAGCGCCGGGCGGGCGCGTGTGCCGGATCGAGGCCCGTGGTCACGCGGGCGGTGTGCATCCCGCGCTCGCGCATGATCCGCAGGGCTTCCCGATGCTGCGCCGTGCCGATCCCGGAGGTCTGGCACTCTGGATCAACCGCGTTGTTGCCGATCTCGCCGACACCCGTCTCGGGATTGACCATGAAGGTGATGAAGCCAGCGATGGCGCCGTCGATTTCGGTGACGTAGACGCAGTCGGGCCGGGCGCGCGCGGCCTGGCGCACCTGATCCGCCTTCCGTTCCTCCCAGCCGGTATGCAGCCGGGCGAAAAGCTCCTCGCCTAGCGCCTCGCGATAGTAGGCATAGATCGGCTGCCATGCCCGGACAGCAATCTGCGCGATCCGCTCCACATCCTCCGGGCGCACGGGTCGGAAACACCGGTTGCTCATGCTTCTCTCCGTTTCGGTTGGGACGGCGCCCGCCGTCCCAGATGCATCTCTCACTGGCAGGTGACTTCGGCGGGGAATGGCGCGTTCCCTCCCGCGGCCTAGTGCGTGGGATACTCCGCGGGAACCTGCAGGTCGGCGGCGCCAACGACGACCACCCGGAGGCCGTGGTGGCGCAATCGGGTAGCATTCACCTGCGTGGCGGCCGCGGTCCGGCGCCCGGCGCGGCCAGGCTGCGCGGCATCGATCAGGAGCACCAGTGTCTCGCCACCGCTTTGCAGACGGATGGCGGCTTCCACCACCGCCTGATCGGCGGATGGCGTGATGATGAGCGTGGTCCGCCCCGGCAGGACGCCTTCGGCCAGATCGGCGGGCGAGAGTTTGGCATTCGGTTCCACCCGCGCCAGCGCCTCCAGAAGGAGGGGGATCGCCTCCGGCCCGTAGCCATCCACCTGATCCACGGTTTTTCCGCGCGCAAAACGGAGTCGCCCCTGGCCCCCTTGATCCAGAACCTGGCCCAGCCACGACGCCGCGGCGGTGACCGCCAGCTCCAGTGGCGGGCCAGAGGCGCGCGAGTCGAGGACCACGAGCACGTCGCCCACGGTGACCGGCTCGAACTCGATGACGACCATGCGTCCCATGCGCGCGCTGGTCTTCCAATCGACGCGGCGGAGATCATCCCCCGGCTGGTAATCCCGGAGGCTGTGGAAGTCGAGCCCGTGGCCGGGCAGCACGGAGTGGCGCGGCGACGTGCTGCCGTAGGCGCTCTCACCCAGATACTCGTGATACTCGATCCGGCAGATGCGAGGGTACACTAAGATCTCGCCGGTTCCGGGCAGGGCGCGCCGTCGGTGGAAGAGCCCCAGCGGATCGGTAGCCACCACCTCGACCGGCGCGAGCGGATACGCCCCCCGCGTAGGCGCGGTGATCACGCCCTCCAGAGAGGCACGTTGGCCCGGCCAGAGCACGGCCAGCAGATGGTGTTTCGGAACGGCGTCAATCCCGGGGGGAATCCCCGCGCTGATTCTCAGAAACACCTTGGGCAGCCGGCCTTTGTTCTCCACGGTCAGCGTGAAAGGAGCCGCCTCGCCGGCCGTAAGCGGAGAGGGAACCTCGCGCGAGACGGCGACGTGATGAAGCGAGAGCGTGCTGAGAAGGTAGGAGAGGAGAGCGATGCCAAGGACCATCGCTCCCATGACGAAGAGCTGGCTGGCATGGAGGATGGCGGCGACGATGAAAAAGAAGAGCGGCCCGATGAGGGCCACCGTCAGCAGCGGGCTGCGCGCGCGCAGGAGCACGAGGAGCAGCACTACCGCCGCGGCGATCACCACCACGCTGGCCGGGTTGTACGAGGCGTTCATCTGCGTAGCACCGGCACGGGCACCGTGCGCAGGATCTCCTCGACGGTGCCCTCCGCGGTGATTCCGCGCGCTCGAACCTCCGGCTTGAGCGAGATCCGGTGGGTGAGCACCGCGGGCGCCACTGCCTTGATGTCGTCCGGGATCACGTAGGTCCGGCCCGCGGTCGCGGCGTAGGCCTGCGAGGCGCGCATCAGCCCGAGCGAGCCGCGCGGGCTGGCCCCGAAGTGGATCGCGGAGTGGCGGCGAGTGGCATCCACGAGCTTCACCACGTACTCGCGCAGGGCGCGCTCGATGTGAATGCTGGTGACCATCTCCTGGAGCGTCACCACCTCCTCCGGCGTGACCACCGGTTTCACATCTTCGATCGGATGGCGCTTCATCTGCCGCTCCAGCAGCAGAAGCTCCTCTTCGTTGCTCGGGTAGCCCAGCGAGAGGCGCATCAGGAAGCGGTCGAGCTGCGCGAGCGGCAGCGGGAAGGTGCCCTGCGACTCCGTGGTGTTCTCGGTGCCGATCACAAAGAACGGGTGAGGGAGGCGGTAGGTGACCCCGTCGCGTGTCACCTGGCCCTCCTCCATGCACTCCAGGAGGCTCGACTGCGTCTTTGGCGTGGCCCGGTTCACCTCGTCCGCCAGGAGCACGTTTCCGAACACCGGGCCCGGGCGAAACTCGAACTCTGCCGTCTTCGGGTTGAAGATCGCCGTGCCGGTGACATCGGCCGGCAGGAGATCGGGCGTGAACTGGACGCGCTTGAAGCTGCCGCCCACGCTGCGCGCGAGGGCGCGCCCGAGCATCGTCTTCCCGACTCCGGGAATATCCTCGATCAGGAGATGGCCGTTGCACAGGAGAGTGACCACGGCCAGTCGGACCGCCTTCGCCTTCCCGATGATCACCGTCTGGATCTCGTTGACGATGCGCGTGGTCTTCTCTGCCAGCGCTTGCAGGTCTACATCGGAGAGCGGTTCAGTCGCGTGATTCAAAGGGTCAGCTCCTTTTCCAGCGTCGCGGCAGCTTGCGGATGGTTGCAGCCAGCACCCTCGCCCGGCCGGCATCCGGGAGGGCAGATCCAGCGGGCGCGTAGCATGCCTGCTCGAAGAGATCGGTGAGCGCTTCCATCGACACGCGGATCTCCTCCGGCAACCCGGACTCGCGGACCACCGCCAGATACTCCTCGGCGGTCTGGCCCACCTGCCGCGGCACCCCCCGGCGCGCCAAGTGCCGGCACGCCTGGTGGTAGGCGTGTTGCGTCTCCCCATGAGCATCGGAGGCCCTCGGACGGAACCGGATGCTGGCATCCTCGTGCCGGCGCTTCCCTCGCGCGCCGGCCACCACGGCCCCGAGGATGCCGAGGAGCAGCGCCTCCGCGAGAAACGTCAGCCCGCGCGGCGACAGCTTGCTCCACCATGCCTGCCATTCCCTGCCGGATGGCGATCCCGCGGGCGTGTTGTTGCCAGGGGTTGGGTCGAAGGGGATCCAGCCATAGGGTTCGGTGTAAATCTCCACCCAGGCATGGGCATCGCGCTCGCGCACTAGGTAGGTGCCATCGTCATCCAGTTCTGTGAGCAGGTAACCGGTGACCAGGCGCGTTGGAATGCCGAGCGCGCGGCAGAGCACGGCGGTTGCTCCCGCAAAGAGGTCGCAAGCGCCTTTTCGCCCGGTGGTGAGGAAGTGAACGATGGGGTCCTCGTCTCGGGGCGCCGATGGAACCGAGAGGGAGTAGCGGCAGTGCGCGCGCAGGTAATCGGCAATCGCCTCGGCGCGCGCGTAGGGCGTCCGTTCCTTGCCGGCGATGGTGAGTGCCAGCTCGCGAACCGGGGCCACGGAGACGGGGATCTGAATCCAGTGGCCCTCCTCGGGGGGCTGGCCGCCCGGCGCGCGTCGGAGCAGCGGCTCGGGTACATCCGGCACCTCGGAGACCACCGTGTAGGTATCGCCCTCCCGCCAGTCTGTCTTGCCAAAGACTAGGCCCGTCACATCAACAGTCAGATCCTCGCGGGTGGTTATCACCTCCAGGGGGATGCCAGCGCAGAGGACGCTTCCGGGCACCCTGCCAAGGAGATCCATCTGCTGGGTAACGCGGCGGGCGTGCTCTTGTGGCGGGCGCGAATGCCGGGGCGGGTGGGTAAAGTAGCGCCGTCTCTCCTCGCGAGCCGCTTCCCTCGCGTCCGAGGCGTCCAGACCGCCCGCGTGGCGCCGCGCGGCGCGTCGCCCTCGCCTTCCGACCGGGCCATCGCCGAGGGGAATGCTGGTCTCGATCAGCTGGGACTGCGACCAGCAGCCCCGCTCGTAGACATCATAGATGCGCCCGCGCAGCAGGCCAGGCGTCGTGGTCTTCACCCGCATCAACGCCTGTTCCCCGGTCGTGCGCATCCCGCCGGCCAGGCTGACGGTTTCAGAAAGGCGCGAGTAGCCGGGGTCATCGTCCGTAGAGAAGAGGGTGCGCCGCAAGCGGTCACGCTCGGCAGGCGTCAGGCCGGGAGTCATGCGCTGGGAGAGTGAAGCGAGCGGAAACGAAAGGGGCAACAGCAGAGCCAGGTAGCCGGCGGCAAGCCCGAGGGCGGACCTTGCGCTTCGCCGCGGGGGGAACGACCCTGTGGCTGGGGTGCTCTGCGAGAGGAGATGCTCATACGCCATCGCGTAAACGGCGGCGAAGAGGAAGCCAGAGAAGGAGACTTGCAGGCTGAAGCCCGAGGTGAAGACCCCCGCGAGGCCATAGATGGAGAGGGCGGGGACCGCGGTGGCCACCATCGGCACGCGCCGGCCTCGGAGATAGGTGCCTGCCACGAATGAGAGGAAAACGACTGCGAAGACGAGCCCCACGAGGATGCTGGCGCCACTCTTCTGCTGCAACACCTGGGCGCAATCAAGGATGGGATCGGGCGGATTAGGGCGGAGCGCGGCGAAGGCAACGCCGACGAGCGCCGCCAGCACGAGGGCCCGAATCGCCGCCACCGGCCACCAGTGGGCCATCGTCGCGGACGCGTAGCCCAGGGCGATCATCGAGAGGGATGCGCGCGTGAACGGCTCCAGCCCCAGCACGCGCCCGGCCTCCCAAACCGCGCAAGCCGAGGCGAGCGCTGCGGCCACGGCTGCCGGCACTCTCTGTGGGCCGCGCATCAAGGGGTCGTTCTCCCTTGTGCCGGCTTGCCAGAAGCGTGGATCCCGATCGTCTCCAGGGGGAGCCACGAGGCTTGCCACTTCAAGTCAAGGGCGCCCGTCGGTCCCGCCTGGTGATACTCGATGACCACGTCGTGCCAGCCGTGCGAGAGCTTCACGGGCGAGCCGGCCGTTTTCCCGCGCGGGGCGATGCGCCAGGAGTCGACCACCACCTTCCCATCCAGAAGGAGGAGCGCCGCCCCGTGGATGGGATCAAAAGAGAAGGTGTAGGAATCGTCAGCTGGCACGTAGAGACGACCTGTCCAGCGCGCGCTCCACTGAGCCGGGCCCACGCCGGGAGCCGGGCCAGTTTCGCTCCAGATCCCGCCCGGGCGCGCGTCGGTGCGCGTCACCACCGTGACTCCCTCGGGCGGGACAGCCAGGAGCGCCGAAAGCGAGCCATCGGCGAGCTCGCAGGCGGGATCGTTGTAGTAGAGAGCCTTCAACCCGGCCGGATCCCAACCCCGGGGCGAGCTCAGGAGTGCCTTGCCCGTCTTCTGCTCGACGGCGCGCTCGACGCGATACTGCTGCGCGGCCAGCCGCTTCCATCGAAGACCCAACGGGGGGAGGATAACGTCGAGCATCTCCTCCAGGGCCAGGTCCCTGTAGCTGCACGTGACCTTGCCGCGGACGTCGGGCGCGAGGCTGAAGCGCACCTGAGCGTTCTCCCCCAGCACCGTCAGCACCGTGCGAACATCAATCTCGTGCACATCAAGCGAGACGCGTGGCCCGCGTCCTGGCGTGAGCGGGACGCGGTTGCCCTTGGTCGCGGCAGCGGGGGCATTCGGGGCCGCATGGAGCGCCGCCATTCCGGCCAACAGGAGCATGGCAATCAGGCAGACACACGCGCAATACCAGATGGAGCAGGCAAAATGCCCGCGCGCGCCTGGCAGGCGCCGCCCTTTGGCTGCGCGCCGTTGTCTCACCTCCTGGCAGGTTGGGTCCACTAGGTGTCGCTGTCGGTTGCCGCGCATGAAGCCCTCGGAGTTCACTTTTTCGGCAACCCCGCGACCAGGTGCGGGCCTGCGGGAGATGGTCGCGCCCGGATGATCTCCTTCCCGAAGCTGGAGGAACTCCAGGCAAGGCGGATGGAGGCATGGTGCTCGGGCCCCTGGCAGTAGTCTACCCGGATATCGTGGATGCCGGCTTCCAGGGGAACGGCGCGAATGACGGAGATGCCCTGCTGGATCATCCAGGAATCGATCACCATCTGCCCATCGATGTAGAGGCGAGCGCCGTCATCCAGGGCATCCAGGTAAAAGACGTACGTATCGGTGGCCGGCACCAGGAGCTTCCCGGTCCAGCGAACGCTGAAGTAGGTGGGGGGCACGTCCGGCGCGGGCGGGTCCATGTCCCATACGAAGTTGATCGCCGGATCGATGCGTGTTGTCACCAGGCGCGTGAACGTCGGGAAGGTGAACGGCGTGTTGAGCGGGTAGTCACCCTTGGCGCGCGGCGGATCAGCGTAGTAGGCGGCCAGGAGCCCCTCGCCGAGGAAGCCCCGGTTGTGCGTCGCGCCGCCCGTGCCGCGCCGGCCGCGCGGGATCCCCTCGCCTTGCTGGCCGAGCGCCTGCCTGGTACCCGGCAGATCCGGCTGCGAAGCTCGGGAAGCCAGGTCGAAATCAGGGGCGGGAAGCTCCTGGCGAACCGCGTCGGGGGCTTCCGGCGTGCCGGTGGCCGCGGCCATCGTTCCCTCGGCGATTGGCGGCGCCTCCGGGTCGCCTTCGCCGTCATGGGGCGCCTTCGGAGAGGCAATGGTCGGCGGCACCGGCTCGGTGCCGCCCGGTGCCGCTGGAAGGCCCGGATCAGGCGAGCCAGCTGGCCGGTTTGGCGCTCCCTCGGGTACGCGAGATCCCAGCCCCGGGCGCGGGGCGGTGCGACCAGCGACCACATCTCGCCGCGGAGGGAGGACGCGCGCGGTGCGCATCCGCGGGCGAGAGGCGACGATAGGGCTGCCTTGGGGCGCGACGAGCTTCGCGCGCGAGAGTCCTGCCGGCTTCTCGGTGCCCGTGACATCTCCAGGGGCGCGCCCGTCCGCCAGCGCGCCCGGCATGGGGAGAAGCGACACCTCGACGATCCCGACGGAGCGTGGCCGTGAGCTCCGAAGGGCGCTCAGGAGCAGGATGCCCCCGAGCGCGTGTAGCATGGCCGATACTAAGAGACAGCGCCTGATTATCCTTCGCTCCATACTACACCACCCGTGTTGCGCACGCTCAGATGCGTGCTTGCATAGCAATATAGACTCTCCCCAGGGGCAGAAGTTCCAGGCCGGGATTCCGAGAGAAGGGATCCGGTCTGGGCACAGAGCCTCCCGGCTCCAATGCCCAGCTCTCTCCAGCCTCTTCTCCCATCGCCCCGCGGACCGCACAACTTAGCCCAGGATGTCCGCACCCTGGGTTATGCACCGGCATAGATAGCCACGACCGCGAAGCGGTCGCACAAGCCGCTACTCCGTATTATCGCACCCCTTCGGGGTGCCAGGTATTCTTCTGGACGCGAGACCCAGGATCGGGAGACCCTGGGCTATCCTGTGTGACCGCTTCGCGGTCCTCCGCGAGCGCCACCCAGATGGCCATCCTCGGGCTCTGGATAAGATCGCACAATCCCGGGTGCGCGCACGTTCCCATCCGTGTCCGTCACCTTCATCCGTGGCATCGATGCCGAGCCCCCTGAGATTCCGACATAAGGAGAGGGCCACCTGCACGCACGGTGGTTTATCGCTGCGCGCCGGGTTGCGTGCTGCCTCCGAGGCTTCGGATTCCTTATGTCGGAATCCCAGCCGGGCCACCGCATCGTTTGCCCTGGCTGCCCCCTGTGTGGTAGAATAACGCCTAGAGAGTGAGAGGAGAGGCAGGAAGAGGCGATGCGGGTCGTTCATCACGAGGAGATTGGGGCGAAGCCGGTGGCCGCCGAGGGCGCGGAACGGGCAACGATCCGAGAGATCTTCACGGCGGAGACGGGTGCGCCTACCTTTGCCATGCGTGTTTTCGACCTGGCGCCAGGAGGCTGCACGCCGTTGCATTCGCATCCCTGGGAGCACGAAGTCTATGTGCTGGATGGATCGGGCGAAGTGGAGGGCGCCGAGGGTGCGACGCCGCTCTCGCCCGGAATGGCGGTTTATGTCGCGCCGAATGAAGTGCATCGCTTCCGCGCTCACGCTGGCTCGCCGTTGAAGTTCCTCTGCCTCATCCCGGTGCAACAGGTGTGCTGTCGGTGAGCGCTCCGGGTGAGGGTCTTGGCGAATGAGCCTCTGTCTCACGAGTGCCCTGGCGCTGGCCGGGCTTGCGGGCACGGCCTACGCGGTGGGCCTGGAGCGCCGGTGGATTCAGGTGACGCGCTGCGATGTGCCCCTGCCTGACCTCCCCGCGGAGCTCGACGGCTTCACCATCGCGCATCTGAGCGACATTCACTATGGGCCGATGATGCTGCCCGGCCTGATCGAGCGCGCGGTGGCCCGGGTGAACGCGCTCCAGCCGGACCTAGTGGCGCTGACGGGCGATTTCGTGGATGGCAAGGCGAGTGAGGTGGAGCCGGCGGCGCGCCTGTTGGGCGGGCTGCGCGCGCGGCATGGCGTGTGGGCGGTTCTCGGCGGGCATGACATCACGGCGAGCGAGCGCGTTGCCTGCCGGGCCTACCCCGAGAACGGGATCCGGCTTCTGCGCAACGCGGCGGCGCCACTGATCGAGAGCGATCCGCCCTTCTGGATCGCCGGCGTGCGCGACAATTCGGAATACTACCTCGACCGGCTGAAAGCGGCGCTTTCTGGGGTGCCGGAGCGCGCGCGAATCCTTCTCCTGGCCCATTCGCCCGATATCATCCCGGAAGCGCGCGAGGCGGGGATCGACCTGGTCCTGAGCGGGCATACCCACGGAGGGCAGATCTGCGCGCCGCTCTACGGGGCGATCCTGACGGAGACGCGCCTGGGCCGGCCTGTCGCGCGCGGTCTCAACCGTTTCGGGAATACCTGGATCTACACCTGCCGCGGGCTGGGCGTGGTCCGCCTGCCGGCGCGTTTTCTGTGCCGCCCGGAGATTGCCCTCCTCCGCCTGGTGCGGGCCAGCAGGTAACACGAGGCGCCGCCGCGAAGGGATGGGTGTTGCCTCACCGAGGCGCGAGCGCCGGCGGGTAGATGGCTTTGGAATAATGGAGTTGTGGCTATGCTTCGAGTTGGAGTGATCGGCGCGCGCGGGTATACCGGCGCGGAGTTGGTGCGCCTTTTGTGCAAGCACCCCGATGTGGAGTTGACCTACCTCACCTCCGAGAGTCAACAGGGGATCTCGATCAGCGCGATCTACCCCAGTCTGCGCGGGCATATCGACCTGGCGTGCGAGGCGTTCGACGTGGAAACCGCGTGCGCGAAGGCCGACCTCTTCTTTTACGCGCTGCCCGCGGGCGAGGCGATGAAGAGTGCCGGCGCGCTTCTCGCCGCTGGCAAGCGGGCGATTGACTTGGGCGCCGATTTCCGCCTGAAGGATCCGGAGCGCTATCGCCAGTGGTACAAGGGCGAACCCGCGCCGGCGGAGCTCGTCTCAGCGGCGGTTTATGGCCTGCCCGAGCTCTACCGCGGTCAGCTGCGCGAGGCGCGCCTGGTCGCCAATCCGGGGTGCTACCCCACCTCGGCGATCCTTGGGTTCGCGCCCCTGCTTGCCAAAGGCTGGATCGATCCGGCGAGCATCATCATCGATGCCAAGTCGGGCGTCTCCGGCGCCGGGGGGCGGTCGACGATGAAGCCGGAATACTCCTTCCCGCACATCAACGACAACTTCCGGGCCTACGGGCTGGTGACGCACCAGCACACGCCGGAGATCGAGCAGGAGTTTGCCCGGCTCTCTGGCGTGAACGCCCCGGTGCAGTTCACGCCCCACCTGGTGCCGATGACGCGCGGGATCCTGATGACCGGCTATGCCTCGCTTGCGCGCGAGGCCGATACACCCGGCCTCCTGGCGGAGTACGAGGCGTTCTACGCGGGCGCGGAGTTTGTTCAGGTCCTCCCCGAGGGCACGCTGCCCGAGACGAAGTACGTCGTGGCGTCCAACCAGTGCCATATCGGCGTGCGTGTGGACCCGCGCACCCGCCGCGTGATTGTCGTTTGCGCCATTGACAACCTGATGCGGGGCGCCGCGGGCCAGGCCGTCCAGAACATGAACGTGATGTGCGGTTTCCCGGAGCGGCATGGCCTTGACCTGCCGGCGCTTTACCCCTAATCCGCGCATCCCTCGCGCGTGATGGAGCCAGAGCGAGGGCACGCGGTTTTTCTGGCAAGAGTTTGGGAGCGCGATTGATGGAAGAGATCGCTGGCGGCGTGACGGCCCCGCGGGGCTATCGCGCCTGTGGAGTTTGCTGCGGTCTGAAAGTGAGTGGAAAGCCCGACCTGGCGCTGCTCGTTTCGGACGTGCCGGCGAACGTCGCCGGAGTGTTCACGACCAATGAAGTGAAGGCGGCGCCGGTCCTGCTGAGCCGGCAGGTAGTGGCGCGCGGCGCGGCGCGGGCCGTGATCATCAATGCCGGGAATGCCAACTGCTGCGCGCCCCGGGATCGCGAGAACGCGGAGCGGATGCAGGCGGCTGCTGCGGCGGCGCTCGGGCTGTCACCGCAAGAGGTGCTCGTCTGCTCCACGGGCGTGATCGGGCACGAGCTTCCGGTGGAGAAGATCGAGGCGGCGCTGCCCGCGGCGGTTTCGGAACTGCGCCCGGAGGGTGGCCCAGGCGCGGCGTTGGCGATCATGACCACGGATACCCGGCCCAAGGAGATCGCGGTCGAGGTGCAGCTGCCCGAAGGGAGCGTGCGCGTCGGCGGGATGTGCAAGGGGAGCGGCATGATTGCCCCGAACATGGCGACGATGCTCGGCTTCCTCACCACCGACGCGGCGGTGGAGGCGTCTACCTTGCAGGCGATGCTCGCCGAGATCGCCGGGCGCACCTTCAACTGCGTGACGGTGGATAGCGACACGAGCACCAACGACACGCTCCTCCTCTTTGCCAACGGCGCGGCGCCGGCGGCCGGCGCGTTCGCGGCCGGGCATCCGAAGCGCGAGGAGAACCTCCGGCTGCTCGCAGAAGCGGTCGAGCACGTCTGCACCTATCTAGCGCGCGAGATTGCCCGCGATGGCGAAGGGGCTACGCGCCTGGTGACCGTCACCGTCCGGGGCGCGGCGAATGAGGCCGCAGCGGATGCCGTCGCGCGCACCATCGCCGAGTCCCCACTCGTGAAAACGGCGATCTTTGGCCGGGATCCCAACTGGGGGCGCATCCTGATGGCTGCCGGGCGCGCTGGCGTCCCGCTCGACCCGGCGCGCGTCACGGTTGCCTTGGGCGATGTGACCGTCTTCCGGCATGGCCTGGCGGTTGCGTTCGACCCGGACGCGGCACGCGCGGCGCTCACCGCTGATGAGGTGCAGATCCAAGTGGACCTGGGCGCGGGCGAGGCCACGCGGCGCGTCTGGACCTGCGATTTCACCTACGACTACGTCAAGATCAACGCCGATTACCATACCTAGGAGACCGCGGCGCCGGGCAGTTGGGCCAGCCGGTGGCGGACCAGCCGCGCCGGCCTGGAGGTCCGGGGCCGGTGGAGCGAGAGAGCATGAGCAGCGTAGAAGAGAGAGCCCAAACTTTGATCGAGGCCCTGCCCTATATCCGGCGGTATCATGGCAAAACCGTGCTGATCAAGTACGGCGGCAACGCCATGATCGATGAGAAGCTGAAGGAGGCGGTGATCACCGACGTGGTGCTGATGCACTACGTGGGGATGCGCCCGATCCTGGTGCACGGCGGCGGCCCCGAGATCACCGACGCGATGAAGCGCATGGGCAAGGAGCCGGTTTTCGTGCAGGGCCTGCGCGTGACCGACGCCGAGACGATGGAGATCGTCGAGATGGTCCTGGCGGGCAAGACGAACAAGGGGATCGTCTCGCTGATCAACCGCAAAGGCGGCAAGGCGGTTGGGCTCTCGGGGAAGGACGCCAATCTGATCCGCGCACGCAAGCGCCCCGGGCCGGACCTGGGCTTCGTGGGCGAGGTTACCGAGATCGACTCCTCGATCATCGACGTGCTGGTGGAGAAGGGCTTCATCCCGGTGATCTGCTCGGTGGCGATTGGCGAGGCGGGCGAGTCTTACAACGTCAACGCGGACCACGTGGCGGGCCAGCTCGCTGCCGCGCTCGGCGCCGTGAAGCTGATCATGCTCACGGATGTCGAGGGGATCTACGAGGATTTCAGCGACAAGAGCACGCTCCAGTCGCAGCTCAGCCCGGAGAAGGCGCGGGCGATGATCGCCAGCGGGCAGATTGAGAAGGGGATGATCCCGAAGGTGGAGGCGTGCCTGATGGCGCTGGAGGGTGGCGTCGAGCGGACGCACATCATCGATGGCCGGCTGCCGCACGCCACGCTCATCGAGCTGTTCACGGATCGCGGCATCGGCACAATGATCGCCTGAGGTATCCCCTGGGCGAAGGGAGACGCGCGCCGGCGCGCCGGGTGCGCGCGGCGCGCGGCGGTCCATAGCGGAGGCAACCGAGATGGAAGAACCGGAAGGCGGACCAGGGATCAGCCCTGTCGCCGTCACGATCCTGGCGATCGTGCTGTTGCTGTCGCTCTGGCTGCTCTACCGCCACCTCACTGCCTGATCCGGATCTCGTTCTGGATGCCGGTGACGCCCTCCACCTGGCTGACGACGGCTTCGATCCGGCTGCGCTGCGTCTCCGTGGCAACCTCCCCGCGCAGGAGCGCGACGCCGTCGGTCACCGAGGCCTCGATGGAGGCATCCCGGAGCATCTCTTCGGCATCAATCGCATCGTAAACCCGCTGGCGAACGAGGGCGTCCCCCGATGGGCTCAAGGGATCCTGCTCGTCGTGAGAACGTATGTCACAACCGACCCTCATGGCAGTTCCTCCCCTCTGTCTGCCGGAGCTTACCCCGGGGCGTGGAATCGCCAAACGCGCCGCCATCCTCGGGGTTTCGCGCGGAGGGCGGAACCGCCAGGAGCCCCGGGCGCTGAGAGGGGCCGGGGGCATTCCCCCGCGCGAGGAGATTCATGGCACGGATAGCGGAGACTGAGGGGCAGCGGCGCACGACGCTTTTCCTGTGCGCCGTGCTGCACGCCTTCACCCATCTCTACCCGACGGTTTTGCCCCCGCTCTACTACCAGGTCGCGCGGGATCTGGAGCTTTCAGGCGTGTGGCTCGCCACGCTCCTCGTCTCCGCGCAATCGCTCGCCTACTGCCTGGCGGGATGGCCGCTGGGCTTCCTGGCAGACCGCGTCAGCCGCAAGTGGCTGATGTTCTGGGGCCTGGCGATCAACGGTGCGGCGTTCGTGGCCCTTGGCCTGGCCCCATCGTACACCGTGGCGCTCCTTTGCCTGGTCATCGCCGGACTAGCCGGCGGCGCCTACCACCCGCCGGCAACCGCGCTCCTCACCGGGCTCTACCCGGAGCGGCAGGGGCGGGCGATTGGCCTGGCCGGGATGGGCGCCGGCGTTGGTTTCTTCCTCGGGCCGTTCTACGGTGGGCTCCGCGGCGAGGTGGCCGGTTGGCGCGCGCCCTGCCTGGAGCTTGGCCTGGCGGGGCTCGCAGTGGCCATTCTCTTCGCGCTCCTTGCTCGGGATGCCCCCGCGGCGAAGAAGCAGGCGGTGCCGGCTGCGGGCCCGGCGTTCGTGAGCTATTTCATCCTGCTGAGCGTGGGCCTCGGGTTGCGCGATTTCGCGGGCACCGGGTTCACCACCTTCGCGGCGCTCTTCCTGCCCCAGGCGCACGGCTTCAGCCAGAGGACCACCGGGCTCTACCTCGGGCTGATGAGTCTCTCTGCCGTGGCGGCAAACCCCTTCTTCGGCGCCGCGTCCGATGGGCGCTACCGCCTCTGGTGGGCGGGGGGCGTCCTCCTGCTCGCCGGACTGGGTGGCCTGGCTCTCCCGTGGCTGCCAAAGCCGCTCGTGCTCCTCGGTCTCCTGTGGTGGGGATTCTTCCTGCTGGGCTCCTACCCGATTACTGAGGCCGCGATGAGCGAGGTGCTTCCCGATCAGATCCGCGGGCGCGCGTTTGGTGTCTTTCTCACCAGCAGCGGATTGCTCAGCAGCGCCGCGCCCTGGGTGATGGGGACGATCAAGGACCGGGCCATCGGCGCGTCCACAGACCCGGCGGCATTTCGCCCGGCTTTCGCGGGTCTCGCGCTCCTCATGCTCCTCTCCGTGTTGATTGGCATGCCGCTACTGCGCTGGGTGCGCCGCGAGCTGGCGCGCATGACGGCGCGGGATGGATGCGCGCCCGACCAGGGATGCGCGCCACTCGCCGCCGCCGGATCCAAGAGGCCCCCGGCCTCCTGACGAATGCGAGGAAGGCAGAATGGACGAGAGAAGCGAGCTCCACGCCCCGGCACGCGCGAGGGGCCGCCTGCGCGTGCTCTACACCGCGGAGGAGATCCGCGCGCGAACAGCGCGCCTCGCCGATGAGATCCGGCCATACTATGAAGGCAAGAATCCTCTGCTCCTGGGCGTGCTGAAGGGCTCCTTCATCTTCCTCGCCGACCTGGCGCGCGCCCTGGCGATCCCCCTAGAGGTGGACTTCGTCCAGCTCGCTAGCTACGGCGACGGCACCGAGAGCAGCGGCTTCGTCCGGTTCATCCACGACGTCGAGCGCCCCCTGGCCGGCCGGCACGTCCTCGTCGTGGAGGATATTGTCGATACCGGCACCACCCTGGCGTTCCTCCTCGGCACGCTTGCGAGCCGCCAGGCCGCCTCAGTGCGCGTGGTGAGCCTCCTCGACAAGCCGGGCCGGCGCGTGAACCAGGTGCAGGTCGATTTCGCCGGCTTCACCGTGGAGAACCTCTTCGTGGTGGGCTACGGCATGGACCACGCCGAGGCCTACCGCCACCTCCCCGATATCTGCGCGCTCGAGGAGGTCTGAGGCCCGCTGGGCGCGCTTGGAACTTGCCGGACCGGTGCCCGCTGCCTGTCAGGATGGCGGCCGGGTGCTCCTGGTGCGGTACCAGCGCGAGAATGCGGCGGGGCAGGAGAAGCCGAGGGCCACGGCGATCTCCTTTCGCGTGCGCCCCTGCGCCTGCATCTCGCGGGCGCGGCGCAGGCGGCAGCGGTCGATGTACTCGTGGACAGTGCACCCGGTGTGCTTCTTGAAGAGGCGCAGGAAGTGGAAGGTGCTGTAGCCAGCGATGCGCGCCAGGTGTTCCAGCGTGGCGCCGTTGCCCGCCGTGTGCTCGATGTGCTCGCGGACGCTCTGCACGATGCGCGCCTGGAAGGAGTCGCGCTCCTCCGCCTGTTCAGCGCCATAGCCCCGGCGGATGAGGGCACCGACCAGGAGAGAGAGTGCCCCCACCATGCGCAGGCGCGCCACCTCCGGCGGCATCTCCGCGCGCACCGGCACCGGATCCAGTGGCGGCCCGGCCTCTTCCCGCGATATCAAGCAGCTCCACGCCCCTGAGACGCGCGTAGTACCCTCCCTCACCGTGATCAGCCGGACGACGCAGTGGTCGCGCAGCGCGCTGATCCAGAGGTGGTCGAGATCCGGCATCCACTCCGGATACTGGACGTCGTGCTCCTCAAAGCTGTCGATAACGAAGATCGTGCCGGGCGCGCTGGGGTAGATTCGTCCTGCCAGCCCGAAGCGGCCCTCGCCTGCCAATGGGATCAGGATCTCCTGATGGGCGTGGGAATGCGTGTGTGCGCGCATCCAGCTTTGGTGACGCTCGTCCTCCACCGGCTCCACCATCGGTGGCAGGGCGGCGGCGACCAGCCTCCACGCCTCGGGGCGCAGCAGAGACTCCAGCATCGCGCCGGTGAAGAAGCGGTTGCGCGATTCAGAAGTGGTGTGGTGGCGTGGTGCTGGCATCAGCGGAACTACTCCTCGCCAGGCGAGCGCCCATCCAGAAGCGGGCTCCCCGTGGCCGGCTGGCGTCCTCTCTCTGCTCCGGACCGGAGTTGGCAGCCAAGTATAGCAAGAATTGTATCGCAATGGCAAGGATGGTGTCTTGGCGTTTGCCTCGGAACCATCTATAATGCGGGCATGGAGAGAAGCCGGCGTCTAGCGCAAGAGTGGTATCTCGTGAAGACGACCGGCGGGGAGGTTCTCGATGGCAAAGAGTGATGTCTCGAAGCTCGCGCTCCTGGGCGGTCGTCGGGCGGTCGACCGGCCAGCACCGGCGTGGCCGGTGACGGGCGACCTGGAGGTCGCTTGGATGGAGGGCGTGGTCCGCAGCGGCAAGTGGAGCTGGCTGGGCCCGCACGAGCGCGCTTTCTGCGAGGAGTTCGCCAGCTTCATCGGCGCCCGGCATGCCATGCTCCTGGCCAACGGCACGGTGACGATCCAGGTTGCCCTCCAGGCGGTCGGCGTCCGGCCGGGAGATGAGGTGATCGTTCCGGGGCTCACCTGGACGGCGACGATGCAGGCCGCGCTCGACATTGGCGCCAACGTTGTCTTGGTGGATATCGACCCGGAAACCTACTGCATCGACCCGGCGGCTGTCGAATCGGCGATCACGCCGAGGACGAAGGCAGTGGTGCCGGTCCATCTCTACGGCTGCATGTGCGATATGGACGCGCTAACCGACATCGCGAAGCGGCACAACCTGAAGATCGTCGAGGATGTGGCGCACCAGCACGGCAGCCGCTGGCGGGGTCGGGGCGCGGGTGCCCTTGGAGACGCTGCGAGCTTCTCCTTCCAGCAGAGCAAGGTCCTCACCTGCGGGGAGGGCGGCGCGGTCACCTGCAACGATGATGTGGTGTTCGAGACCGCCTTTTGCCTGAAGCACGTCGGCTGGATGCCGGACCTGCAGACCCGCGGCAATCGCTACGGGCACAACTACCGGGGCACCGAGATGCAGGCCGTGCTCCTGCGCGGTGGGCTGCGCCGCATCGGTGAGCAGCTCCGCATCCGCGAGGAGAACGCGCACCTCCTCGCCGAGGGCTTCCAGGAGATCGGTGGGGCGATCCGGGTGGCCCGGCGCGATCCGCGCGTCACGCGCCAATCCTACTACGCGCTCACGCTCCACTTCGACAAGGCGAAGGCCGGCGGCCTGGATCGAGCCCAATACGTGGCAGCGCTCGCGGCCGAGGGTCTCCCCCTCTCGCCCACCTACGCGCCGGTCTACCGGAACCCCCTCCTCAACCTGTATCACGAGGCGAGCCCGGTGCCCTTCCGCGAGACGGTTCCCCAGGATTACGCCAACCTCCGCCTCCCGGTCACCGAGCGCGTCGCGGAAGAGGATGGCCTGGTCTTGATGCACATGCACCTGCTGGGAGAGCGGGCCTACATCGAGCAGCTTCTCGCCGCCGCGCGCAAGGTGCAGGACCACCTGCCGGAGCTGGCGAAGCACTTCGCGCAGGAGGCATCGGGGGAACAGGAGGCATCATGAGAATCGGCTTTGGTAAGGTAGATATCACCCCGCGCGTGGGCGTGGAACTGTGCGGGTTCGGGCCGTTCCTCAACCGGCATTCCATTGGCGTGCGCGACCGCCTCTGGGCCAGGGCGATGGCAATCGAGGCGGGCGGGCGCACCGCCGTCGTCGTGAGCTGCGACCTGGTAGCGGTGGTCCTGCCTACCACAAAACAAGTGCGGGAACTGGTGAAGGAAGCCGTGGGCCTCGGCGAGGACGCGGTGATGGTCCACTGCACGCACACGCACAGTGGCCCGGCCACGCACAACAGCCTTGGCTGGGGCGTGCCCGACCTCCCCTACATGGAACTCCTCCCGCGCCGCATTGCCGAGGCGTGCATCCAGGCGGTGCGCAACCTGGCTCCAGCGGAGCTATGCCACGCCGAAGTGCCCTGCGAGGGGATCGGGCTCAACCGCGAGCAAGACCGCGATGCTCCGCCCCTGGAGGAAGTGCTGCGCGACGACTGGCGCCCGGCCAAGCCAGAGCTGACCGATACCCGCTGCCACGTCTTCCGCGTCGATTCCGCCGGGAAAACGATTGGTTTCGCCAGCTATTTCGGTTGCCATCCGGTTTGCTGCTGCGCGCAGACGCGCTACATCCATGGCGATTACGCCGGCGTGGCGACCAACATGCTGGAGCGCGAGATGCCCGGCAGCGTGGGCCTTTTCCTTCAGGGCGCGCAGGGCGACGTCAACTCCTGCGTGGTCCACAAGCCGGAAAAGGAGGCGCTCCTCGCTCTCGATGTGATCGCGGCACGCTACGCGAACGCTGTCCGCGTCGGCCTGCGCGAGGCGAAGCCGGTGGCGGTCGACTCCGTGGCGTGCGTCCGGCATCGCGTGAGCTTCCCGACACTGCCGTTGACCGTGGAGGAGCTGCGCGCGATGCTGGCCGAGCAAGAGGCGATCCTGTCGCGCCCCGGGGCGAGCGACGAAGAGCGCGAAGTTCGCATGGCGACGGTCTATGCCGTATCACTGCGCAAGCTGGTCGCGCGGATGGAGGCGGGCGAGAAGATGGAGCCGGTGTCGGAAGTCCAGGGCTTCCGCCTCGGGCCGGTAGCGCTGCTGGGGGCGCCCTTCGAGGTGATGCAGGCGATCAAGAACGACGTGGTGGCGCGCTCGCGACACACGATCCCGCTGGTGATGGGCCTGACGAACGATTCCCTGGGTTACGCGCCCGACCGCGATGCCGAGGCCCGCGCCGGCTACGCCGCCCGCATGGTGCCGATGATCAAGGGGATGCTCCCCTTGAAGGGCGTTCACGACGAGCTCGTGAAGGTACTGCTCCGGCTGGATGGCGCGCTGGCTGAGTCATAGGTGCCTCGCCCCCTGTGAAGATCGCCGCCGCCCGTTTCGGGAAAGGGAATGGGAGCCATGATGGAGCTAAAAGAGACCGGGATCGTTTACCGCAACCCGAAGCCGCACGTGTGGAGCCGTCAGGCGTACTTCCCCTCCGTGGTCAACCTGGGCGGCGGCGAGCTCCTCTGCTCGATGGTGATTGGCCAGGCGTTCGAGAGCCCCGATTGCCGCGTCTATCTCGCGCGGTCGCGCGATGAGGGGCGGACGTGGTCGTTTGAGGGGCGGATGCTCCCCGAGGAGGAGGGCGATCCCTACTCCGAGGCGTGCCGACTGACGGCGGTCGCTGATGGGAGCGTGGTCGCTCTTCTCTTCCGCTACGACCGGCACCGCTTGGAGGATGGCCTGGCCAACCCGGAGACGTTGGGCTTCGTCGAGACGCGCTTGGCCGTGTGCCGTTCCGCCGATGGAGGGCGCACCTGGGGCGCGCCCGAGCCAATCGAGCCGCCGCTGATCGGCCCCGAGTTCGAGCTCTGCTGCCCCATCGTGGAGCTCTCGGCCGGCGGCACGTGGCTGCTTCCCACCTCCACCTGGCGCGCGTGGGATGGGAGCGACCCGACCGGGATGAAGGCGGTAGCGTTCCTCTCGCGCGATGGCGGGCGGACGTGGCCAGATTATGCCGTGGTGATGGATGGCGCGCGCGACGGCATCATCTACTGGGAGCAGAAGATCGTGGAGCTCGCGCCCGGGCGGCTTCTCGCCGTTGCGTGGACCTACGACGAGCGCGCCGGGAAGGACCTCCCGAACGCCTACGCGATCTCTGAGGATGGCGGCCGGACGTTCTCGCCCCCGCGCTCGACAGGGCTCGCCGGGCAGACGCCGGCGCTTCTCGCGCTGGGTAATGGGCGCGTCCTCTGCGTCTTCCGGCGGACGGACGAGCCGGGCCTGTGGGCAGCGGAGGTCTCGCTGGCCGGCGGCGAGTGGGAGACCGAGCGGCTCTTCCCCCTTTGGGGGGCGCCTTCGCTCTTCACCGGGGGCCACCGCGCGGACATGGTGAGCCAGTTCAACGTGCTCCGCTTCGGCGCGCCCTCGGTGGTGGGCGTGGGGGATGGCGGCGCTTACGTCACCTTCTGGTGCGTCGAGGAGTGCGTCGCCAACATTCGCTGGATCCGCCTGGGGTAGGAGAAAGCAAGTGAGGGGGGCGCGCCGTCCTGGTCACGCCCCCCTCGAAACGGCTGGCCGTCAGATCAGCCGGTTACTTTCGCGCCGCACTCGCCGCAGAACTTCGCGCCGGGAGTGAGCTTCGCGCCGCACTCGGGGCAGTTCGTGATTGCGGAGGCCGTCGGCGTGCCGCACTCCGGGCAGAACTTCTTGCCGAGGGTCGGTTGGCCGCACTGGGTGCACTTCGCGGCCACTTCCTTTCCCTTGGCGCTCATCCGCTTGTTCTCTTCCAAGAAGAGGTCGTTCGCTACCTGCGTCTGCACGTGCCCGGCGCGGATCGCCGTCTCTTCTTCCTCGGCGATCGGGGCGCACCCCTTGCACATCTTTGCCGTCTCGTTGTAGCAGATATCGCGGCAGATCCAGTCGCCGCAGCGCCGGCACTGGATGAACTCCGGGCGAATCTCCTCGACCGCCTTGCGCAGCGCCGCGTCGTGCTGCTTGCCCGCGACGGCTTGCTCGATAGAGCGCGCGCCGCTGGCTGCCCGGCCAAAGATGCCCCCGAGCATCGAGCCGGCCGCCTCGAGCAGCCCGCCCGCCTGACCGACGCGATTGGGGATGAACGACGACATGAAGCCGTTCCCGCAGCGCTCGCAGTTGAAGCGAAACTGAAAACCCTTCTCGCTGCTCAGGTCCTCATAGTTATCGGTAAATTGAATTGGTCGATCTTCTGACATCCATCTTCCTCCCGCGACGAGACCGCGTCGCGGCCTGGCATCTTCTGGCCCCCACGCGTTGCGCGGCATCTGTTTGATTCCTGCAACGTCTCTCCCTTCGCCACGCAGGTGCGCATTCCCTGCGCCCGTCTCGCCGTAGAAGAAACCCTCACTTCACCGTGAACGTCGTGACAGCCTGCGCGCCGCTGCACACGTCGCGCGCGACGATCTTCCACGCGCCCGTGGGGTCGTTCAGCGCCAGCCGAAACTCTCCCGTGAAGCCCTGCTCCCCGAGGTACAGGTTGCGTGCGTAATCGGCGTACTCGCTGCCATCCGGGCGGTAGACGGTTAGCCGGACGAGCTGCTTCTGGCGGTCGCTCCCACCATTGAGGCTCACCGAGTAGCGCACCGCCTCTCCTCGGGCGGCAGCAGGCGTGGCGAGCGCCAGCCGCGGCTCCGCCAGTGGCTTGGGCGCCAGGCAGTAGACCCGGGCCTCCCCGCCCGCGAACGACGCGCGCACCTCGCGGAGCTTCCCCAGCGCCTCGCCTTTGCGGCAGTCATAGACGTGGGCCGTCTCCGGGAAGGTGATCGTGGCGAGTTCCTCCTTCTCTTCGCGGGCGTGCAGCAGGCCAACGTAGGTGAGATCGCCCGCGGTGTAGCGGACCACTTCCAGATGGGGGGCGTGTCCCGAGGCGAGGCTGACCGTCACCTTGGGCTTCACGCCCGCCTCCGCCAGGATGGCGCCGAGGATGGCGCGGAGGCCCTTTTCCGCGGGCGTGTGGAAGACGCGCTCGTTGTCAAAGGGCGAGAGATCCAGGTTGAGGTACCAGGCGGCGCCGCTGCCCACGCCGTTCCGCAACAAGGCGGGCAGAGGCTGCTCCCCGGCGGATTGCCCGAGTGCCTTGGCCGTGGTGGGCGCGAGCGACTCGGCTACGGGGAACTTCACCTCGGACGCGGGGATGCCGGGTATTCGCACTTGGATGCCGAGTGCGCCCTCGCCCCCGGAATCGGTGCGCCGGATGCCGAAGAGATCATCCAGAACGCCGCGTTCGCCTCTGCGGCACTTGCCGTCCATCAGCCCGGCGCCCCGGTCGGCAATGACCGTGCCGCCAGCGCGCACGAACGCCTCGATCTCCGCCTTCTCCTTCTCCGAGATCGCGAACGACTCGGGGAGGATCAGGACGCGATACCGGTTGCCGCGGGAATCGCCGCGGCGCAGGATCCCTTCCTCGATCTGCGGCGTGGCGACAAAGTCGTACTGCAGGCCCATCTCCTCGATCAGCTTCACCCAGGCGTCGCGATGCCGGACGATCTCCTCATCTTTGCCGAGGAGGGTGGCGGCGTTGATGCTGTCGTGGCTATAGTGGAGGGCGATGCCGTCATGCTCGCGCCGGGCATTGCGGATCAGGTCCCACAGGCCGTGCTTCATCTCGCGGCAGAGCGCGAGGGTATCCCGCCCCGACTCGCTATAGGTGAAGTCGTTGTAGAAGAAGATCGGCGTCGTCCAGGCGCTGACCGCTTCGGTATCATGAAGCAGGCACCAGAAGAAGTTGTACTCGACGGCGCGCCCCGCCTGCCAGTAGCCGGCATAGTAGGGCGACTGGGCCGTCCCTGTATAGGGCGCGAAGGAACGGCGCATCTCGTTCGACCACCCCGTGTTGTAGGAGTGGTAGTAGTTGAACGCCTTCGAGTTTTTCCACCAATCCATGCCGTTGCCGGAGCGCGGCTCCTGAGTGCCGGAGAGGCCGGCGCGTGCCTGGGGATCCACGCTCTTCAGGCTTGCCTGAGCCATCGCGAAGAAATCGGCGACGCTGTCATTCATGAAGTTGCGGAACTCGGCCCAGGGGGCGGCGTTGGCCCGGCCCGTGACCTCGTGCAGTGTCATCGGCACCACGGCATTCCAGCTGGTGAAGTTGGTCTCCCACGCCTTGTTCAGCGCGTCGAGGCTTGGGTAGCGCGCCTTCAGCCACTCGCGAAACGCGTTGAGCGCGTGGGGTGACCAGTCGTAATCGAAATAGCGCGTGTAGTGGGTGAGGCTCATCTCATCACCCATGCAGTAGTCATAGGCGCCGCCAAAGCGCATCGCCTGGGTGGCTCGCCCCTTCAGGTGCTCGGCCACTTTGGCCAGCCACTCCTTATCGGATAGGCTCGGCTCGCGCACCAGCCACTCCTTCGATTTGGTCTCGTTGTAGCGCGCTGCCTTCTCGGCAAACTTCGCATCCGCGAACCGGGGGATGTCTCCCATGTAGGTCATCAGGTCGAGGTAGCACCAATCCATGTTGTGCCAGTAGTGGCGCCACACGTGCCCCGTCTCCAGCTCGTTCCTGCCGTAGAAGACGACATCAACAAGCTCCTCGACCAGGGGCGCCAGGGAGCCATAGAGGTACTCGGAGCGCCAGGGGAAGATGCCGTTCCAGCTGGAGAGGCGGAAGCGGTTCCAATCGCGCGGCCAGCGGCAGATCACCTGGGCATACGAGATGTCGCACTGGCCCTGGGGATCGAGCGCCGCGATCTCCCACTCCAGGCCCATCGAGCGCAGCTCCGCCGGGCGCGCTTCGAAGCTAAGCTCGGTGGTGCCGGCCGGCAGCGCGCGCGTCTCCTCGAAGAGGAGGCGGCGGTGCGTGTCGTAGAGGCGCGCCCGCAGGCGGGATCCCGCCGGTGGCGTGCCCGCGCTCTCAAGCGTCACCTTGACGCGGAACGGCTCTCGCGGGCGGAACGCGCGGTCATACGGCTGATCCCCTCTTGGCGCGCGCTCACCAAAGAGGATCTCCTTCTCCGGAAGCACGCTCTTGATAGCGAGCGGCGCCTTCGCCCGGATGTAAGTCTGGCCCCACGCGACGCTCCGCCCGGCGGCGTCGCGGACGATCACATCCACCAGATTCACCCCGGCGCCCAGGCGGTCCGGGATCGGGATGTTTACCTCCGACTCTCCCGGACGGCAGCTGACCTCCACCTGCTGGAGCGGGTGCGACCAGCGATTGCGGAACTGGGCGCTCACCCGATACGTCTCCTTGCCGCCCTCCAGTTTCAGCGAAAGTGCCTTTGCGCTAGCTGCGTCCTCCACCGGCTCGAGCGATGCCAGGCGAACTCCCGTGTCGCGCCCGGCCGCCCAGGCGCAGAGACGCGTCAGGAGAGCATACCACGGCTCGTGATAGGCCCAGGTCATCTCCGCGTACTCGGGCCGGAGGAAGCCGCCGCGATACGAGATGGTGGGCGTCAGCCCCGCGTAGCCCCGGTACGACATCTCGTGGGTGAGCACGTCGTAGGTGAGCGCGACCGTGCGCCCCTTCCCAAGCTGGTTGGTGACGAGGAGCGGCTGGCCGTTGCTCAGGCGCGCAAGCACGTTGCCCTCGGGCGGGCGCTCGTAGGTCATAAAGCGCGTCTGCGGGAAAAGCCTCCAGGGGAGGCCGGCAGTGAGGGGCGAGTCGCCCTCACGCTTCCACTCCGCCCAGGCGTGCATCATCCGGCCCTTCGCGAGCCCCATCATCGGGGCAAGCGGGTCATCCGCCTTGAATCCATCCGGCATGATGAAGAGGATGCCGGCGCCATCACGCACCTGCGCGGTGATCGCGTCGCGCACTTCGGGCGTGAAATGGGCGTGCCAGTCGAATCCGGCGAGCACGAACAGCTCGTAGCGGTTGGCCTTCAGGTATTCCAGGAGGCGCCGGTTTGCCTGCTCCGGCGTCGAGATGGAGCGGTCGCCACACCACAGCTCTTCCTTCCAGTGATGGGTGCGGAACTTCACGTAGGTCGGGTCGAGATCGAGGCGCTGCTTCAGCTCGATCACCTCGCGTGCCATCGTGTCGTCGCAGAGGACCACCGCCTTGATCGGCCCGCCGGGGAGCGGGCGTGCCCAGGCGACGTGCGGCGTGACGATGGAATCAGTGAGATCATGCCGCGGCAGGGCGGGGGGCTCCTCTGCGGCAAGGCCCACCCGCTCTTCTCGCGGCGCTCGCGTGTAGGCCAGGCGCGCGCCACCTCGGGCAAAGGCGCGCTCGAAATCGTCCAGATCCTGACCGCCGCGCCGCACCTGGCAGTTAAGGAGATAACCGCCTGTGGCCAGCCGGGCCAGGTCGACACGCTTCGTGACTGGCTTCCCAGGCGAGACATCCAGCCGGCCGAGCTCCTGCCACGGCCCGTCCGGCAGCCGGCGGAGGCGAATCAGCCCCGTCGCCGGTTTCGACTGGGGCGAGGCGAGGCACAGCGTCACGACGGCACTCTCTTCGTCCTCCAGCGAGATCGCGCCGATCACATCCTGCGCCACGCCATCCACGCGCTCGAGGCCCTGGAAGGGGATGAGCGTCACATCCGTCTCAAGCGCTTCACCACTCTTGAGCGGGATCCGGTTGAAGCGCCACTCGTGGGTGGCGACGGGCACGCCGACGCCGCTCCAGTGGTAGAAGCAGTTGAGGTATTTGTAGTCGAGCGTCATCGCTAGGCCGGCGCCTTTTGCCCCAACGACGGCGGTCCACCCCCGCGCCGGCTCGCGGTACCACACCTCCGAGCCCTTATCGCCGGTGCCGGGGTCGAACCGAAACTCGCGGACGCCCTCGGTGGTGGGCACAAAATACCGGTTCGCGCCGCTGGCCACGCCGGAGAAGTGGTGGAACCACAGGCCGTAGAGGTACTCGGTTTGCGAGGAGGGGTCGTTCAGGAGGCGGTAATGGACACGGACGATGGGGCTGTCGCGCTCGATCTGGATTCGCTTGGTGAGCCGGGTGAAGCTCATCATCCCGCCAGCGCCGGACGTGGAGAGCTCGACCCACGCCGAGCGGGCATCGCCACCAGTGCGGTAGTCGTAGGGCCGGCCGGCGAAAGAGTAGTTCGGCGACCAGAGCTGGTCGCGCAGGAGGCCATAGCGCGGATCCGCGGTGGCGGTCAGCTCCGCTTGCGCCGGCTTGTAGAGAAAGCTGCGGCAAACGCCCCCCGCTGCGGGCCAGAAGATGAGCCGGACCAGGCTGTTCTCCAGGATCACTTCCGGCTTGCCGTCGCCATCCACGTCGGCTTCCCGCGCGCTGGGCTGGGCGGCGTTGACCGGAGCCAGGCGGATCTCTGCCGCGGCCGCGGAGCCCGCGGGCGCGCCGAAGATCTCCACCTCCTGAAGGCAGAGGATGGACGGCGTATCGAAGACCAGGCGCAGCTGGTCAGTCGTCACATCGAGATCCTTCACCTCGAGCGCGAAATCGCGTTGCTTCGTGGGGCCCCAGAAACCCTCGACCGATCCCACGGGCTGAAAATGTCCGAGCGACTTCGCCAGAACGGTGAAGGTGCGCAGCCGATAGTTGTTGTTCGGGCGGGAAGCGTGGGCGACCACCGATGTGACCCGGGCAGGCTTGCCCAGGTCGATATCAATCGTGATCGTGCCTCCGGAGTAGATCGTGGTGCCCTTGCGCGAGCGGTCGCCGTCGCAGAGCGCCTTCCCCGTCTTATCTGCCCACTCCTCGGAGAGATAGCCGTTATCGGTGTGGTAGCTCCATCCCTCGAGCTTTGCGGGCCCCTGGGCGAACCCAGCGGAGAGCATCAGACCGAGAATGAGGATACCTTTGACCAGCCGCGACGCGAACATGCGAATACCTCCGAGCCATATCGGCGGCAATGATTGTGGCTGCAATTCGACTGAGACGAGAAGGTTCCTGCTGATCCGCCCGGGCCTGGCTGGCATGGGGCACCGGTATCCCGGCTACGCGATGAGCCGGCCGCCGTCGACCGGGATCACCGCGCCGGTGATGAAATCAGAGCCCTCGATGAGGAAGAGCACCGTGCGCGCCACATCCTCGGGGCTTCCTTCGCGCCCCATCGGGATCGGCTGCACAGCGCGTTGCCGCTGCTCCTCCGAGTACGATTCCGGGAAGAGGACTGTGCCTGGGGCCACGGCGTTGACCTGCACCTTCGGCGCGAGCGCCTTGGCCAGCCCCTGCGTGAGCGCGATCACCCCCGCCTTGGAGACGCAGTAGGGGATGTAACTGGGCCACGGGCGGTAGGCGCTCACGTCCGCGATGTTCACGATCTTGCCGCCATCGCGCTGGAGCATCTCGCGCCCGGCCCGGAGCGCGCAGAGAAAGGAGCCCTTGAGGTTGATATCGAGGACCTGGTCCCACTCCGCCTCGGTCACCGTGGTAAACGGCGTGCGCGGGAAGATCGCGGCGTTATTCACCAGCACATCCAGGCGTCCGAACCGTTCGAGCACGCCATCGAACATCCGGTCCACGTCGGCGGCGACGGAGACATCCGCCTGAAACGCCTCGGCGTTGCCCCCCCGAGCCGTGATGAGCGCGACCACTTCCCGGGCGGCCTCTTCCGAGTGGTGGTAGTTCACGGCGACACTCGCGCCCGCTTCGCTTAGGGCAAGCGAAATCGCCCGGCCCACCCGGACCGCGCCTCCCGTCACCAGGGCCACTTTCCCCTTGAGCTCCATAGCATCCCTTCCTCCAGGCGGAGAGCCGGCGGGCGCGCCCGCGATCCCTTACGGCTGCTCCCAGGGCAGGTCCTTGATTCCCTCGCGCGCGTTGGCCACCCGTGCCATCACGAAAAGGAGATCGGAGAGGCGGTTCAGGTAGACCAGGCAGTGCGGGTTCACCCGCTCGGCGCGGGCCAGTGCGGCCACGCGTCGCTCCGCGCGCCGGCAGACGCAGCGCGCCACGTGGAGGGTCGCCGCCGCGAGCGTTCCCCCTGGGAGGATAAAGTGGCGCAGGGGAGGCAGGCTTGCCTCCAGGCGGTCGATCTCGGCCTCCATCGCGGCGACGTGCGCGGGCATGATGCGCGACGCGCCCGGTTGCGAAGGGGCATCCTCTTCGGGAGCTGCGAGATTGGCGCCGATCAGGAAGAGCTCTTGTTGCACCCGCGCGAGGAGAGCCGCGAGATCGCTATCCCCCACGGTAGCGCGGGCCACGCCCAGATGGGCATTCAGCTCGTCGACCGTGCCGTAGGCCTCCACGCGGGCGCACTCCTTGGGCACGCGTAGGCCGGTGCCCAGGTCGGTTTCACCGGCATCGCCACCGCGGGTGTAGATAGGCATCGATACTCCCTTCGCGCGGCGGGCGGAAGAGGGGGCCGGCCCGTCCAGGCGGGGAACCGGTGCGCGTTGGTGGGAATGCAGAGCCGGGGCCCGGCCGCGTCTTCGAGCTGACAACCACTTCCGGCCGCAATGGATCTTCGTGAACGGCGATGGACGCGCCGTCGCCCTCCACATGCTCGCGATTCGTGCCCGCCGGGTTGCTCTCCTGCCGGGCGGGTAGCCCCACGGCGCATCGGCGCCGGGGAATGACAGGCCCGGTGGGCCTGGCCGGACCGGCACGCGAATTGCCGGGACGGTGCCCGTGAGGGCGCCATGGACTGCGCCGTGCGGACCGCGTGTGCCTGGCGCCAGGCGTTGCCGTGCCGCGGCACGCCCGGGAGGAGTTCACGTTGATCTTCTGCCGATACCTGCTGGCCATCGCGCTGGCGATGGCGGTAAGCGGACGAACTTCGGCGGCGCAACCTGAGCAGCTTCCAGAGCGCACTCTCCTGCCTGGCGAGGTGATCCGCATCGAGATCGAGGGCGAAGAGGAGCTCTCGCGCACCGTGACGATCGGATCCGATGGCAAGGTCTCGTTGGGCTTCCCCGGCGAGGTAGAGCTCGCCGGTCTGACGCGACCGGAGGCGGCAGAGGCGATCCGCCAGACGCTCCTGCGCTACCTGCGTGATCCCGTTGTCGCGGTCTCCCTTGTGGAGCATCGCTTCTCCGTGCTCGGGGCGGTGCGCCGTCCAGGGCAGTTTCCAATGCTCGGTGACCAGATACCGGTACTGGACGCGCTGGCCCAGGCGGGCGGGCCGGAGGATCGGGCGAACCTGCGGAAAGTCCGACTGGTTCGCCAGACGCGCGAGGGCCCCCACAAAGTGCTTCTGGACCTCCAGAGCGCAATTCGAGAGCCGGGAAGCTACGCGCTGCCGCTGATGCAGCCGGGGGATGTGCTGTATGTGGACCGCCGGAAGCCTGCTTTGGGAACTACTCTCCTGACGGTGGCGGGGGTGATTGCATCGATGGCATGGGCGTTCCGTTAAGCCGCTCAAGGCTCAAGGCCGGCGTGTTGTGGCGACCTTGAGCCTTGAACTCCGAACGCCGCGCGTTCTCAGAACTTCCAGGCGTAACTCGTCTCGATCTCGAAATCCCGGGCGGAGAGCTCGATGCTCTGCTGGCCTGGCGCCTCCAATGGATTGGGGCCGCTGATCTTGTTGCGGGGGGAGTACATCAGCGAGAGATTCAGTTCGTGGCGGTCGCAGAGACGACGGGTGAGGCCCGCCGTCACGCGCCACTCGGCGATGTTCGCCCCGAGAATGTTCATCGCCACCTCGGAGGTGGGGATGGGCTGGCGCCCGTAGCTGGCACCGGCGCGCCAGGTCCACCCGGGCGAGGCCTCCCACTGGAGACCGAGCTTGTAGGTGGTGACGTCGCGCCAGCCAAACCCGGCGCCATCGCGGCCGCCCAGCAGCCCGTCGGGATTGCCGGCGGTAGCCGCTTGAAGGAATTTGGAGAAGGGGTTGGCGAGTGCCGGCACGGCGCTGTTATCGGTGTGCTCGATATCGAAGATGGCGGTGAGAGAGGGCGAGACCGCCCATGCGGCCCCGACCTGCAGAACCGGCGCGGCGTCGAAGCGGCCGCCGTCCGGGAAAAGATCGGCATACTTCTTCAGCCGGCTCATCTTAACTTTGGTCTGATAGGACGCGCCGAGCGTCAGCGTGGGGGTCACCCGGCTCTGCACGCCGAACTTGGCGCCGATTCCAAACGCCGTGTCCGTCCCGTTATCCGATAGATTGTCAGGAACGCCATCGCTGACGTAGCTGCCCATGCTCCCCATACCCTGGGCACGGAAGCGGTGGTAGACCATCACCGCGGAGACGCCCCAGGCGGATCCTTCGCCGAACTTGCGCGCGTAGGTGGGGAGGACGTAGAACTGCTCGGTACGGATGCCTGCCGCGCCAGCGCCGTAAGTTCCGGTGCCGCCTCCGGCGGTCTCCGGGTAGCGGGTGTACATCACCCCGTGGCCGTACGTCGTGAGCCCAATCGCACTCCGATCATCGAGCATCCAGTTGATCGCTGCGCTCGGCACCAGTGCGAGCGAGTCCTCGTTCTCCACACTCTCCGGGAAGAGGGGGAAGGTGTTCGGTGCCCCCGACGGCTGTCCACTGACGGAGTAGGCGCGCTCCGAGGTCATCAGCGCCAGGCCCGTGTCAGCGCGCGTGCCGGCGAAGACCATGCCCGCCGGGTTGAGGCGCGCGGCGGTCGCATCCTGGGACAGGGCGACGCCCCCGCCGGCCAGGCCCTTGGCTTTCGTGCCGTAGGCAAGCGCCGGCCCTGGGTGCGAGAGGCCGAGGTACGAAAGGAGAGCGAGCGTCGTTGCGAAGAGTGGCGCTGCCGCAGAGCGCCGGGTGTTGCATTTCATGGCTGTTCATCCTTACGGGAGGGCTGCATCCGGATTGGAAACGTGCGCCTGCACGCGGGTGCAGCGCGAGCAAGCGGCCCGCCTGGCGGCCGACCGCTAAGATCATTATCGGCTGGAGAGGGAGGAACTTAAGACCGCCAGAACCGGCGTGGAATGGGAACGACGCCGCGATCTCAGGCCGAGTCTGCTACCCGGCCTCCTGGCGCAGGCCGTCGTAATCGGAGAGGCGGATGAGCCGGCCTTCCACCTGGATGAGGCCATCGTTCTGAAGGCTGCTCAGGGTCCGTGAAATCACGTCTCGCACGGTGCCCAGACGCGCCGCCAGCTCCTCGTTGGTCAGCGAGAGTCGGACTTCGCGGCTCTCGCCGGCCTCTTCCAGAAGGAAGCGCGCGAGGCGCTGGCGCACCTGGCGCAGCGAGAGATCGGCGATCAGCTCCACGAGGGCGCGCATGCGCCTTGCGAGGGCGCGAATGATCGCCAGGGCGATGGATGGGTTTTCGGCGAGTACCTCGTCGAAGCTGCGCAGGGGAATGAAGAGGACAGTGGCCTGGTCGAGCGCGGCCGCCGATGCCGGGTAGGGGGCGCGGTCGAAAAGCGGCAGCTCGGCGACGGAATCCCCGGCGCGCAGTACGGCGAGGATCTGCTCGCGCCCGGTCTCCGAGACCTTATAGATCTTGATGCTCCCGCTCTCGATGAGGAAGAGGCCCTTGCCTGGCTCACCCTCGTCGAAGAGCACCTCCCCCCGGGCGTAAGTGCGGACCACGCCGCGCGCAAGGAGCGCGCGGCGGCTGGCCTCGTCCAGCTCATCCAAGAGGGGATAATTGCGGCTGAGTTCGCACGGATTTGTCTGTCGGGCTGCCATGGCCGTAGTATAGCGGGGGGCACCCCCGTGCGTCAAGGCCCGCGCCGGCAAGGTTGATACTGCGGATGAGGGATGAGGCGCGAGCACGCCCCATCCCCCATCAGATCGGTCACCTGCGGGCAAGCGAAGCCGGCCCGCCCGCGGCGGCGATTAGCCGAGGATCGCCTTCAGATCTCCTTCGGGAGTGCCCGTCGGCATGATCTCGAAGTTCTTCACCAGCACGTCCAGAATGGCCGGGGTGAGGAACGCGGGCAGCGAGGGACCCAGGCGGATCTTCTTGATACCCAGGTGAAGCAGCGTCAGCAGGATGCAGACCGCCTTCTGCTCGTACCAGGAGAGGACCAGCGAGAGCGGCAGCTCGTTGACGCCAACGCCGAACGCCTCCGCCAGAGCGGACGCGATCTTGATCGCCGAGTAGGCGTCGTTGCACTGGCCGACATCCAGCAGGCGCGGGATGCCGCCGATATCGCCGAACTCCTGCTTATTGAAGCGGTACTTGCCACACGCCAGCGTGAGAATCACGCAATCGTTCGGAACCTGCTCGGCGAACTGCGTGTAGTAATCGCGCCCACTCTTGGCGCCATCGCAGCCGCCCACCAGGAAGAAGTGGCGAATGGCGCCGCTTTTCACCGCGTCGATCACCTGGCCCGCGACGCCCAGCACGGCGTTGTGCCCGAAGCCGACGGTGATGCTCTTTGGCTCCGCATCCTCGGTGAAGCCCTCGGCAGCGAGAGCGGCCTCGATGACCGGAGTGAAATCCTTGTCGGCGATGTGGGTGACGCCCGGCCAGGCGACCAGACCGCTGGTGAAGATGCGGTCCTTGTAGGAATCGCGCGGCTTCTGGATGCAGTTGGTCGTCATCAGGATGGCGCCCGGGAAGGCATCGAACTCGGCACGCTGATCCTGCCAGGCGCCGCCATAGTTCCCCACCAGGTGGGGGTACTTCTTCAGCTCCGGGTAGCCGTGTGCCGGGAGCATCTCGCCGTGGGTATAGATGTTCACCCCGGCGTTCTTCGTCTGCTCCAGGAGGAGCGCCAAATCCTTCAGATCGTGCCCGGAAACGAGGATCGCCTTCCCCTTGACCGGCGTCACGCGCACCGAGGTCGGCGTCGGATGCCCGTAGGCGCCGGTGTTCGCGGCATCGAGGAGGCCCATCACCTTCAGATTCACTTCGCCCACCTTCAAGGCCATGGCGATCAGTTCGTCCATCTTGAAGGTGTCGCTCGCGGTGTAGCTGAGCGCCTCGTGGAAGAAGGCATAGACGGCATCATCCTCTTTCCCGAGGATCATCGCGTGATCGGCGTAGGCGGCCATGCCCTTCAGGCCATAGAGGATGAGTTGGAGCATGCCGTTCACGTCTGCTCCGTGCTTTGCCACCAACGGGAGAATGCCCACATCCTGGCCCTGGCGAACCAGGCCCTCGTGTGTCTCTGCCGGAATCCAGGCGGCAGGACCGCCGAGCGGCTCTGGCTTCTTGCCATGCTGCTTCGCGTAGGCCTCCTCATAGAGCGCCTTGGCGCGGTTGCGCTCGCTGGCCACCTGCCGGGCCATCGCCGCGAGGCGCTGCGGATCGAAGTTCACGTTGGTGACCGTGGTGAAGAGCACCTCCAGGACGAGGGTATCGAGGGCGCGGTCGACGACGCCGAGTTGGCGTGCCCGGTGGGCATACATCGAAAGCCCCTGAATGCCGTGGACCAGAAGGTCCTGAAGCGCCGCAGTTTCCGGGTCCTTCCCGCAGTTTCCAAAGGTCTTGCACCCGGTGCCCTTGACCGTTTGCTCGCACTGATAGCAGAACATGCTCATGCTGGTCTCCTTCCTTCCGCGATCCTCGTCGCGTCAACGGCGTCATTGTAGCAGCAACGCGGGGTGCGTCTCTATGACTTAGGTCATAACCGGACGTGTCTATTGCGAGCTTCTGAAGGAAAGCGCAACAAAGGAAGGGACTGAAGGGCAGAGGGCTGCCCGCGAGCCACTGCCCATCCCGCCTGCCTAACCGGCTTCGCGAACCAGGAGCGCCCGCGAAGCCGGTCTCTCGATGAGAAATAGGAGTTGGCGCCTCAGCAAAAGTACGCGAGCAACCGTCTGTTCAGTTGCGCACGCTGCAAGCGGTTCACTCAACCACTCCGCCAGATTAGTGGAGGGCCTCCATCACTTGACCGGCGACGTGGGGGCTGAGCGCGGGTGGCATGATGTACATGCCCGCCGTCATCCCCTTCGCCCGGCGGACGAACTGCTGTGCCTGCTCGATGCCATACCGCTTGGCGTCGTCTCCCTCCAGCTCTGCCAGCGCCCGGCGCATCTCCTCGGGGATCTGGATGCCGGGCACCTCGTTATGGAAGAACTCGGCATGCCGGCTGCTGCGCAGTGGAAGCACGCCCATCAGCAGCGGAAGCCCCACCCGCTCCGCCTCGCGGACGGCGATCTCCAGCACGCTCATCTCGTAGATCGGCTGGGTGAAGATGAAGTGCGCCCCCTCATCCGCCTTGCGGCGCAGCCGGTCGGCCTCCTCTTCGGGGTTGCGTGCCAGGGGGTTGTAGGCGACGGCGATGAGAAACGCGGTTTTCTCGCCGATGGATGTGCCTGATAGATCGACGCCGTTGTTGAAGGCGCGCAGGATGCGCACCAGTCCGATGGCATCCACGTCAAAAACGGAAGTGGCCGTTGGATAGTCGCCGACCTGAGTGGGATCGCCGGTGATGGCGAGGATGTTGCGCAGGCCGAGAGCGTGCGCCCCCAGGAGGTCGGCCTGAATAGCGAGGAGGTTGCGGTCGCGACAGGCAAAGTGCTGGATCACCTCGATGCCGACGATCTCTTGCACCAGGCGGCCCACCACCATCGGATTCATGCGCAGCCGGGCGCGCGCGCCATCGGAGATGTTGATGCAATCGCACCCCTGGTCGCGGAGCGCCTCGGCGGCCTGGATGAGGGAAGACATGTCGAGGCCGCGGGGCACGTCGAGCTCCACGGTCACCACAAACTTGCGCCCGAGCTTTTCGGCCAAGCGCGATGCCTGTGCCTGGCGCGTGGCCTTGGTTTCGTCCGAGCGCGTTCGTACGCTCACGGCAACGCGCCGCGAGCCGGGCTCCACGCCGCGCACGGCCTGGGCGAGCGCCCGGATATGCGCCGGTGTGGTGCCGCAGCATCCCCCTACGATCCGCGCGCCGGCTTCCACCATCTGCCGGCCATAACGCGCGAAATACTCTGGCGTGGCGTCGTAGGCGACGCGCCCGCCGATGAGGTGGGGAAGACCGGCCGTCGGGATGGCCGAAATCGGGAGCGGAGAGTGCTCGGCCATCTCCTGGATGATGCTGAGCATGCGCTGGGGCCCGACGGTGCAGTTGGCGCCAAATGCGACGATATCCCAGCGCGAAACTTCCTCGATCACCCGGCGGGGCAGGCCGCCCGCGAGCGTCTCTCCATCCTCGATGAAGGTCTTTTGCGCGATGATCGGGTGCGAGCAGAGCGAGCGCACGGCATCCACGGCCAGGTGCAGCTCCTCCAGGTCGGCAAATGTCTCCAGGACGAAGAGATCAATGCCAGCGTCGAGGAGTGCCTGAGCCTGCTCGGTGAACGCGCGGAATGCCTCCGCGTGGGTGATCTTCCCCACGGGCACCAGGTGCCGGCCAATGGGGCCCATCGCCCCGGCAACGAGCGCGCGGTCGCCTGCGGCACGCCGAGCGATCTCGACGCCGGCCCGGTTGATCTCGGCGACCTGATCGCCCAGGCCGTGGGGGGCCAGCTTGAAGCGGTTGCCGCCATACGTATTCGTTTCGATCAA